>Ga0209060_10002015_pt1 | contig 20015 bp, 21 predicted proteins | sample Coa_R1_8_FD_187155 | JGI IMG/M metagenome (GOLD analysis project Ga0209060, IMG submission 187155) | Surface soil microbial communities from Centralia Pennsylvania, which are recovering from an underground coalmine fire - Coalmine... | ecosystem: Environmental > Terrestrial > Soil >...
GGGAGCGCCCTGCGAGCTGAACCACGAACCCTCGCATTGCTCCAGCGTCAGCATTCCAAAAGACGGGCTCACCTCGGCACATTCCACGCATGAAAGCTAGAACGTGTATCCGACGTGCGCGATGATCGTTCGCGGTTGTAGGAAGTGCGTTCCACTAAATGTGGAAAGGAAATTGTACAAAGCTACTTTGTTCGTCAAGTTCGCAATCTCGAGCGACGCCGTGAACCGTCTCGGCCCGTCGCTGTGCAACAGATTGTCACTGCCAATGCCAAGATTAAAAACATTCCGCGGCTTCACGCGATCCGGATTGTGGTCGTCGTTCTCCTGGCTGGGGAATGGTCCGTAGCCGCCCTGCGGTAGCGTGATCAGCTTCGATGTAACTTTGCCTTCAGACCCATTCGGGCTGACGCAGTTTGTCAGCGGGTTGGTAACAGTTGCGAAGACCCCGTTGCATGCCAGTCCTAGTGTGACCTGCTGGTTGGGGTCCAGACCTAAAGCCGCCCCAGCGTCGGGTATGCCACTGACGACAAGGCCGCTATCGAAACGGTAGGTCAAAATGGCCCATTCGGCATTGTGTGGCCTTTGGTAGCGCATACTCAGCGTGGACTGGAATGCTTGATCGTGGTCGATACGAAAAACACTCCCATTCAAAGGTGTCCCCTGCGGGATGAGCCCACCGACTTCAGGAAAGAAGTATCTTGCGCGGTTATGACCAAAGGTGTAATAGCCTTGGAATCCATGAAGGTTCGTTGTGCTCACGCGACCCGTGACCCCATCCAGCTTCGAGTTGTGCCAAGCAATTGGGAAGGCGATCGTTGTATTTAGCAAAGTGCCGAAGTCGTAGGCGTTGTGCGTATATTTCCAGAAATAATCCGCGTCCACCACTAGGAACTTACTTATCGCCTGTTGAAATCCCGTGTTGAACTGGTTGCGGAACCCCGGCGAGATACCTACCGAATTAGACCCAAAAACGTTTTGCGCCAGACCGCCAGCTCCGGTGTTGCTTGCTAGGAGAAGATTTTCGTTGTATGGCGTTTCAAAGGTTCGAGCATACGCGACGCGCAGTACCGTACCGGTGCTCTTAAGGTTGTAGGAGATACCGGCGCGAGGTTGCGGGCCGGTCTTCGAAACGAGTCCGTCATAATGGTCGAGTCGGAATCCTACTTTGAACGTGAAATTGCCTAACGTAATGTCATCCTGCACATAAAACGCGTACTCGTTGATGTTGTGCGTGCTATGGAAAGCGAAGAGGTGACCGTCTCGGGTCAGGTCATAAAGGAATAGACTCGGAGAAAACGGAGCGGACGCGTTTGGGTTGTCGGCCGTATTGGGTTGAAATCCCGCGGCAGCACATTGGGAGGGGTTTGTGAGGGCAGGGTCACCTACGGAAGCACCACTTGAATCCAAACAAGGCGAATTAAAGGTGGGATCTGTTATGCCAAAACCAAAATTCTCGAGCAGGCGTGTTTGCTTCAGATCTACGCCATATTTAACATTGTGACGGCCGGTCGTGGTGGCCAGGTCGGCCTTGAGCCCCCAGTTCAGCAGCTGGCGGCTCTGGCTCTGCGTGGCGGGAGTATCGTTGAACGGATCGCGGCTGGGATAGTAGTTGAACTGGTCCTTGCGGATATACGGATTGACCGTCAACAGCGTATGCGCGCTGAAGGTGTGCTGGTACCCCGGTGCGATGCTCCAGGTGAGCACTCGCTGCCGCTGGTCTTGAGCCAGCTGATCATAATCATTCGGGATCTGGAGCCAGTTTCGTGCCGTAAACAGGTTCAGGTGAAAAATGTCTTTGCTGCCAGGTTGGTAATCAAAATGATCAAAGATCGTCTGATTGCTTCCTATGTCGTGGAAAGGGGTAAGTTCAGGAGTATCGAGAAACCTGCCGCTGCGAACGCCATCAATGGCTATGAAGTTGCCGACCTTTTCGTTGCCGTAGCCCAGCCCAATGCTGCCGCCGGCTGTCCCGAATGACCCGTAGGAGGAATCTACGTTGCCGAAGAGACGGCCTGTGCCGAGACCCGACCGGGTTGTCACCTGAGCGATGAGACTGGACTTATCACCGAACTCAGCGTCAGGCGTGCCGGTAATGACTTCCATACTTTGCACCGCGCTTATCGGAATCTGCGTGGAATAGATCTTGCTCTGCTGGTCGGTGATTGGCTGTCCGTCGATGATGAAGCTCGACTGAAAGTGGTCACCCAGGGGATGGTAAAGGCCGTTGGCGTCAGCTGCAACGCCTCCCGTGCTGTAGGTGATCGTCTGGCTAAGCCCGCCCGCCGGATCTACCGCTGGAATTTTCATGATCGCGCCCCGGTCCACGTCTACGTGAGCTGAAGGATCGTTTTCCACAATTGCGCCGGAAGCTTCGACGTTAATGCTCGTCTCCCCTGAGGCCACTTTCAACGAGAGATTCACGGTCATCGGGATGGAACTGCGTACATCGATGTCCTGGTTAGAAGAACTGAAGCCGGCAGCACTGGCACTGAGCTGGTAATTGTTCTGCGGAATGTTATTAAAGCGAAAGACGCCGTTATCGTCACTGACGGCAGCCTGCTCGTAACCCGTGATACGGTTCCTGAGCAAAACTTTCACTCCGCGGACCACTGCCCCCGATTGATCCGTCACAGTGCCAGTGACCGTGCCGCTATTGATCGACTGGGCAAATCCAGGCACGCAGCCGAGGACGAAGACAAGGGAGACGAGAAGCGCTGAAGCGAGCTTGATCATCCTCCAATTGTTGAAAGCGGGCCAGCAAATACCTAAGAGAATCTGATATCCGGCTTTGGATGGGCGATGAACGAACTAGTATCAACGATGAGCGGGCATCAACAGGGCGCCATAGTTTGTGTAGCCCTGCACGTAACGTTCAACCCCAAAACGCGTTGATTTGAGACATTGGCGATTTCCGCTCGTTGGCGCCATATGATCGCTCATGCCCGGCACCAGCCCGCCTGTCGGAAATTGCTTGGCTGAAATTGGAGGCACGGGTAAGTTGACTGCGTGGCCAGTCGAGCAAAACGCAAGAGGAAGCTCATCGTCTCGCGAGCCGAAAGCATTCGAACCCTAGCTCTAGTGATCGTCGTGGCGGGCGTGCCAATTCTCGGAACCGTTTTTGTCACTACCTCGACGAGCGAACCGGATCTCTCAGAACTCACTCCGATTAGCCGCCGCATCGGCAACTACTTCGTTCTAGACTGGTCGGGGCTCTTGCAAGACTACCCTCACCTTCCGAACGCGGGAGTGGTGATTCCGACCGGCGCAGAAACTCAAGCTCTCGGATACATGATCGACAGTGGTCGTCCGGTCGGTAAAGGTGAGTTGATCCAAGATTTCGTATTGATGCCCGAGGCCGGCAACCTTATGCACCCCGCCCACCGGGTTCCGGATCAAATGATCTGGGTCCATCTGGTCAGCGATGAGCGCATTCAATTCAACGCCAGAACGTTGGTCTGGGTCTGGGGAAATCTAGAAATGTCATCGGGACTCGGAAGTAACTCCCAAGCTCTATATGTGCTTGATCGCGCGCGCGCCAAGCCTGCTGAAAAAGCGGATATTCACAAGTACTTCAAATAGAAGCGGGTACAGCCCGCGCGTTCACCAGTTCAGAAGTTGACGGACGCTTCGAGCTTGGCGCTTGCTGGCAATGAACTCCTGCTGATTACTCAGGGTGATCAGCCATCTTTGGCTGCTCAGCGCGCTCATCTTCCGCACGTGATCGACGTTCACCAAGGCGTTCCTGTGAATACGCCGGAAGCTGGTATTTGCGAGACGCTGTTCCAATACTTTCAGGGTTTGAGTCGCCAGGTACTTGCGCTTCGCGGTTAGTATCCAGACCAAATCTCCTGCCGCCTGGAAGGCGAAAATCTCTTCGGCACTGAGGAGAAAGTATTCCTCTCCGATCTTTCCGACAATCTTGCGGGTTCGAGCCGCCCCGTGTGGATCGGCAATTTCCTGTAGGCGAGCAATGCGCTCCACAGCTTCTCGACCGGTTAAACGCCTGGCCCGCACGATTGCCTCGGCGAGACGGTCCTGGCCTACCGGTTTGAGAAGGTAATCGATCGCGCCTGCTTCAAAAGCCTCGAGGGCGTACTTGTCGTACGCAGTAACGATGACGATGACGGGCATGCGCGGCCCCTGCTTGAGGTGGCCTATGAGTTCCAAACCGCCCATCTCCGGCATTTGCAAATCCAGGAGCACAAGATCGGGTTGCTGCCTCGCTATTTTCTCCAAGGCCGTGGCTCCATCTTCGGCCTCACCGATGATCTCAACGTCCTCGATGAACTCCAGGCCTTCGCGCAGGACTTTCCGGGCCATCGGCTCGTCGTCCACTATTAACGTTTTCAAAGGCATGCCTGGCTTCCGGGGCTCAAGACCTTGTAGCACGCGGCCATCCCCGCACATAAGGGATTTCAGGTGGGCGGGCCGTGTTAAGGGGTGAGCGGTCTGAAGCATCGAATGGGCGGACATGGGCGGCAGTTATATTGCTGCAGCAAGTTTCAAAGGCAACAAGAATCCAACTGTCGTGACTCCATTTTCTGCCTGTGCCAGGAAGGCGGTATCCTCGCCGTAGCATAGTTCCAGCCGACGACGAACGTTGGCCAAGCCTATGCCCCGGTCGCCACGTGCCGAGGTCAGGGCGCTCGCGTCACATTCTCCGGAGTTGGAAACGGTTACGGAGATGCCGGCTAACTGTGCAGTGACGCGCAGGCGGACGAAACCGGTGCCTATGCGCGACGCGACACCGTGCTTCACAGCGTTCTCTACGAGCGGTTGGATCGACAAGAGCGGAATGGCCGCATGCAAGACATCTCGGTCGATTTCGATGTCAGTCTGGAGTTTTGCACCGAGCCTGAGTTTCTCTATTTCGAGATAGGCGCGGACAATTCTCACCTCCTCCTGGATCTCAATGAATGTGCGGTCGGAGCGAAGCAGGTACCGAAAGACCTCCGAGAGGTTCAAGACCAACTGCCGGGCCTCGGCGTTATCCCGATCTATGGTGCCATAAAGCGTGTTCAAGGAGTTAAAGAGGAAGTGGGGATTGATCTGTGCCTGCAGGGCTCTCAGTTCAGCTTGCGACACCAGGCTCTGCATCTGAATGCCACGCAGTTGTTCCACCTGTTCTGAAACAATTGCGCCCAATCGTGTCAGCGCAGCGAGATCTTCGCTCAGGTACCTCCGGCCACTCTGCCGCGCTCCAAGCAGCAGATACCTTGCATCGCCAGACGAAAAGCGCAGTGGAACCACGGCCTGCATCCAGTAGGGACATTCCCAATCGCCAATGTCCTTTGCGGTTGCCGGCAGCGCCGGATCTCCTTCCGCGACCGGTGCGTCGTCCGTGAGGTCAAAACGCGTTGCACGCACAAATCGAGCGATCACATCGGCGGCTTGCGGAAGGTATTCGGTCTCCGTACGGCACGCGCGTGCCAGTTGCTGAAGCTCTCGGACAACGTCATCAACATTCGAGCGGAGAAAAATGACACGCGTCAGCCAACCCTGGACCCGGTTGCGAACATACGCAAACAGCACGAGCAGCAGACATGCCGAGACAAAAAGCAGTCCCGCATCGAAGGGCTCTCGGAGATACCTGCTGAAATCGGGTGATCGGACGACGCGAATGGAAATCAGCAGGGCCGCGGCCGCGAGCGACGCATTAACCACGAACCGTAAGAATGCGTCCAGAAGCAGAAAACGATAGTCCTGCAGCAGAACGAATAGCGCGAGCGGTATACCCGCATGGTGGAGTGCTATTTCCTTTGACCAGTCCTGATGCGCGTGTTGGGAGCCGAAGTGGACAAACGAAATGGCAAACACGAACAGCATCATGGCGCCAACTAGCCGGGAAATTGCCGCTCGATTCCGACGGCGCATTTCCAGGACCACGGAAATGACGGTGAGCCAGGTGAAACCCAGCGTCACCAGCAATAGCGCCGCGTGGTGGAAGCGCTGCGCCCCCGTAACTAAGTCTGCAACATGGAGGGCCACTGCAGTGAGACTCAGCGCGTATCCGCTCACCCACAATGTACGGTAATTCGATTCAAGAGAGATGTGTAGCAGAACCGCCGGCAGCAGGCTCAATATTGAAAAACTTGCGGCAATGACGATATCTGCAGCCATTCCGGCGGCAGGTCCGCTAGCAAGGGCAATCAAGGAGCCGACGTTCCAGAGAAGCGCAAGGGCAGCGGCGATTGCGGGCAGCTTACTGCGTTGCTCCCGAGCCCAACGCCAGTTCACAAGGAAGAAATAGAGCAGCATCCCGAAGATGACGGCCCCGGCGCAGTGCCCAATGGTGTTCACCAGAACAGGTTCGTGGATGCTTAGCCAATCCGGCATTCTGGTTTATACGATATCTGATTTCGGCAAAAGAGGCCAAGTCCTTAACAAAGGGCCCTCAGTGACGCGCCGCATGGTTGCAAGGCACCTACCAAGCGCCATAGCTCGTTCGAGAAGACACAACAAAGCCAGGGCTGGGCTATGTCAGGACGAGAGTTCTACAATCCATCTTCCTATCGACATCCCAAAGGAGTCATTACTATCCTGCTTTGGTCACTCGCAATGGAGGACTGATGCCTCAATCCACCGAAGTACTTCCAACGGATACTTGATCTCATGGTGCTGAAACTCTGGATGCTATTGGCACTGCACGGCTTTGAAATTGCCCTGCGAATCGAGCTGATCTGCGAGGCCGTTCTACAGTTAAACCAAGGCACCGTTTCTCGCGTCCTTGCTGCGCGTTCAGCAGAAGACTTGGATCTCTGCGGCCTACGGTGTGCTCGAGAACAATCGAACAACCAACACAATGTAGCGGGACTGCTTTTGAGCCGGGCCGTGCGCGGGCGCGTGAGATCGCCGGGCGATTAGCCATTGTCGCCAAGGAGCAACACGTTAGGGTCCATCAAAACACTTGTTTGGCTTTTTGCCGAACGGCAGAAGGGCCGCAACCAATCAAACTCCGGAGATACGGGCGTTGTGTCAGCGCCGGTCGTAAAATTCCCCTAGTGCCGGTCGAAAATTCCCCCACCCCTGACAAGGGCTAAGGCCGACACCGACTCTGAAGTTGAGGAGGTGCCGGGATGTGTTACGGGGGAAAGACGTGCACGACATCGAAGAACTGAAACGACAGGGACTCAGCATCCGAGGCATTAGCCGCCCAGCGCACTTACGTCCCGGTGCGTGCCGATCACCACGATGCTGACAGTACGGCATGGGTCAGCCAGCGGTGATTACACCCAAGGGACAGTTCCTCCTGTGAGGCACGTGTCTTCGGTGCCAGGGTCGGCAAGCGCCGAGCGGGACACGGGTAAGCCGACTGATTAAAGGGCGCGGGGCGATGGGTGACCAAGCCACCTCAGCCCGGCCTAACTTCCCGGCCTGTGTCAATGGGATAGATCGCCTATACCCAAGAGTCCCGGTATTGACTATCTAAGTCCATTCATTTGAGTAACCCACCTGCAAAGGCAGGGGCTATATGTTAAAATAGTCTTGGTCAGATGTTTGCGGATAGTAAACAGCCGCCCTTGACCGCCCTTACCTTAGCTCTTTCCGGACCACCGGAGTACTAGGAGCCCTTCAATAACCAGGCCGGAATAGATCCTCGCCGGCCGGGGACCAAAACCGCTGGTCCCGCCTACCTCCGGGTTCTCTACTCGGACGGATCAACGGCACCTTTGGGTGCCGGCCACAACCTCACTGAAGGATTCACACAAATGAACGGCGCCTCGTTTATTACCTTTGCCCAAGCAAGCCGCCTTCTCGGCTGCGACCCGCGCACATTGGCGCGCATAACCAGCCAAAATAACATCCAAGTAGTGCGCGTGAGTCGGTCACGACGCAAGGTTAACGCCGCGCAATTGCAGGCGTGGCTAGACAGCGGCGGCTTACAGGAGCGTGGCAATGACAACCGCAGTTAACCCGGTACTGCCGTTCGTAACTGTCGGAAACCGCCATGTCACCCCCGGCGATCATTATGACCGCAACCAGATACGTGAGACTGCCGATATTGTCGAAGTGGTCGAGAGTTATGGCGTGCGCCTCCGTAAGTCCGGCCAGGAGTTAGTCGGCAGATGCCCGCTACACGACGATAAGACGCCATCGTTCTCTGTGAGCCCAGTAAAGCAGCTCTGGCACTGCCACGGATGCGGGTCCGGCGGCAGCGTGATTGACTTCGTGATGGCCAAAGAGCGGATAGACTTCAAGGGCGCACTTAAGCTTCTGGCGTCGTGCAGCGGTGTCGATATACCTTCCCATCGGCGTGACTGCATCAGGACCACGGAGCATTTCCGGTGGGACTCGAGGCAGCAGCCTGCCACGACACCGAGACGTATTGTCGCCAAGTACGACTACACTGACGAGCACGGTGAACTCCTTTACCAGGTTGTTCGTTACCAGCCAAAGAATTTTAGGCAACGCCGGCCCGACGGTCACGGTGGCTGGATTTGGAAGAAGGGCGAAAGGCAGGTACTCTACCATCTGCCTGAAGTCCTCGAAGCGCCCATAGTTTTTGTAACTGAGGGTGAGAAGGACGTAGAGACCCTCCGCGAGCATGGCTTCGTTGCAACCACTAACGCCGGCGGCGCTAATGCGCCGTGGCTGCCGGAATACACCGAGACACTCAAAGGCCGGGAGGTAATTCTGATACCGGACAACGATCAGCCCGGCTGGGAACGCGTAGTTGTTATCGCACGCGCGCTATTAGGCCGAGCGGCGCGAATTTTTATCCTGAATGATATTCACACCAACGGCGCTAAGGATATCACTGAATGGTTTGAGTGCGGGCACGGTGAGTGTGAGCTCATCGCACTATTGGAGGGACCCGATGCCGCTTGAGGTGATAGAGATGCCCAAACTGGAAGAGCGGGTGGGGCACAAACCCAACGGCGCGCCCACAACGCCTGCGCCCTATTTCAACCGCATTGAGGATTTACCATGGGTTGGGGATATCGCATCCGCCGATATAGCATGGGACGTTCAGGGCCTCCTGCCCAGCGGTACCGTTATCCTGCTGACCGGCGAACCCGGATCCGGTAAGAGTACGCTCGTTTGCGCTCTCGCCTATGCTATGTGCAAAGGTCAAGAATTTCTCGGGCGTAAAACAACCAAGCGGCCGATATTAATTCTTGATGCTGAAAACCCCGCAGTTGCAGTAAGCGAGCGCCTGAAGCGCCTTGGCATTACCAAAGACGATAACTTTTACATCTGGGGTCAGTGGGCCAACGAGGATCCGCCGGCTGCGGGCGGAGCTGTTGTCTTGGAATGGGTGTCCCGCTGTGACCCCAAGCCCCTCATCGTCGTTGATTCTCTGGTACGGTTCCATTCCGGCGAAGAAAATGACGCGGGCGAGATACGGGCACACATGGCGCAGTATCGAAAGCTGGCGGCGGAAGGCGCCACGGTCATTATCCTTCACCACACCGGGAAAGCTGAGACCGCGCAAGACTACCGCGGCAGCAGCGACATTAAGGCAGCAATCGACATCGGTTACAGGCTGACGCCGATCGGGGGCGGGTCGCGCCTCGACTTCTTAGAGTTACGGGCCTTCAAGCAGCGTATTTCGGTTGACTCCGACCTACACCTGCAATACAAGGACGGGAAATTCTCGACCAACACTAGCGAAGTAATGAAGACGGTCACAGAGCAACTTACTGAGCTACTTCAACAAAACCCAGGAATTTCTACCAAGGAGTTTCGTGAATTAGCTTCACGTCGTGGCCTGGGGAGAAATAGGGGCGCCGAGTTTCTATCGACCGGCATACATAACGGGACAATCCGCTATGAGTCTGCGGGGATAGGTGGACGCACCAAGAAGCATTACTGGAAGGGTGACAGTCGCCACTCAGAGGGACTCGATACCGACCCCCAAATGGACTGTTTAAGTGGCCTATAAAAAGGGTGATTTTGCCGTGGCCCACTTGCGTTTTTTTTGCCCGTGGCCCCGTCACAGGTGGGCCACGGGCCATCAGGAATCAAAAATTGTTGTTTAACTTCTTTGATTTCATGCCATGGCCCGAAGGCCCACTAGAGGTGGGCCACGGTGGGCCACGCCGTGATGGCCCGATGGCCCACACCCATAGGGTGGGCCAGTGGGCCACGGGGCCGTTAAGCAGAACTTCAGGAAACAAAAAAATGAAAACGGAAGCATTGTCCGGCGGACAACTACCCCGGCGCTTCGAGCTATACGCGCACGGTTTTAGGTGGACCGGTGACTCATTAGGAGACCGGCGGGAAATAGATCCCGGTCAGGTGGAGATCTGCCGGCGGTTCCTCTCGGCCTGCAAGCCCTCGAAAAAGGCCGGCGTCGGCAGTTATGGATTAAAACACGTTGTTGAACGGTGGGCTTCTGAATACGTCTCCAACGGAGCCTGCATCCAGGCGGCTATCGATTTAGGGTTACCGGTGGTTCCCCAGTTCCGCGGATACTCGCTTTTTCAGGCGCTGGCAGGCGGTAGCGATTCGAGGTTCCGGGACGAGCGGCCCTTGAACGCCTACATAGGCGTATCGCGTGGGAGTGTTGCACACACCGCTGCCGGGAAGGCCGGTGGATAGAGCATGCCTTTACCAGACACTAATCCGCCCACTCCCTGGGCCGAATGGAAAGCCGATGCGCTCAACAGGCTGTTCCAACAGCAAGGCACTACCGGGAAACCGGCACGCATCCGGGCAGAGGTGTTGCGACAACCATCATCCACAACAGACCGCGAGGAAACTTAAATGCCACGACCCTGTATGATATGCATTAGCCCAGACCGTTTCGAGATTGAATCGGCTCTGTCTAGTTCCGAACCGTTGAGGAACATTGCGCGGCGGTGGTCTACCACAAAGAGCTCTTTGTCCCGGCACCGCCGGAAGCACATGGCCGTCCAGGAGCCAAGGGCACCAGTAAACGAGCAATGCCTAGCGGCCGAGCAAAACACTGCGCCCGGGTATACCGGATCGACCGCTGGACCGCCAGCCGTCGTGACAGGAGGCCCAGCGCCTGTCCCGGGTCGTGACGAGGCTCCCGTAACCGTCACGGCCGTGGCTGTTGAGCCCGCCGCGACCGAGATGGCTGTTGCAGAGACAACAGCCATGGCCGCTGAACCGGCGATGACGAACGAGCTAGATCCAGAGACGCCGCCTAAGGATCACCGCTGCCTTATCGGCTGGCGCTTCGCTGGCTCAGGCGATGAGCTGCGCTGTGATCGATGCTTCCCACCTCCCTCGGCATTGGTACGCCTCAGAGACGGGCTCGAGATCGAGTTAGGCCTGATGCCAGGTCAATAAGAGAGAGTATTGACTTACTATGTGTATTCATATACTTAGGCTATAGTCTTAACTCACTGAGAGGTTAGGTGAGTGCCACAGGACATATTTACACGGCGGTGACGCGTGCTAACTCACTACAGGTAAATTATACAATTCGGTTTCTTTGCAAAGCACCTGAGTCAGACGGGGACAGGGGAACGATCCGCGCCTCTCGGAAGCCACCAAGCAGCGCAGAGGCCGCCCGCAACAACGATGCAAAATGGCAGGACGCGTGCAAGCGTCGAGGCTTAAATGTGAGGGTAACGGTGACCAAGAGTTTCGTGCTTTCCAATTTTCCTGGATGCCTGGCCGCCTCTGGTGGCTTGCCACACCGCCTAGAGACGGAAAGCGCATGAATAACCATAATCTGCTAACGCGCAAGGAGGTAATGGAGCGACTGCGGTTGAGGCCGGCCTTCTTTAGCAAGCTTTCAAACGGTAAGGTTAAGGGCATGCCGGCCCTCCCCGCAGTTCGCATTGGTAGGCGGCAACTGTTCAGGGAGGCGGCGCTCAATCAGTGGATAATGGACGTTGAGAAACTATGCAACGTGGCTCCCTGAGGCTCGTCAAGAATAAGCAAGGCGTCAAGGTCTGGCGGGCGCAATGGCGAGAGAACGGCCGCGGCCGCACTAGGATTCTTGGCTTCTATTCGCAAATGTCGCGAGCAAGTGCCCGTTCTGAGCTTGACAAGATCCTCGGACCGCTTAACACCGCAGCGCCTAGAGCCTCAGCCGTAACGCTCCGGCGCTACGTCGAGGATGAGTACCTCTTGGTGAAGAGCCGGAAGTGGAAGGCATCCACGAGAAGTACGACAGAACAGATCATCGAGACGCATGTCCTGAAAACCTTCGGGGACCGGGGCCTTGCCTCGATCACCAGACGCGAACTCCAGGCACATCTGGACGCCAAAGCGGAATCCGGGCTTTCGTTTTCCGTAGTAGCGCATGTCCGGTGGCAACTTGTTGCCATGTACGCCATGGCTCAAGGAGACGGCCTGATTACGGTCAACCCCACTGATGGGCTCGTAACACCCAACTGCAAACGCGCACCGGACAAGCGGACGATCACCGTTGAAAGTATCAACCGAGCGCAGTTGGTCCTCGATACACGAGAGCGCCTGATATTCCGCCTAGCGGTCTGCGAAGGCATGCGCCCGGGTGAAATTCTGGGCCTGCAGGTGGGCGATTTTCGCCCGGATGGCATGATTCACGTTGAGCGTAGAATATACCGCGGCAATGTGGATACACCGAAGTCTAGGCGCTCGCGCCGGCCGATTCCGCCCACCAAGGCAACGCGAGCGCTGCTGGAACAGTGGCTTGAACTGCTGCGCGATCGAAAACCGGGGGCCTGGCTATTTCCTTCGGAGACCGGCAGCACACCACTGAGCTATTCGAATGTGTACCGGCGCCAGATCCAGCCGTCCCTTCGTCAGGTCGGCCTCGCCGATGTGAATTTTCAGGTATTGCGCCGAACCTGGGTAACAGAGTTTGGCGAGGTGGAGCGCGACCCGCACGTTCGGGCACAGCTGGCCGGGCACAGCGTAGATGTGCACGAGAACGAATACCGCCAGTCGCAGCCAGAGGTGCTGAAGCGAGCTATGCGAAAGCTAGAAAAGAGGCTACAGTAGGGCGTTAAGCGAGCCCGGGTTGTTGATCGCTCAAGCTTCCGATGTGCTCGACCCGGTTCGCCAGTCCTAGTAATAGCTCCTCAGTCGCAATCGTGCAGTTTACTGGAACGCTCTGGAGTAGGTGCTGCAGCGAGCCCCGAAAACGACGCCGATCATGTTTGGCGTCTGTGCAGACTTTGCCCACTTCGTAAGCAATGAAATCGGCGGCCTGTAGCGGAAGAATCATCTTGTCATCGGCAAACGTGAGCGAGCCAAAGTGATATGGATTTCCAAAACGAGACCGCTTACAGACATCGAAGGCGCGCTGGAAATATTGACGGTTCGCGTTTCCATCGTCAAAGATGAACGCTATCGATTCGGACAGGCGCCGATCGTCAGCCCAGTTGGCGCATTTCAAAAGGGACATAAAGCCGGCTGCAGTGTACTCGGAATCGTATTGTCGTACGAAAAGGTCGATTAAAATAGTTGGTAAGCTATTGAAAAAATGGAGCGGGAGACGGGACTCGAACCCGCGACGTCCAGCTTGGGAAGCTGGCATTCTACCACTGAATTACTCCCGCCCTTCGGCTATTCCTGCACTTAGCTCAATTCAAACGCCTTACATTCCTAACGCGCTGTCTATCCAGTCTCGTAAGTCTATAAAATACCCCCTGCTCAGACTCCAAAACAGACAGTAAATTAGACAGTACGCCAGCTCGAGAATGTTGGGAACTTCGCACGGCTGGAGTATATCATACTGTCTGTCCAGCCTACCCGTACTGTCTATGGCGGGCCCCACCGCAATCACTTCCGGGGAATCCGGCTCCCCGGCTTAAACTGCCGTTCCGCCATCCATTTCAATATGTCAGCCTTCACGAAGCGCACGTTCGACTGGATCTTCACGTACGGCAGGAGCCCGCGCTGCACATAGCTGTAGATCGTTTTCACGTCGATGCGCAGCAACTCCTCGACCTCCCTGGCGGTCAAAAGCTCTCCCGTATCTCCGATCGGCTGGAGCGCGGGACCACCCGCTTCGAGGCTGTCGATGAACGAAAACGTCTCCTCCGGCGTCAGGAACTTCAGCTGCCGGTACTGGGCGGCGCTCAAGGCTCCCACGAGCGCCTGCCGCACCGAGCTCAGCACCTTCTTCTCTGAGGAGACCACAATAACGTCCTGGAAACCCGCCGCGAGGCATTTCTGGACGTTCCCAATTTCATGGTCGGCATCGGTCGTCACCGAAACCTCGCACGCAATGGTGCGACTCCCCTTTTCGAGCGCCACGTCCACCAAGCCCAAACCGTCCAAGATCGGTTTCTCGATCGCAACCGCATATCCGCGACCCTCCGCCCATCGTTTGATCAGCTGTTGGAGATATTTGTGGTGCTCCCCTCCCCGGCCCGGCAAGTGCGTCTCCGGCTGGGCCGAATCGTGAACATCCGCCTCCGCTCTTCGCACGTCCAACGGGACCCTGATTCGAATTTTGGCTTTCGCGGTCCGCGGTGCCGACTCTTCGCCACGGATCGCGTGGCTCGCCCGGATGAGGCTCTCAACCTGCTCGCGACTGGTCGCGTACTGCCTGCGCGACGAGACAATAATCCGTTCGCGCCGACTCGCGGCGAGAGAAACTTCAATCGCCGGGAGAGGCACCGTTTTCAGATTGAAATCGTACTCCGCCCGCTCCACCCTCGCGATCGCTTCCCCGACACCGAGGTTCTGCAAATCCTTCGCCTTGAAATGCGAGAACCCATCCTCCAATTTCTTGGCGTCAAAGTCTCCCACCCGGAAGCAAACCCTGGTATACGGGTTTGCAATCACCGCCGCCGCGACACCACTGTCCCGCTCAGTAATCTGGTGCAGTTCTTGGTGCGCGAGCACGAGCCCCAAGTTGAACTTGCGCGCACCCGAAAGAATGGCGGCAAGCGAAGGCGTGATGAAATTGTGGAACTCGTCGATGTAGAGGTAGAAGGGCTGGCGTTTTGCAGCTGCGATGTTCTGCCGGCTTGTCGCAACTTGATTCAACTTCGAGACCAGGAGTGTACCTAGGAGATACGAGTTTTCCTCTCCGATTAGGCCTTGCGCCAGCTTCGCCAAAAAGATTTTTCTCCCGCCCATGATCTCGGCAAAATCGAGGCGGTTCTCCTTCTGCCCAACCATGTGCCGGATCACTTTAGGGCGGAGGAATGTATCGAGACGGGTAAGGATCGGACCCTGTGGTTTTCCTGCGAGAAGCGGAAACTCCTTTCGCCAGTAATAAATGATCTCCTCATCTTGCACGGTCGTGAGAAACTGTGCCCGATACTCCGGCTCGACCAAGAATCGCCGCAAATCCGCAAGCGTTCCGCCCTCAGTGCTTTCCAGAAACGCGAGGACCGTGTTGCCGAGGACCGTCGTCATCTGGTCACCAAAGCTCGTCGACAGACGTTTAAAAACTGACACGAGATCCGATGCCAAGAGATTCCGTTCGAGCTCCGAATGCGCCGAGAGGATATTAAAGCCGATTGGGTACGCTTCGTCCGCCGGGTCAAGCATCACTACATCCCGAATTCGCTCCTCCGGGATTCTCGCAATGACATCATCGACCAAGTCGCCGTGCGGATCGAGCACTGCAATCCCTTCCCCGTGCTCGACGTCCTGCATGATCATGTTGAGCAAGAGTGTCGATTTGCCGCTACCGGATGCGCCGATCACGTGCATGTGCCGCACCCGATGTTCGGTCCGGAGAGAAACCCGAACCGTTTTGCCGGCGTGCTCGTTTTCGCCGAGCACGAGCGGATGACCGAACGTGATTTCCGGTGCCGCCTTCGTCTTTCGCTCTTCGCGTTTTAGCTTGGGCGAACGCGCGGATGCCGAGGGCAGATGTACGAGTGATACGAGCTCATTGCAATTTAAAACAGCGCCGGCTCGACAGCTCCGACGGCCGAGAACGTCCTCGCAATGCTGATCATCGTCGTATCCGTCGTTCGAGAGTGGAATAAGTTCGTTGCTCGATGCCTCGGTGAACTGCCGTAGTGCCCGGCCGATCCCCTGCACGATGTGCCAGGCGTTTTTGCTTTTATGGCTCTGGGCCGCCACGCGTATGACTGCGGAACAGAGTGGCGCGGATACTTTTTCTTCGGCGAGCTTCACCATCCCAGCATCGTCGATGAAAAACGGATCCCCTGCTTCATCGGTCACGGCTCGCATGATGCTCTCGGGCCAGGCGCAGTGCGTCGGCGTAAAGAGCACTTGGAACAATCCCGTATCCTCGGGGCCAAGCTCTGACATCGCGCCAATCAGTCCGGCCAGAGGATCGGGATCGAAGCGTTCAAAACAGCGGAGCGGCCGCATGAACTCTTTCGAGAGTCCGAACTCGACCACTGCCGTCCCCTTCCCGCCACTAGCGTCCCAAAGAGCTTCAAGGTATCCGTCGTGCTCCGAAAGTACAGCCTCTGGAAAATATGCTTGCAGCTGTTCACGGACCTGGCGCCGGTCGCTTCGAGCCATGACCAACTGCACGGTTATGGAATCGCCGGTCCCAATGATCTCGAAGCTTGCCGGCCGTGAGACATGGCCCAGGCTCATCAAAAATTGGCTGGCAGCATCCTTCGTTATTTTTGTTTCGGGTGGCAGCACAACCCGGATCTCGACCAGTCTTTCGAAATCGATCATCGACTCCGGTTCCGGCTCGATCTCTTCAGGAACGGTGACCATGGGGGCAGGCCTTCGTCCAAAGAGACCATCTACCAACGAACTGAGGCCAGTCGGTCTCCGGCCATCGTCAGCAATTGCTGGCCGTGTTATCGGGAGGAAGTGGCCGTAAAAGGGACGGAATGGAGGCTCCAAAGCAACGGGAGCGTCAAATACCTGCCATCCCCTCCCCCGTTTTTCCCAAGCGTAAAACTGGCGCGTGAGCGCTTCCCACGAAGACGAGTCGCAAGACATGGCGACTCCTCAGGCGAGCGCCGCGAATCTTTTGAGAATCGGTTTCCGTTCTGCTTCGGATAACGCCCGGACTCCCTTGGCCTCGGTCATGCAATCGACTACCTCAAGAACGGCTCTGCGCACCGCCTCCTCGAACATAAGTGCCGTATCGATCGCGTACAACGTTGTGGGCGCAAAGATCCGCTCATAAATCCAGCCAATGAGCGGCATTCCAAGCACGGTGCTTTCTCCCGGGATTGCGCCTTTCCGAATCGCTTGGCCGACCAGCCACAACGATATCGGAACACCGAACAACCCGAGAGAGCCCCCGAACAGAATTCCTGTCACGTAGCCACCGACTGCATAGCCAATACCCATGCCGATTACGCAAGCCAGATAGAAGGCGATCGTCAAGCAAAACAGAAACCCCAATGTGTACAGAATCCCAAAAGGCACCGATGGCTCCGTCAGCCACCAGGAAATGAAGAATCCTGTGCCGAATGGAGCCGCGCAGATGTCAAACGCATATCTTCCACGCTGCGTTCGGAAATAGATGCGATACGCGCTGCCTAACCCGCCCTCTTTGTGCTCAACCCGCATCCACTGGCTTTCTGGCAGTGATCGTGTGTGAATCGCTTTTTCAAGCGAGGAATAGAATTCCATGGACGACGCCTGGAAATTCTCTAAAAGGTGGTCCCAGTGGGCAATAACGTTCGACGGCATCGCCATCGGCGCTAGCCTCCTTTAGTGGCGTAGTAGTTCTGCATACTCTACTTCAGGTGTAGAGACAAAAACAACTGCCCGCCACCGCGATGCCTCGGACTACCGCAACATCGCTCAACGAGACTTGGTTAACGAATCCCCTGAACGGCATTGTCAGGCGTGAAAAGGTTCGTCGCACCGCAACTCGGACAATGGTACCGCCGTGGAACGGTCCATTTTACGACGACCCCCGACCGAAGCAGGTATGTTGACGAGTGCGCAGAACCGCACCGAACACACATATTTCCCCAAGTTTGCTCATCGATCCTTTTTGCGATCGTGCCAAAATACAGGAGCCAGCCGCTCAAACTCATCCGTGTACCAAACACGCGATCGAAGTTCCGCATGAACCAGGTCAAGACGGCCAGCAACGGTTCAAAATTCACCCCAAGTTCAACCATTGTTCTCATCGGCCGCGCGGTAGGACTCTTGCAATTCAAGAATGAAAGTGAGGTCAGCAAAACCCGGACTCCGCAGCATCGTAGGTGGGTCTGGGACTCCACCTTCGCCACAAACTCCCGTACATTGGCGATCTGGTTCACATGCCCGCCGCCTTTTCCTAGCCAGCGGTAAAATTTGTCCGTTATGCTAGACGAATCAGGAACCGATGCAAAAAACGCCCCCGTGGGCTTCAGCGATCGACCGATCTCCGAAAGAGAGTGCTCCAGTTCAGGGAAGTGTTCAAGGCTATGATTGCATATGACGGCATCGAAAACGGCGTTTCGGAACGGGAGCTTGGCCGCATCGGCCTGAACAAACAGCGCCGATTCATCCCCGTGCGGTTTCTCCAAGTCCACACGAATACATAAACACCTCGGAAACGCTGATGAATCAAAGCTCCCTTGATCACACCCTAAATCCAGAACCAACGAATTCGGCGGCAGCTCCGACAATATCTCCTGCAATCAGACTCCTGCGTTGCGATGTTTCAATTTCCGAAGAATATCAAACCAAGGTCACCACTTACAACTCCATTGGGAAGTCCGGTGACGTTTACGTTGCCGGCCACCGTGTGGGTACCTGCTGCCAGGTGCATCGCTAAATAACTCGCAGCCAACGTCCGTGAATGGCAGGTATTGTTAGTGCTATAGTCCTGATCACCCACCGACCCAACCAAAGTTCCATCCAAAACGAGCTGCAACTTAAACGTTCCTGGCCCCGCATTAGTGTCTTGGCAATCGAAAACGCGAGTCTTCAGCAAAAACATTACGTTCCCATTCTGACCAGACTGAACCTGGAACGACGTATTCCAAAAATTATGGGTACCAGTTCCAGCGGGCACATAGTGATTAGGATCACACTGCACCGTCGGAAGCTGTGCCACAGCTCCGTTTATCGGTATGTTACCAGAAAGGGCCACAACTGAGGTTGTACTGCCCACCTTGTACTCAACTGGATTCTGCGTTGGCGGGTTGATATACGGCAACTCAGTCGCCGCTAGCTGAACGGTAACGTTTCCAGATGTGTTATAAAGAGCCTGACCGAACATGGGCGCATGGCTCTCTGAGGTAGTACTTAAATCGTTGACCGTCCACATTTGTTGCGCAAACGTGGGGCATTGTCCATTTATATATGTACCCCACATTGAGTCGCCGTATTTAGCCAAATCATCATAACTGCGACCCGACGTGAGTACAATGACGGGCGCCGCTGCGGCAGTGTGAGATGCCGACAGAACGTTTACTGTCTGGATAGGAGGACTGAATGGATATGTACTCACGTTGATCTCCGCCGAGTCACTCGCCATGGCACCGTATGTTATAACATTCGATGGATTTACGACGACAGATAAGTTACTACCGGATCCGACGTAAAACTCCCCGCCGGATACGCTAGGATGATTATACCCAACTAACTGTACAGTGTGAGTTCCGGCAGACACATAGGTCGCCGCGATGCAATTGAAGCTATGTTGGACCGGCGCGGTGGTCCCATTCTTGAAGTCGAGCATGCTTGAGTTCGAAATGCGCACGCCGTCAAGCCTGATTTCCATTGTGGCAAGACCATTTTTGTGCATACGGGAAGAATCTGCCATCGGACTCAAAAAATACGCGTGTACTCGTAGTCAATACTAACGTAGATTGAAGCACCACTTGGCCCGTGGATGAGTTTGTAGTCACCAGAAAGTCACTCGCGAGCTGCTTATAGGAGGACGTGCTATCAATCGCTAAGGCGCAAACTGTGAGCAGGCCACTCAATGTCAATATCCACACAAACTTCTTCATGTGATCTCCTTCTTCCTCCGATACCCCGGGTAATCCAAGCGGAATCCAACCAGACGCGGGGCTGGCCGCAGATATATTGTGCTTAAATCGGCCGAACAGGGATCAGTTCAGACTGACCTGATGGTATGGACACTGCCCGGTGAGAAGCAGCTATCGTCACAGGGAGGAGGTGCCAACCATGGCCGTAAAGGTGATCGGGCTAGATACCGCTAAGCACGTTTTTCAGGTGCATGGCGCGGA
>Ga0209060_10002018_pt1 | contig 20012 bp, 15 predicted proteins | sample Coa_R1_8_FD_187155 | JGI IMG/M metagenome (GOLD analysis project Ga0209060, IMG submission 187155) | Surface soil microbial communities from Centralia Pennsylvania, which are recovering from an underground coalmine fire - Coalmine... | ecosystem: Environmental > Terrestrial > Soil >...
CCCGCTGACCACCACGCGGGACGCCTGGAAGATGCTGCTCTACCTGGTGCCTACCCTGCTGCTGATCGTGGGGATCCTCGCGGGATTGCGGCGTTTTCAGGAGCGGAACGGGCGGCTGCCCGGTCCTCTGCAGGCGGCGGCGCGCCGCCAGACCGGTCGCACGGTCGCAGCCGGGGGAGGGTGGATCGGCGCTCTGGTGTCGGGACTGCAGCAGAACCGCGCCCGGCAGCGGGGCGGCAGCAGTATCCGCCTGGTGGAGAGCGTCCCGATGGGCGGCTCCTACCTCCATCTGGTCGAGGTGCGCGGACGCCTGCTCCTGCTGGGCGCAAGCGGCAATGGCCTGGCCCTGCTGACCGAATTTACCGACCCCAATGCCCTGGAAACGGACGAATTCCGTGCGCTGCTCCACGCAGCTGCCGCCGATCTGGAGACGCTGGACGCCGATACAACCGAGCTTCCGCCCTCCGCGCTGGTCGGCTCCATGGAGGAGGGACTGCGCGATACCAACGACACCCTGGCCCGTCGCGCCCGTCGGCTGCGTACCGTGCAGGAAGCCGAAGACGCCTTTGTGGAGCGCACGATCCAGGAACGGAGACGATGACATTGTCCGGAAGGGAACTACGCACCGAAATCATCCAACGGGCGACGCTGCGCACACGGGCCGTGCTGTCGGGCCTGCTCAAGAGCCGCACGCTCTGGGCCTCGCTTCTCACCCTGCTGCTCTGTGGCGTGCTGACAGCCCTGCGGGCCCATGCCCAGGGCGCGGGCGGCACGGTCCCCCTGCCGCGCCTCTCCTTCGGCGTGGATGCCGCCAAGAACCCGCAGGATGTCGCCGTCACCCTGCAGGTCCTCCTGCTGATGACAGTGCTGACCGTGGCGCCCTCGCTGCTCATCATGATGACGGCCTTTACGCGCCTGATCATCGTCTTTTCGATCCTGCGCAGTGCGATGGGCACGCCCCAGCTTCCGCCCAACCAGGTGCTGGTCGGGCTGGCGCTCTTCCTGACATTCTTTGTCATGCAGCCGGTCTTCACCAAGATCAACAACGACGCGATGCAGCCCTACTTCGCCAACAAGATCTCCCTGCCGGAGGCGCTGGATCGGGCCGAAAAGCCGCTGCACAGCTTTATGATCCGCCAGACCTATACCAGCGACCTGAAGTTCTTTCTGCAGCTCTCCAAGGCGCCGGCGCCGCGCACCGCCGCCGATGTCAACCTGATGACCCTGATCCCGGCCTTTCTGACCAGTGAACTGAAGACGGCGTTCATCATCGGCTTCTATATCTACCTGCCATTCCTGATCATCGATATGGTGGTCGCCTCGACCCTCATGAGCATGGGTATGATGATGCTGCCGCCGATCACCATCTCGCTGCCCGCCAAGCTCCTGCTCTTTGTCCTGGCGAACGGCTGGACGCTGCTGATCGGCTCCCTGGTCCACGGCTTCCGTTGACCCTGCAATACGCTCGTCCCACCTTAGCACAAATCCCACCCATCGCCTTCGATGGGTGGGATTTGTGATTTGTTATGGCAGGTATGAAGCGCTTTTTCCGTTACTGGACCTGGGCTTGCAGGAAATCGGCCCAATGGGGAGCCGCCTGCGCAATCCCCAATTGGAGCCAGGCCGGGTCGAACCCTGTGGTGCCGTCTACGCTGCTCTGCGTCTGCGGCCCCGGCAGGAAGATGCTCAACCCGCTGGCACGCGCCTCCCGGACCATCGTCCCGCTGGACACGGTCGAATGCACCGAGGCCAGGATCGCGCCGCCGCTCCCCAGCAGGCTCGTCTCCACATTTCCCGCCGCCGTTCCCAGGTCGGTGGGCACGGTGGAGATGGTACGGATCCGGTCGGCAAAATCGTAGAGATCCTTGTACTCCGGAAACTCGAAGCCCTGTGTTGCCTGACGCACCGTAAAGATCTGGCCGGAGAGAGGGGTGGCATAGGCGCGCAGGATGTTGCCGAAGGTGTTCAAGGCCGAGGCCACCGCGTCCATTTTGGAGAGATCCGTCATGGATTGGGTGACATTGGTCTCGTTGGGGTACGCCGCGAGGGTTTCCGTAATCAGGTTCTGTCCGCAATCGCAGGCGGTGGCCGTGTTATTCTGCAGAAAAGTGAGCCAGACATCGTAGGGGTAGCCCGTGCCCGGAGGGCTCTCCTCCGAAGCGACATAGACCCGTGCGGATTTGCGCACGTCGTAGGCCACTTCCGTCGTGCCCTGCAGCGAGCAGTCCACGATCAGCGCATCGATCGGCTGGGCCGGATTGGCCAGGGCCAGGGGAAGCTCCTGCGTGGCGATCTGGCTGCCGGTCAGCACATCCTGCGAAAGCCCGCGCGTGGGCGCTTTCTTCCCGCTGATGCTGCGCCAGGAGCGGCGGGCGGAGCGGTTGTCCACCGAGAGCGCGCCCGAGCCATGATCCCAGATAACGAGAGCGATGTAGTCGGCGGGATAGTTCTTGGTCCCCCACTGCACAAAATCGGCCAGGGTATGGTAGTCGCCCATATCCGCCGTCGTGTTCCCGGCATCATTGATGCTATTGATATTCGCAGGCGGATCGGCCAGGCGGTCGGGATCGAGAACCGTGGTGTCGCCGACCACGGAGGGGTTGGTATTTACGTTCGGAGGGGCGATTTTATTGAGATCCGCCTGGCTGTGCTTGGAGATTTTATAGCGCCTGGTGCCGATAAAGGAGGGCGTGGTATTGAGGGAGACGCCGGTAAAGAAGTTCTGCGTGGCCGTCTGTTTCCACTGGACGATGATGTTGAGGTTGGCATTGGAGCCGACGGAGGCCATCTGCGCGACATTGATAAGGCTGTCGGGCTGGAGGTTGCTGGCGGCGTTGAGATAGACGAGCACGGTCCATCTGGCTCTGCCGCTCACATGGGTATTGGCCTGGCAGGCGGCGCGGCTGCTGTTGTTGGTATTGACGAAGGGCGTCGTGCCCGATGTGACGAACTTGCCGGTCGTCGTGGTGCTGGCGGGACCTGTGCCATTGGTACAGCCGCAGAAGGCGGACCCCAACACACCGAACAATCCGACGCTCAGGGCAAAACGCAGGTGGAAACGTGACAAAGCCATGGATAGGAGACTCCTTCGCATCTGAGATCACGATACGCTTTAGACGATGCAGTAGTTTAGACGATCCTATCGCATAGAGGTCACGTTCATGGATGAACAGTCCCGTAATCGCGACGAACGGTCGCATGGGAGAGAAATGGCTCTCGTTGTTCGTCCACCGAATGGAAAAAGAGGGCGTTGGGAGAGATTTTGTTCCCTCTCCTGATGCACGTCTTGTTGTATCAAGAGAGGGAACGGCCTGAGATGGGATCAGGCATTCGGAGATTACAATGCGGCCTGGGTCGGCTGCGTCACGGCAGAAGAAGACGTGCTGGTAGAGGAAGAGAGCGCGCTGTTGAGGTCCTGGAAGATCCCGCTCAACGTCTGCTGAGTTTGCGCGCTGAGGCCATTCTGCCCTCCGCCTCCCCCGCCATGATGGTGGTGGTGATGATGGCCCTGGGCGGCGCCCTGTGTGGTCGCGGCGGCAGTCTGGGTCGGATCGGTCGTCTGTCCGTTCTGCGTGGCCGCGATGGCGGTCTGAAGCGGATCCGTTGCCTGCGCGCCCTGCGTGTACGCGGCCTGGACGCTGCTGGTAGCAGCCGGTTGCTGCTGTGTGAAGCCGGAGAGATCGCCGGTCTCCGCCTGTTGGAACCTGCCTGCGAGCGCGGTGAGGAACTGCTGGTCCTGCCCTGTACTGCTCTGCGCGGCCTGGGTGAGCTGGTCGGCGATGTTGGTCACCACCTGCTTGAACTGCGTCGGATCCTGCTGCTGCAGTTGTTGGAGTTGGCTGAGCAATTGTGCTTGCTTCGAGATCTTGACCGAGGCGGCGCCTCCCTGATCGCCGTCCGTATCCACTCCCTGCGCTCCGCCCTGCGCCTGGTTGGTCGCCAGCGCGGGGCTGATGGCCTGCGTTGCGCCTAACTGGAAGATACTCTGGGTCAGTTGTGTGGTATCAATCCCTAATCCACTCATTTCAAACCTCCATGTGCTGTCTGGTTGACTGCTATCTGGGGCAACACTCTTATATCGGCAATTCCACAGGAATAACGGGCTTGACGACGACGAACGGTCCCAATCAAGCGACCAACGCGCCCCAGACAGCGACCGATGAGGGAGGGGACGGACCCACGGCTATCCCGGCGCTACGAAGAGGGAAAGTCAACGACCCACAGGGCCGTGAGCGGTTCGGCGCTGTTTCCCGGCTGTCCGATGATATAGAGGGTATATGCCTGCCCCGGTGTGAACGTAGAGGTATTGAGATTACTGGCGCTGGAGAGGCTCAATGCGGTATGGGTATTGGTGACATCCACCAGCGCCATATTTGTCAGTTGCGCAGTCGGGATGTAAACATAGGCGTTGGTAGCGGCGCTGTAACCGTAAGGGATGCTGTTAAGGCCGGCGGTGAGCACGGCGCTCGGTGCGCCGCTGCTGGTGGCGTAGAGACCGATATTATTGGGATTGAGCGACACATTGACGACCCGGATGGCGGCATCGCCTGTCGGGATCGCAGGCGAGCCGGCGAAGTTGGGAATGAGCAGGAGTTGGGGCACGAACGTGCCGGTCTGTCCCGCCTCTCCCACAGCGATCAGGGTGTACGCTGTATTGTTACCGCTGAGCGTCTGCCCATTCAGCGCGATAGGCGTGGTGACGGTGGGGCCGGAGGCGGTGGCGCTGAAGGGACCGCTGGTAATGGAGATATAACCTCCGCCGTTCGCGACCTGCCCAAAGCCCACGTTCCCGCCGGTAAGGAAGGTGTTGTTACCGATCAGGGTGAGGGACCCATCGGCTCCCGGAGCGGGAACATAGGCGATGATGCTTCGAACGAGGGTCTGGTTTGCTGTGCTGGTGCCGTTGCCGCAGCCGGTGAGCAGGAGAGCGGAACTGATGGCTATCAGCAGGGCAGCTAGGAGCGGCATACGGCGTAAAATAGATCTCCCGGCAGTGGGTTGGAATTCGGGATGCATAAGTGTCCTTTCTGGTTAGGGGGTGGATCTGGAATACTGCTTTAGCCGCCCATGCCCCCGCGGAGCGCCCTTTTGCATAACAAGGGCGCCGGGAGGCCATGGACGGCTAGGTTCAAGCTCAGTGCGTATCGAGCTTTTTGTAGTCGGCAGGGATCTGGAACAGGCCGTCGTCGAGCGCTTCTTCCGAGATCGCTTTGACTTCAGACTGAATGGTGGTGCTTTTGGGATCCGTGCTCGCGTTGCGCCAGGTGATCGTCACCCGGGTGGCAACCGGAAACCCCTTCGACTTGGCGATCTTGTCGGCCAGCGGATCGAGGAGTTGTTCGGAGGGCACGACCGGAACGAGCAGAGGCAGCATAGGGTTCTTGCCCTTTGCCTTCAGGGTGATGGCATCCGTCAGCCAGACCTCGCCTTCGATCTGAGCGGAGTTGATCGGCTGCGCCGTGCGTCTGCCGCCCTCCCCGCCTCCGCCTCCACCACCGGGGAATCCCCCGCCGGGAAACCCGCCGCCGCCTCTGCGCCCTCTGCGGCCTCCCGAAAAGCCCCCTCCCGTGTCGCTCTCTCCCCTATCGGGAAGCAGCGTCAGGGTGGCTTTCAGGTCGTAGAGGAGCGCCTGCTTGTCTATAATAGTGCGCGCCTGTACCACGTTGTCTTTCGCCAAATCCACCTTGGTTTCCGTTTTGGTCCGTACCGGCATCTGATTGACCGGTTTCAGGACCGTATCCTCATGGAGTTTGAGAAAGTCCGCGGTGCTGAGCACCGTATAGGTCTTGTCCATCGGGCTGAGCCGATACACGCGATCCGCCGCGCGATCATAGAGCGTTACCGAGCCATCCTCTCGTTCGACGCGTACCTTATCCCCCTTGTAGTAGGTAGTAAAGGATTGTACGTCTTCTACCGGGGACTGTTTGTCGGTCTGGTTCTGAGCGGTAGTATCGGAGGGATGGGTGATTTTTACTTCCGATTGGACGCGGAGATCCGCCTTGGCGATAAAGCCTGAGAGCGCCAGCAACACGCTGCCGGTTACCACGCACCTTACAACCGGGAAGACGGTCACTTTCCTCATTCGGTTAACCCCTTCTCTTTGATTTTGTCGTATCAGAGTGCTTCCGATGGGGCGCTAGTTTTCTCGCATAGGCATTGTGACATTCCGGAGGCGAACTTTACGCAGGAAAACGTCAAAATCGGATGAACAGTCCCAAAATGACGACGAACGGTCGTGACTACCGCCGGAAACCACGAACTCCCCTGTCTCCACCAAAGAAATGGTGGGGATGTCCAAAGTAGAAGTCCGAACCAAACCAGAGGGAGACATAGGGTCCGTAGGCCGGATACGGATACGCGTAGTAGGGCCTGGGATAGGCGTCTCCCGCAAGCATGCGGTCCCGCGAGGCATTCCAGCGATCCCAACTATCCGCCGGGGGGAGGCTGCGCACGGCATAGGTCTTATCGGAATCTGCCACGGAAACATAGTCCCCGGCTTTGAGCGTCTGCTTACCCATTTTCCCATCCACGACCGCCTGCCCGGCATAGACCCCGACGTTCACGGTATCTCCGGAGCCGATCCGCACCCGCGCCCACCCATTGGCCACCACGGTCACCGGCGCGGCATCCACCTGATAGACCGATTTCTCCTTTGTGAGGACCAGCATGGCCTGGCCCGAACTCATCTTAATGCGGGTGAAGGAGCCCTGTGCGTCCGTATAGAACGTGTCCAGCGTCGCCACCGCGCCCTTGCCGAGACGCAGCAAGCTGCCATCCTCAAAGCGGATCTCCGCACGACCGTCATCTACGGCCCAGATCTGCGCGCCCTGGCGGAGGCCGACGTTCGCCTTCGCCTTCTTCCAATCCGCTTTATCGTCCGGACGCCAGGTCACGTTCCCGGTGACGTACTCGATGCGGGCCAGTCGTGTCGTTGGCGCGGCAGGGGTCTTCTTGGTATCGGCAGGGGGAGGGGTGGGAGGGGCCTTCTGTGTCTCCCCGATATGGTAGTCCTCGGGGGGCGTTTTGCCCGCATCCTGCGCCTCTGCCGGAGAAGCGGACCAGAGGCAGGCGCCCTCCAGCGCCAGGAGCAGCGAACCCAGAGTAAGTAAAGAGTATTTCGGCTTCATTTCAAGTTTCCTTTGTTACTTTTGATTCTATTCGTATCGCAGGGCTTCGATGGGGTGCAGTTGCGCCGCTTTGCTCGCCGGATAGATGCCGAAGAAGAGCCCAACCCCTGCCGAGGTCACCAGGCCCGCAATGACGGAGGTGACGCTGACAATGGTGTTCCAGTGTGCCGTTGCCGCCAGGATGAGCGCACCGCCCACGCCCACGCCCACGCCGATCACGCCGCCCAGGAGCGCGATAGATGCGGCCTCGATCAGGAACTGAATCAGAATATCGCGCGGGGTGGCGCCGATGGCCTTGCGGATGCCGATCTCACGGGTCCGCTCCGTCACCGAGACCAGCATGATGTTCATGATCCCGATCCCGCCCACGATCAGCGAGATCACTGCGATGGCGCTTAAGAGCGAGGTCATCGTATCGGTGACGCTCTGCTGGCGCTGCAGCAACTCCGTCTGGCTGCGAATGTTGAAGTCGTCGTTATCCGGGAACGGCGGCGTCAGGTGGTGACGGTTGCGCAGGAAGTTCGAGATCTGCTCCTGGGCGATCGGCATGGTATCCTTGGTGGTGCAGCGTACCGACATGGAGTTGATGAACTGCTGGTTCAGGACCCGGCGCATCGCGGTCGTGATCGGCACCAGGATAATGTCGTCCTGATCCTGCCCGAACGCCCCCGACCCCTTCGGCGTGAGCATCCCCAGCACCTTGAACTGCTGGCGATTGATGGAGATGGACTGCCCGGTCAGGTCTGTGTTGGCGTCTCCTGTCAGCTTGTCGGCGATGGTCGTGCCGCAGACGCACACCTTCTGGCTGCCATCCGTCTCGGCGTCGGTGAAGTACCTGCCTTTGTTGACCTCGGTGTTATTGCACAGTGGGTAGTCGGTGGTAGTGCCGGTCAGATTGGTGGTCGAGTCCTTGTTGCCGAGCCGGATCTGGACGTTGCTGCGCACCTGGGGGGCGACGGCTTCGACGGTGGTGGGAAAATCCTTGGCGATCAGCTTGGCGTCCGCCAGGGTCAGACGGCTGGCGGTGCCGTTGGTGCCGGAGGAGGTGGCGGCGTTGATGCGGATGCGCGCCGATCCCGGCAGGACCGTCAGCAGGTTCGTACCGAGCGAGTTGACGGCATCGGTGACGCTTTTGGTCGCCCCCTGTCCGATGGCGACCACGACGATGACTACGCCGACGCCGATGATGATGCCCAGCATGGTCAGGGCGGTACGCATCTTGTTGCTTAACAGGCCGCTGAGCGCAACCCGGAAACTCTCCAGCAGGTTCATTTGGCTCGCCTTCTTCCTTCCAATCTCCCAATGCAGAGATCCCATCTCTCCGGTTCGGATGCAAATCCACCTATTTCATCCTACGCGAAGCGAAAAAGAATAATAGATCCGCAAGACGAACTGCCCCAAAAATGCGATACATGGTCCAGGAACGAACCCCGGTAACGGATGTGACGTGGAGCGACGCTTACAATCCGTTCCAATAGACGGGCGCGGCCCCCCTTTTGTGCCGGAGGATATCAGGGCGCGGCGCGGTTGTTCAGGCCCATACGCCTCTGAAGTTCCGCGTAGCGGGTGCGTCCCACCCGAAGCCGCTGTCCATCGGTAAGGCGGACTTCGTAGGTGTGATCTCCCAGAAACAGCAATTCGACCACGGCGTCGAGGTTGATCAGGGAGGAATCGTGGATACGGATGAACCGGTCCGCCGGCAGCAGCGCCTCCAATTGCGTCAGCGTGTCATAGGCGCGGGCTTCCCCCTCGCGTGTGCGGATAAAGACGCGCTTCTCGCGGGCCACAGCGCAGAGAATGTCTTTGATAGGAATGAAGCGCACGGCGAAATCACCGCGTACCGGCAGGCTGCGAAGCGGCGGTGGCGGCAGAGATGGCTCATTCGGGCGCTGCCGTATCTGATCCCGGGCGTGCTTATCGGCGAGCCGTTCTCGCGCCCGCGCCAGCGTCATCTCCAGACGCTCCGGGCTGATCGGCTTGACCAGATAGTCCAGTGCGGCGTACTCAAAAGCGGCGAGCGCATACTCCGAATAGCCGGTGACGAATACCAACAGCGGCGCGCTCTCCAATTGCGTCAGGGCGCTTGCCAGTTGGATCCCTGTCAGGCCCGGCATCTGAATATCCAGAAACAGCAGGTCGGGGCGCAGGTCTGCGGCGAGTTGAAGCGCCGCCGTTCCATCCTCCGCTTCCCCAAGGACCTGCACGTGTTGTGCTTCCAACAATCTTCGGAGCCGTGCCCGCGCCAGGGGCTCATCATCTACCAGGAGGGTAGTTAGCATGAAATGTCTCACTCTCAATCCGGTTCCATTCTCATGGGCGGAAGTGCGAACGCAACCAGCGTCCCCCGATTTTCCCGGCTGAACAGCCGCAGATGCGCCCGATCTCCATGCAGCAGCCGGAGCTGCTGATCGAGGATCTGCAGGCCATGCGTCTGTGCTTCTGTCGCTCCCTGGCGGGAGCGACGCGCCTCCGGCCCTATCCCGATGCCGTTATCTTGAATCGCTATAAGTATATGACGCGTATGATGGCGTACCGTTATGGTAATCTTGCCCGGTCCCACGCGGGGCGCCAGGCCGTGGTGGATCGCGTTTTCGACCAGGATCTGAATGGCAAACGGCACGAGGCACACCGCACCGCACTCGGGAGCGATGTCCCACACCACGCTGAGGCGCTCTCCCAGGCGCTCCTGCTCGATCTGCAGGTAGGCCTGCACCATGGTCAACTCCTCTTGCAGGGTTGTGGTCGCGGCGGCGCTCTTCTCCAGGGCGCGGCGCATCAAGCGGCTGAGGTTCAGGCTGGCGACTTCGGCGCGTTCCGGCGCGAGGCAGCAGAGTTCGGCGATGGAGTTGAGCGCATTGAAGAGAAAGTGCGGATGGATCCGGGACCGGAGCGCGGAGAGCTGCGCCGCCGCCGCCAGCGCATGCGCCCGCTCGGCTTCCAGCCTTTGGCGCTCCACCTCTACCCGGCGCTGTTCGCTGTCCGCGCGCACCTGCGCGTCGCTGACCACCAGGAGCAGCAGGGCGACCCCGAAACCGTTGGCTGGGATGCTGAACAGCCACTGCGGAGGCAGGAGTGGGAGATGAAAGTAATTTGCAAAGGGGATCCGAACGACCAACTGGGCGATATGCACCAGCGCTCCGGCGATAAAGCCGCCCGCCAGGCGCACCGGGATCGTCGCATGTCGCCGACAGTACTTCCCGATGACGGTGCTGATCAGAACGGCTAACAGGATACTGATGAAGATACGCGGGAACTGGTAGGGCTGATGGGTCTGTAAGGCGATGGTGTAGGACTGAAAAGCGACGACAGGAGTTACCGCCGCCGCCGTGACCAGGCCGGTAGGCAGCCCGCCTACGAGCGTGGCAAAGGTGATGAAGAGGGTAGGCACGGCATAAGGCACGCGGGCATCCGGGAATAGGGTCAGCGATAGCCCGGCCAGTCCGAGGCAAATGCCCAGGATAAGGACTTCCCGCAGGCTCAATCTTTCACGAAAAAGCAGCCGGAGCAGGCGTCCACGCGACAACAGATAGGCGACCACTACCAGGACGCAGGTATCCTTGATGAACACGCTAAAATAAGAAGCCGGGGTTTGCATACTATCCACAAAAGCGCATCCTCTCCAGGCAAAAGTTCCAACCCCTACCTGCTTACCGGATGGGAATACACTCAAATCATTTTATTGGATGAGCTTTCCGGTTTAGCGCCCTGTCGGGTAGTATCAAATCACAGGGTTTTCCAGAATAATCATATTTTCCTAACCCCCTTTCAGCGTAGCCAGCACCTCCGCCGCATGCCCCTCCGGCTTCACCTTCCGGAAGATGTGACGGATCTTCCCATCCGGGCCAATGACAAAGGTCTCTCGACTCACACCCATGTAGGAGCGGCCATACATGGATTTCTGTATCCAGACTCCATATGCCTCGGCGACGGCGTGCCCTACGTCCGCCAGCATCTGCATGGGAAAGCCGAACTTCTCGGCGAATTTTGACTGCGCCTTCACCGTGTCCGGGCTGATGCCCAGCACCACCGCATCCGCTTTACCGAAGTCTGCATAGGCGTCTCGAAAACTGCACGATTCCACGGTACATCCCGGCGTATCCGCCTTCGGGTAGAAAAACAGAACTACCGTCTTTCCACGCAGCCCCGACAGCGTTACCGTTTCGCCCTTCTGATCCTGCAAACTAAAATCCGGAGCCATTTCTCCTACTTCCAACATTTCCTATTCCTCTCACACGTAGATTGTTCGGCTACGATGATACCTGAAACGCCAACTGCCGTGGAGGGGTAAAAGATATTTCTCATCAGCATATTCCGAAATCAGATCGCCGAGTTTGAACGGTTGGTGGGAAAGTTGGAGGTGATGTGTCACTCCTCTAAAACGCGTCGAGTGCGTATGTCATGGCTGCAGCCAGATCCATTCTGCCGCCAGTGGCTCGTGCGCGTTGATAGGACTCAGCGCCAAGACTTTGCTCGGCGGCCGCAGTGGTATCTGCCACCAGGGCAGGGATACGGCATGTCACACCGATCTGGTCGCGAAGCGCTTCCGCGATGCCAAGCAGCGTAGCGGCGCGTTCCGGAGCGTCGGATCGTAACGCGACGCAAGCCATCAACTCGATAGCGCTGGGCACATCCACGATGGCGCCACACTCCTGCCACGCGCGTATTGCTGTCGCCAGATGCTCTTGCGCACACTCAAGCCGCCCGCTGTGCAGTTCCACTTCCCCCAGATTGCAATGGGTGATGCCGGCCTCCTGAGGATGAAGGCTGAAGTCTAATACGTGCCTGCTTTCCTCAAAGTAGGCGCGTGCGGCCTCCACGTTGCCAGCACGCATCTCGATGTCGCCAAAATTGTTCAGTAAGAACCACGGGCGGGTTGTGCCGCGCTTGCGATACATGGCCAGGCACTTCTCCATCAGTGCACGCGCTTCCTGGTAATCTCCCTCCTCGAACACGACGGTTGCGAGTACGGGATACATCCCGTATTGCAATTCCCCATCGCCCGTTTGCTTATACAAGGTAACAGCAAGCTCGTAGTGTCGGCGTGCGCGCGCCGCATCGCCGAGCTTGTGTACCGCCCAGCCGGCCGCCCCAAGCACTTGCGCACGCAATGTGGCGGGCACCTCTGATGTGCAGCGAGAGAGCGCTTGCTCAAGATGCCGGCTGCCTTCTCTAAGGTGGCCATTCGTGTCCCAGAACCGGCTCAGGGCGAGCGCCAGCCGCATCTCACGATGCACGCTGCCTGGCTCGGACACAGCCCACGCCAGGGCGGCTCTCAGGTTGTCGTGCTCCCGCTCAAGCTGCTCGAACCAGAACGCCTGTTCGTCCTGCCACAACTTTGGCTGCACCTCCTCGGCCCAGTCCAGGTAATAGTCGAGATGCTTGCCTCGCAGCTTCTCCTCCTCTACCGCCTCCCGTAGTCTGGCAGCGGCAAACTGGCGCACCGTCTGCAGCATGTGGTACCGGGAAGGATGTATGCCCTCAACCGCCTCGTGACCATTATCCGGAGGGCGCGCAAAGATAATGAACGACTTGTCCACAAGGGCAGTCAGCAGGTCCAGCAGGTCGTTTTGCTGCAGGTCGGAGCCGGAACAGATCCGCTCGGCGGCCGTGAGCGTAAAGCCGCTTGCGAAGACGCTGAGGCGTCGGAGGAGGACCTGTTCCGCGGTATCCAGCAGATTCCAGCTCCATCGAAACGCGTTTTCCAGCGTTTGATGCCGGGACGGTAGAGCCGAACCTCCTCCGGAAACAAGCCGGAGCCCGTCACGCAGCCTGGCGCCGATATCCTCCACCGGCAAAGAGCGCACACGGACGGCTGCCAATTCGATGGCAAGGGGGATGCCATCCAGCAGCCGGCATACCGCCGCCACGTAAGGAGCCATGGCAGGCGTCCATCGAAAGGTAGGGTCTGCCGCGCACGCCCTTTCCATAAAGAGCCTGACGGCCGGATAGGTTTCGGTCCCAATATCCGATCCTGACGGGCCGTGCGCATGCAGATTAGCGGGGGCTGGCGGAACTTCGAGCGAGGGCACGCGCCACAAAACCTCGCCAGGAATCCCCAAGGCCTGGCGACTGGTGGCGAGTATACGTAGCCCCGGACAGTTTTCGAGGAGGTAGTTTGCCAGGCTGGTGCAGGCATCCAACAGATGCTCGCAGTTATCCATCACCAGCAGAAGATTGCGCTTCGCCAGGGAATTTCGGAGCACTTCGCGCGCCGGAAGCCGTCCGTCTCCCTCTGTGCCGCCAAGGGCGTAGAGCACCGCCCCGGGCACCGTTTCGGCATCCGAGAGCGTTGCCAGGCCGGCATAAGCGACACCTCCGACCCTCGCGTCCTGCTGTTCGACATGCCGGGCAACCGCAATGGCCATGCGGGTCTTTCCGACGCCGCCTGTACCGGTCAGAGTGATCAGGCGGGAGTCGGCGAGCAGCGCACACACCGCTCGAATATCCTCGGCCCTGCCGACAAGCTCCGTACCTGGAAAAGGCAGTGCGCGCGCGCATAGCCCGGAAGGACCGCCGTTTTGGGCGGAAGTGGCGCCATTCGAAGCGCCGCGCGTGTTTCGAATGGTCTGATAGACTGCCACCGTGGCGGGATCGGGATCCGCATTCAGATCGGCATGCAGCCGCTCACGCAGGTCGCGGTAAACCTCCATGGCTGCCGTAACCTCGCCAACCGCAGCGAGAGACTGCATCAGCGCCCGCCGCACCGACTCCCGGTAGGGATCTGCCGCTACGGCCGTCCGGAGCCAGGCTGCAGCGCCCGGATGGTCGCCCGCCGCGATCCGCGCCTGCGCAAGGCGCTCGAGCGCCTCCAGGTACGCCTGGGCGCGTGGCTCACGCTCTTCAACGGCCCAGGGCTCGTCACAGCCTTCCAGAAGCGGCCCGCTGTACAGAGAGATGCTGTGTTCGAGGGCCGAAAGACTCCCCTCGGCGAGGCCCGCGTCAAAAGCGAGGGCGTCCACGAAAGCGCCGCCTGTCTCCAGCCTTAATGTGTGATCCGCTTGCGCCACTACGCTGTCCGCCATCGGTCCGAGCGCGCGCCGCAGGTTGGCAAGCGTCTGGCGCAGGTTTTGTAAGGCGGTCGTTTCGTCACTATCCGGCCACAGCAGGCCGGCAAGCTTCGAGCGAGAGAGCGGCCTCCCGCCGCGCAGCGCCAGCAGCGCCAGCAGCCATAGTCCCCTGCGCGAATGGAGTGGCGCCAGCGGAGCGCCAGACGCGCGCACAGACGGGCTGCCGAACAGCCGGATCTCCAGGCCCTCATGATCACGCGGCGCGATCAACACCTGTCCCTCCCCAAACGCTTTTGCATGCGCGAATCGGTGATTCTATAACCGGTGATTCTATATCCGTATACGGTTTTCCTCTGCTACCGTCTACGGATCCGCATACGCGGCCATGCTACCATTCCTTTAACCTGCGCGCAGAAACCCGCAGGGAGACGATCGGATTCTCCGAAAGAGGCGAACTACATGAACAAGCGTCTCTGGTCGCGGCTTGAATTCCTCATGTTCGGCGGCGCGTGCTGCCTGTTGCGCCAGCAGACCGACGCCCAAAAAGAAAGCCCCATCTCGCCCTATGCTGCTGCGGTTCTAAGGAAACGACCGGATGCCTACTTCCGTCTCGGAGAGCAGGACGGTCCCACGGCGCACGACGCATCCGGCCACAACGGCACCGGGATATACCGCGGCCATGTCGCGTATGGGGAGCGCGGCGCCATTGGCAACGACAGCAATACCGCAGTGAAGCTGAACGGGCGAGACGCATACGTAGAAGTGCCCGATAATGCGCACTTCAGCCAGCGCAGCAGCGGCAAAGGCCTTACCGTCGAAGTCTGGATGCGGCCCGACTCCCTGGAATTCAGCGGTGAGACGGACGAACATTACGTCCACTGGCTCGGGAAGGGCGATAGCGGCCGGCTTGAATGGGGATTCCGCTTCTACTCCAGACACGCGTCGCGTCCCAATCGAATCTCTGCATACCTATGGAATCCGAATGGAGAGCTTGGTTCGGGAGCCTACGTCCAGGAGGAGATACAGCCGGGACAGTGGATACACGTTGTCGCCTGCTATGATCCTGGCGACAAGGACGATCCGGCTGCAGGTGTATCCATCTTTAAGGACGGCGTGCTGAAGGGAAACCCCCGAACGCAGATAGGTGCACTCTACCGAACGTATGGTATTCGGTCTCTGCATGGGAGTGCGCCGCTCCGGCTCGGAACCCGTGATCTCCGCAGCTTCTTTCAGGGAGAAATCGATGAATTCGCCATATACCCTCGCGTCTTATCTGCAGACGAGATCGCCGAGAACTACCGGCTCGGACACCGCTAAGCATCGCTAGTGGGATCGAGCCCGAATCTCACATCCGTTGTTCCTGCAAGTACCGTAAATAATCCATCGTATGAGATCAAGGAGGCATATATAATGACGAAGTTACACATCATACGGACTACAGTTGCCTGTTCCACACTTGCCGGGCTTGTGGCAACTGCTCTATACCAGGTTAGCGCGCCTACCCTGGCAGCGCGTGGTCAAAGGCCGCCACCCAGGCAATTAAACGGAGCGCCGCCGCCCGGTATCTTCAATCGGCCGCATCCCGATAGCAACGATGCCGACTCGGGTTATGGCCCTCTCACCATACACCTGTCATTCGGGAAGCTTCTGGTTGTGAAGGGCTCGGATATTCTGAGTGGCCAACCCTTCAAAGATGATAGTATTGACGTGGGTCGCGAATTTCCGGAGTGGCAGCCGGTGGGCCAGCCAAAACCGGTGCCGAACGGCAACTCCCTGGTTATCGGGCGCTCCTATGTGGAGTTGGAAGGCATAATCGCAGACAATGACGTTCTCAAACCCGTGGACGGCACCGCCCACGTCAGTTTTGAAGACTTCCCGATCAGCCACTACACTCACGACTTTTGCTTCAAAGTGAATCCAGATCCAGCTTTCAAATTCCTCCTCGCCCTTCAGCACCACCCCGATACATTTACCCAAGAAGATCCGGAAACGAATCCCAACAACCGCCCGATACACCAGAACCCTCCGGTACGTCACAAAAATCCAGACACAATCCAGGCGCAGATAGAGGTTGAGTGGGAGAACGGGCTGGCTGCAGGGAACGACGGAAATCCCGCAAGCGCGCCAAACCGGCTTGGGAATAGCTTCGGATTCTTCTCCACGGGACACACTTCAGGCGCCCAGCTATGGAACTGGCCCACCGCAAGAGACTGGGTCCACGTGGACGGCCTTTGGATATTCGACCGTTCCCATCCACCGGCGGACACGGAGATCCATCCGCCCCGGTTGGTGGCCGTCAGGCGCCATCTCCCTGAGGTGTTCCATCCGGCCGACGAACCTGGCAGCTTTTTCTTTTCCACCCGCGCGGATATTTTCGCCAGCGGAGACAGCAATGTCTACTGGAACAACCGGTCCGGCCAGCCGTTCTTCGTGCAGAAGGTGCCAATGAGCGAAAAGGACTACACGTTCAATATTGATCAGACGCTGCCGCGTCCGCTTCCATCTTCGACGTCGCCGGGGCAGCCCAACGCGCGCGTGCGGCTTCCAGGCTCCAAGACACCACGTGCGCAAGGCCCGGCCGGCAACGTGCCCCAGAATGAAGTCAACCTGAAATTTGAGATAGACAAAGAGCCTGGGGATACATTCCCTGTAGATCCTATTGTTCAGCCGTTCCCTGACGGGGAGCCGGGGCATCCCGTGCCGCACGTCCGCGTGACCATCCCATGGAGAAGCGCTCAAGCGCCGGACACGGCCGTTTTCGCCAGGACCATCCACCTTTTCTGGGACAATACACAAGCGCACGGCGTTGCCGACACTTTTCAGGCACGCGCGTATCAATTCACGTTGGACAAATTCCAGGTGATCAATCCGCAGCATGGGCTGAACATTACTTCACCCTCCAACCAAATCAACAACCCCTCATCTTTCCTTAATCCCGGACCGTTGAGAGTCTTCGTCGAAGTGGGAGGAAACTGGTTCTTCCTGAACGACATCATCCAGTCCAATCCGCTTGATGGCGGCCTTTCCGATGCCCACGCGGGGCAGGTGTTTCCCATCAACCATACATTCCTCGTGATTTGTCCGAAGTTCGACACGTTCCGCGTTCATGCAGGCGGTTGGGCGCCAGCGGGCATAGATTCCGTCATGGGACATGTCATTAACCAGTACGACCAGAACCGGTCACGCGTACAGTCGGAGTGTAATGCCACATTCCTGAGTACAGGAGTCCTCACTTCTGGTGGGCGGGATCGTCCTATCGGCGAGGTAAACACGAACTACTCGGGGGGGAGTGGCGTAGATGCCATTGGCGTCGTCGAGCGCCATAGCGACTTTCCCGTTGGAGAGGTCCAGACGGATGAGGTTGGAAACCGCACCGACCCTAACAAAGACTTCAAACTGTTCTATCACCTCCAGGAAGTCACGTTTACGCAGGCTGGCTCGATGGCGAAGCGCAGCCGCGCCGTCCCGCATAAGCCCTCCTCCCGCCCTTGAGGACAATGCAATGATGATGTCTCTGACGATGAAGCGTACGTGCGGAATGTCCTCGATGTCAGAGACATCGTCATTTATCACCTGGGAGCCAACCTTGAAGCCAATTCATTGTTTGTCTGTTGCTGCCATATGCCTGCTGGCAGGTTGCCACTCCAACGCACCTCCTTCGACACCACAGGCATGGGTTCGTCGCCAGACGAGCGCGAAACTTCACCGTGGTATGACAGAGGCGGAAGTCGCGAAGGGATTGGGCCAGCCAATGGAATTCCGCCCCGGAAACGGGAACCGAGACGATGTTGCCGTCTACCAATTGGAGGACCAGACGTTTACCCTCTACTTCTATCGGAACCGCCTCACCCGGTACGTCTCCTCGCAGCAACCTGTCAACCGCTAAGAGCGCCACAAAACGTCCTCCCTCTCCCTAAAAGGGAGAGGGCGAAGCCCCGCAGTCTAGGTTTTGTTAGGGTTTCTAAGCGAGTCGCACTCGCTTCTGCCCACCCGTAAGGAGCCTTTATGAAACGCAACGGCTTTACCCTCATCGAACTGCTCGTCGTTATCGCCATTATCGCGATACTCGCGGCTATTCTCTTCCCCGTATTTGCACAGGCACGCGAGAAAGCAAGACAAACGGCCTGCCTCTCGAATATGCGGCAGATGGGTATGGCAACTCGCATGTATGTGCAGGACTACGATGAACGATTCCCTCAGACCAAGCAGTCCAGCGGCGATCCCGCTAACGATGATGCGGACGGAAGTCTGGAGGACCCCGACTATGGTTCGATATTCGTCATGCTTCTACCCTATTCTCGTGGAGGACGCGGCACGGAGGAGGATCTGCCCAAACAGGGGATGTATGCCTGTCCTTCCGATCCTGCCCCCTTTGATCCCCTCTGTCAGCAGGTGTATAACCCGCTTGGACCGAAGGTGATTTCGTATCTGGTGAATGGCTATTTTGTCTGGGGGCTCTCGGATGCCGGTATCCATAAGCCGGCATCCACGATTATCTTTACGGAGCGGCGCAGCCAGGCGGCAGGCAATCCACCTGCGGATCCATTTTGCGATGACATCTACCATCCCTGGTTTTTCCCGCCTGTAAATCCACTCGCGCCAGCGAATGAAATGGACGAAGTGACTGGAGCTATCGCAGCCCAGCGGCATAGCGGTGGGTCTGTGTTCACCTTTTCGGACGGACATGCCGGATGGAAACGGTTTTCTCAGACTTTCAGTCCGCCTAACATGGACCTGCACAATCCAAACCTGTAATCCTTTCTCGTCCAGACTTATCCCCGCGTGGACTGCACCTAGCCAATCGCCCGCGAAGCTCTTGGCGACGATGTCGCGTTCGAGCACGCCTGGCACGAAGGCCGCGCGATGACGACGGAGCAGGCCATCGAGTACGCGCTGGAAGTGTAATGACTCGTGAGCCTCTGTCAATGTGTGCATGCCGGAATCCGGCAATCGGAGGAGGAGCGAAGCTGGACGGCAAGTGGCTGATCGTCCACGAACACAACTCCGTTCCGTCCGGCAATGGGAATGCCGACGGGCCGGGATCGGAGGCAAAGGCGGCTCCATAAGGCGAAGAGGCCGGGTAAAGCTACCCCTTCAGGCCGGTGACGGCGATGCCTTGAATGAACTGCTTCTGCGTAAAGAAGAAGAGGATCAGCACCGGCGCGATGACCATCGTGGTCGCCGCCATGAGCAGGTGCCAGGGCGTCCCGCCATGCTGCGTCTGGTACGCCTGCAGTCCCAGGCCCAGCGTGAACAACTCCTGCCGGGTGAGGTAGATCAGCGGGCCCATGAAGTCGTTCCAGGTGCCCATGAAGGTGAAGAGGGCGATGACCGCCAGCGCGGGCTTCGAGAGCGGCAGGATGACGTGCCGGAAGATGCCCCACTCCGAACAGCCGTCGATCCGCGCCGCCTCCGAGAGTTCAAAGGGAATGGTACGGAAGAATTGCCGTAACAGGAAGATGCTGAAGGCATTGCCGAACCAGGCCGGGACCCAGAGCGGGCGGAACGTATCGGTCCAGTGGAGCGCCTTGAACAGCGCATAGGTGGGGACCATCAACACGGGGAACGGCACCATCATGGTCGCCAGCGTGGCGGCAAACAGGAAGTCGCGCCCCTTCCAGCGCATCCGGGCAAAGGCATACGCCACCAGCGCGTTCGAGGCGACGGCTCCGGAGACGGTCAGGATCGCCAGCACCAGGGTGTTCCGCGCATAGACCAGAAACGGGATATAGCCCAGTTGGTCGCTCTGGTAGACGAACGCCTGCGGATAGTTCTCGAAGTGAAAGACCTTCGGGATCCAGACCGGAGGCACTTTCATCGTGTCCTCGACCGGCTTGAGCGACGTCATGATCAGCCAGACCAGCGGGAAGATAAATAG
>Ga0209060_10002024_pt1 | contig 19979 bp, 13 predicted proteins | sample Coa_R1_8_FD_187155 | JGI IMG/M metagenome (GOLD analysis project Ga0209060, IMG submission 187155) | Surface soil microbial communities from Centralia Pennsylvania, which are recovering from an underground coalmine fire - Coalmine... | ecosystem: Environmental > Terrestrial > Soil >...
GCAGCGCCATCCTCGGCCAAAATAGCGACGCGCTCGGCAATGTCTTGCAGGGAAGCCCCGCTGCGGCTCGCCCGCCGGCATGGGATCAGCCGCAAAATCTCTTTCACAATATCGACATCAATTTCACGTCCAATACCGTCAATCTCCGGAACGCGCAAAAATCCGCAATCGATCCTGCAACTCTGAAAAAAGATGACCCGGCCTCCGGCCATCCTCTTCAAACGAAAGAAGAATTGAACGACGCGTTCGACAAAGCAGTTCAGCCGGACGTGCAGGCACAATCCGAGCGCCAGCAACTTGACACGGAATTCGACAAGCTCGCCGCGCCCGTTAACCCAACCGGCGACCAAACAAAATCTCCTGCGCCGCGCGTTAAAAAGCCCGCCGCAAAATCGCAGCCGCAATCCGCGCCGCCCAATTCGCAAAGTAACGCGGAGAAGCCTTAGCTCATGCTCGCGCCGCGACCAGAATTTATTTCCCCGGGATTTCACTCCAACTCGCGAGGATCCATGTTCGTTAAATCGTCCGCTAAATTTCTAAAGCTGCTTTCGCTCGTCGTCGTTCTCTTATTGCCCGGAGCCGCAAGCATCTCCGCACAATCGCCGGCAGCTCCAACTTCCCAATCGTCCGGCCAGGCGCCCGACGAAATGATCAAAAAGCTCGCCGACCTCGTCCACGCGGGCCGTTACGACGAAGCTCGCCAAAGCGTCACCGGCCTGATGATTCTCTATCCCGACGATCAGCGCCTCGTCAAAGCCAAAGCGCTGCTCGATAAATCCCCCGCTGCAAATAGCGCTGCGCAGCCCAACGCTTCCCCCGCGAATACACCTGCCGCAGACGCCGCGCCTTCTCAACCCGCGCCCGTCGACCCCGCTTCGCAGCTCAAAGGAATGGACCGCGTCGACTACGACGCTCTCCTCGATCTCGCGCGCCAGGCCCAGCAAACTTCCGACCTCGCCCAACAAAAATCGCTGCTCCAGCAATTACTAAATCAGAGCGGCACCTTCATCCAACGCCATTCCGAGCAAACGCTCATCTGGCAACTTCGCGCAGCCGCTGCCATCAGCCTCAACGATCCCGAAGAAGGCTACAACGCTGGACAAAAGCTTTTGGCCGCCGGTGCCGCTGACACAAACGATCCCAATCTTCTCCGACTCATGGCGCAACTCAAAAACAAGAACTGGCTCGACCCGCAAGGCGTCGCGGCGGCCAAAGCAAAAATTGAAGAAGAGAGAAAGTTCGGCTGGCTCGTCGGAACCTGGACCGGCATAAACAGTTGGTTCCAGAAAGCCGCATTCGATTACGGCCGCCGCCAGAGCAACCGCAAAATCGAGTTCGTTCGCTCCGGCTCCGTCGTCCTCGGCTACATCGTCAACGAAAAAACCAACATGCGTTATTCGGCGCCGGTCCTTCAGTGCGCGATCCCCGAATCCGGCAAACCAGACGCATCCGCTTGGTCTTACAACCTCGGCACGCCAATCAAATGGCAGCCCGTTCAGTCTTTTTCCATGGACAACAGCAGCAACACCATCGTCGTCGACATCAAATATCAACAAACGAAATTCGTGTTCAATAAGCTCACCGACTCCGTCGGCGATGCCGCTCCGGGCAATAATCAGGCACAAGCCACAAGCCCGTACTGATCTGAAAAGATCTTTTACGCATAAAAAGACCCAGGCTCGAAATCGAACCTGGGTCTCTTTGCTTCACGGATCCCCGGGCCCCTAAAGTCTCAGCGAGTCGCCACCGCAGGACTTCCCGCCAGCGCCCGCCCTTTGTTCGTGAACCACACTCGAAGGAGCCAGCCAATCATCAACACCAGCGGCAGAAATCCCAACACAATCCAAATCGTCGCTCCGCGCCAGGCGGCGGGAAACACTTTTTGCTGACCCAGAAAAAACGATCCAGTCGCAATAAAAAACGAAAACGTCATCCGCCACAGATGCCGCACAATTCTTTTCGTACCATACACGCCGCCGCGCGCAATCATTCGAACATCGCCTCCGGCTGCGAGCAACACAATCGCCGCAAACAGGAAATACATGAACACTGGAACTCCCGCCGGCCCTTCCGCCGGATTCAGAACGACTCGCACGCCCATCACAATCTCGAAGATCCCGACCCCCATCGCAAACGCCAGTGCCAGCCAATCAAACAACCCCGTCTTCCCATCGCCTCTCCTCGCCGTCAGCCACGCCGTCGCCACCAGATAGAACGTCAGCGTCCCCGCCAAAATATTTGGCGGCTGATCCTTGATCACCGCAAGTGTCGCCCCGCATCCAGCCATCGTCAGCATCGCCCCCACAAACACCTGCCCCGCCAGCGCGTGCCATCGAAATCCTTTTCGAAACACCATCGCCACCGCACCGCTAAGAATGCCCAACATTCCGCCACCGACGTGCAGCGTCAATAATATGTCTCTCATATGCGCCTCCCGTTGCAGCGAGCGGTTCAATTCGCTTCGCGGCTTCGCCGAATTCGCACCGTCGCAGCCAGCAAACAAACCGCCACTGCCAGTCCCAGCCACAATCCCGGCGTGGTCCAGAACTGCCAGGCCATCTCGTGCGACTCCCCGCCCGTTCCCATCGTTCCTGTCGACGCCGAGTCGTTCATTCCGCCTACGAATCGCATCTGTATCCAGTGCGCGAAATACGAAGTGTTGAACACAATTTTTTCGAAAATCCCCACGGCAAACCACGGCAACACCGCCCAAAGCAGCGCCGCTCGCTTCGACCACGCGGAGACGAACATCAGCCACGCATACAGCGGCGCGTACCACAGGATATGGACCGTCAACATGTGATTCAGCAGGCCGAGCGCGTTATCAAACAGCGAAAGCTGCGTAAACAGGGGCGCCGGACTCAATCCGTGCACTAGCAGAACCACGCTGCTCCACAGAATCATCGCCAATCCCGTCGCCAGCACGATGCAAAATCCCACCGCTGGCAACACTGCGAATGGAATTGCTGCCTTCGAGAGCACTGTCATCGCATCCGATACCGGCATCGACTTCCAAAACAAAATGCTTCTGTCGCGCCGTTCGCTCTGCAGCGAATCCAGGCAGTAATAAAGCTGCACGATCATCGCTGCCAGCAGGATGGCCGCCGCTCCAAATTCATAAGACACCACCAGATGTTTCATCTTGTCCGCATCGGCCAGCGCCGCCCGCATCTGATTCGGCAACCGAATCGAACTGCTGATCAGGAACGCCACCAAATAAACCGCCGCCACTGCCAGCGGCGCTACGTAAACCGATCGGTATTCCCACAGTTCCCGCCGCACGCTCCAATAAAAAGTCTGCATCTGGGTCACGGTCCGCGCTGGCGTCGCAGTCATATTTTCTGGGGCGGCATTCGCTTCCGGATTCATCGCGCTCCTCCCTGCCCGGCCGTTCCCATCACCGCCACAAACAAATCCGCGATGCTCGGCGTCCGTACTTCTCCAAACGTCGCAAGTTGCTTCCGCTCCACACGGTCAAACATCAAAATGCTTTGTCCAAAAAGTTGCCGCTCGTGCATCGGCTTCAGCGCTCGCGCCGCGCCAATCTGCTCCGGCCGCACCAGCACTTCCGCATATCGTTCCGTTAGCTCTTCCATGCTGCAGCTCAGCAGAATCCGCCCTTCGTGAATGAACATCAAATCCGTCAGCACATCCTGAATCTCTTCCACCTGGTGCGTCGTCACCACAATCGTTCGCCGGCCGTCAAAATAATCGTTTAGCAGCGAATCGTAAAATTGCTTCCTATACAAAATGTCCAGCCCGAGCGTCGGTTCATCCAGCACGAGCAGTTTCGCGTCGATCGCCATGACCAGCGCCAGATGCAGTTGCGCCACCATCCCTTTCGAAAGCTCGCGCACTTTGCTCTTCCGCTGAATCGTCGTCTTCGCCAAAAACCCTTCCGCCTTCGCGCGATCGAACCTCGGATGTATTCCTTGTAGCAGATCGAGCACTTGCCAGACGCGAATCCATCGCGGCAGCACCGCCACGTCCGCAATGAACGAAACCTCACGCATCAACTTGTCGCGCTCCGTCCACGGATCGCGTCCCAGAACTTTTAATTCGCCCTGATACGGCGTCAGCCCGAGAATCGCATTCAGCGCCGTCGTCTTCCCCGCTCCGTTCGGCCCGATCAATCCCAGGATTCGCCCTTCTTCCAACCGCAAATCCACCCCATCCAGCGCCCTCGTCGCGCCGTACGCCTTTCGCACTCCGCGTGCTTCTATGCATGCCATGGCTTCAGAGTTCCTCCTCTGTCTTGCCATCCAATAGCTCTTCCGGTTTTAGCCCCAGCCGCTGCATTCGCTCTTTCACCCGCGGCCACTCTTGCTTCAAAAAATTGTCTCGCTCGCTCTTCAGTAGCAACTCTCGCGCTCCCATCCGCACATACATTCCCAGCCCTCGCCTGCTCTCCACCAGTTGCTCGTCCACCAACTCCTGATACCCCTTCAGAACCGTGAGCGGATTCACGCGGTAATCCGCCGCCACCGTTCGCACCGATGGCAGCGGATCTCCTTCCTTCAATGCGCCGTCCAGAATCATCGCCACAACCCGGTCCCGCAGTTGGCGATAAATCGGCTGGCCGTCGTTCCACTCAGTCGTCATTTCTGCGTCCAAGTCCTCTTCGGTGTCGCAGCCGCATTCGAAAGCGGCCCGCTCAAGCTCTAACCTTATTTCCAACGTTCTCCGCGCTTCATTACGTACTGGGTGAAAACGTAGCGCCACGGAATCAGCGGAAGTAGAATCACCACGAATGATACGGCCTTAATGTCTTCCGCCATCGCCGGCGTGACATGGTGCGCGGACCACGCCGGATACGCAAACGCGATCAAATAGATCGCTTTCCAAACCACCTCGAACACAAGTAGAGGCAGCATCTGCACGGGATATCGAAGTCCCAATGCAGCCACTGCTCCGAGCCCGGCCAGCATTGCTAGTTGCGCTCCGTGTGCTATCGCCACTTCGTTTGTGTGACGAATCACGGACGGCCATACAAACGCGCCTAGCCCGCCAGCCATAATCAAATACGCCACCCGCAGCGTGTACAGCCGGAACAGCGATACTTCAGCCGGCCTCGAAGGGACGCTCGATTGTGAAATTCCAACTGCAACGGTACTCATCAAAATCTCCTTCTCTTCGCTCATTCCGCGTCGCCCCGGATCGAAACCACCCCGTCGTTCATTCCGCGGGCAGTACTTGCCCGCGGAATCTGTTTTTTGGTGGCATAGGCTTTAGCCTGTGCTCTTACGACCCGGCCCTCAATCGGATTGCAAATCACTCACGCAGCGCCCGCTCTTGGTGGCATAGGCGTCAGCCTGTGCTCTCACGACCCGGCCCTCAATCGGATTGCAAATCACTCACGCAGCGCCCTCTCTTGGTGGCATAGGCTTCAGCCTGTGCTCTCACAAACGCCTCGCCTTCCTGTGCCGCCATCACAATCGGACTAACGCAAAAAGTTTGCGCTTCGTTCCTACTTCGCGCGCGTCAACTCCATGTGCGCGTGCGCCATCTTGTCTCCCGGCTCCATGAACGTCCAATCTTCCGTGTGATGGTTCGCGTCCACCGCCGTAAACACGGCATGATGCATATGGCCATACGTCATCGGTCCCGCCACATCCAGGAAGCCGAACTCCACCGTCTTACCGTCCGCCAAAAGTTTCCCCGTCATCCGCGGCCGGTTTCCCGCGTCGCAGTAGTGCGTCAACGTAAGTTGCCCGCCATCCAGATACACCATCGTCACCGGATGGTCCGGTCGTCCTTCCCCATGCATCTCATGGACAAGCGCATTCCCCATCGACGTGACTCGCAACGAAACCTGGATCGCTGCGTTGTTCATGTCCGGGTGCTCCGCCACCGTCACCTTCCCCTCCCAGTTCCCTTCGAGCGCCTTCATCTTGTCGAACGACGCCTGCGCTTCACTCTTCTCAGCCCCGGCTTGAGCCACAGCCAGCGCTCCCGCCTTCCCAAAACTAATCGTCATCATGGAAAGCGCCACCGCAAATACCACCACAAGAATCGTCTTCATATTCGTAACTCCTTAAGAATCTTTGATTTCCGTGCCGCGCCTGCCAGGCTTCTTAAGCCTGACACAGGTCACAGGCGACCTCTGCTCAATCTCTAGTGTTGTAGTTAACTAAAACACTGAATCTCTGTCAAGCCTTTTTTTCTCCTTCTCCACTTTCCGTTTCAAACTTCCCAATTTCTCGGTTTGACGCCCTGCCACGGAATACTCCATACTCTCGTGCCGTCTCGCCCCGGAGCGGCTCGCGATTTCTCATGCCCGATAAAGATTCCCGTCCAGAGCTCCAGATTGCTCATGTTCTATTCGTTGATATCGTTGGCTACTCCAAGCTTCCGATGGATCACCAACACGATCAGATTGGGCTGTTACAACAACTCACTTCATCCACTTCCGAATTCCTTCGCGCCAAATCTCGCGAACAACTGATCTCGCTTCCCACCGGTGATGGCCTCGCCTTGGTCTTCTTTGGCAGTGCCGAAGCTCCCGCAAATTGCGCCATCGAACTCGCGCAAAAACTCGCCAGCCATCCGGAACTCCGGCTGCGTATGGGCTTGCACACCGGCCCTGTCTACCCCTTGGCCGATATCAATGCCAATCGCAATGTCTCCGGCGGCGGCATCAACATCGCCCAGCGCGTGATGGATTGCGGAGACGCCGGCCACATCATCGTTTCCGCGGCGTTGGCTAGCGTGCTTCGTGAGGTTAGTTCCTGGACGTCCTCGCTTCACGATCTCGGTGAAGTTCCCGTCAAACACGGTGTCCGCGTCCACATTTTCAATCTGCTTCGGGATGGCGTCGGAAATCCGGCGATGCCGGACGTCGTCTCTCGTCAACAGCAAATCGACCGTGCAAAATCCACACGCAGGAAGATACCCAGCCAATACAGGATTGGCTTCGGTATCGGCGCTGCCACAGTCGTCCTTCTTCTCATTGCCTCAGGCTTCTTTATTGCCAAATGGAATAAGCGAATCATCGCCGGTGCTCGTCCGAACTCCTACCTTTCGACTTCCCCTAAATCCCCACGAGTCTCCAGCCGCCCGTCCGTCGCCGTGCTCGGCTTCAAGAATCTTTCCGGCAAACCGGATGCCGCGTGGATTTCTCCGTCCCTCGCCCAGATGCTCGGAACCGAACTTTCCGCCGGCGAAAAGCTTTTGATTGTTCCCAGCGAACAAGTCGACCATTGCAAGATCGATCTGGCCCTGTCCGACCTGCGATCTCTCGCGCCGGAAACTCTCGCCCGTGTCCGCAACAATATGGGCAGCGACTTCGTCGTTCTCGGCTCTTTTCTTGAAATGGGGGGAAAAGTCCGCATCGATTTGAGTCTTCAGGACGCCGCAAAAGGCGAAACCTTGGCCACCATCTCCGAATCCGGCCCCGCCGACAAATTGCCGGACATGGCTTCTCACATCGGCGATCGTCTGCGCGAAAAATTGAAAATTTCCGGGCCGTCCGCTCTCGACTCCGCCAATGCGAGAGCCGCACAATCTTCCAGTTTCACGGCTACAAGGTTTTATTCTGAAGGCCTTGAAAAACTCCATTCCTTTGACACTGCCGGCGCGAGAGATTTGTTCCAACGAGCCATCGCCGAAGATTCCAACTATGCAATGGCTCACGCCGCCCTCGCGGAAGCCTGGCGCAGCCTCGGTTACGGTTCCAGGTCCGCCGACGAAGCGAAGCGGGCATTCGACCTCTCCTCAAACCTGCCCCGCGAAAATCGCATGGTCATCGAGGCTCAATTCAGAAACTCGGTCCACGACAACGCCAAGGAAGCCGAGATTTACAAGTCCCTCTTCACCTTCTATCCCGACAGTCTTGACTACGGTCTGTCTCTCGCAAAAAGTCAGTATTACCTCGGCAAATGGCAGGACGCCAATGCCACCCTCGACTCTCTTCAGCTTCTCAAGCCTCCCGACGGCGACAATCCTCGTATTGATCACGTCCGATCGGCCGTCGCCCTGTTCTCCGGCGACACCCAAAAAGCTCTCGCCTTGGCCGAGCGCGTGGAACTCCGCGCCACCCAGACCGGCGCTCGCCGTCTCGCCGCCGAATCGCTGAATATTCAGTGCTATTTGCAGGGTAGCGTCGGAGATTATTCGAAGGCATTGGCTGCCTGCGACAAAGCAAGAGCCATTTATTCTGAAATTTCCGATCTCGCCGGCGAAGCGAAAATTTGGGGACAGATTGCCTCTCTGGCAGCCCGCCGTGGTGACAATACGGCGGGACGCGAAGCGAACCAACGTCAAATCTCCTTGCTCAGAAAAATGGGCGCCGATGGCGGTCTCAGCTATGCCATGACTGTTGCCGGTGGTTTGTCGACGGATTCTGGCGACTACCCCAGAGCGCTCAAGGAATACCGCGAAGCGTTGAATTCCTATCAAAAAGCCGGCGAACAGCAAGGAATCAGCTCCTCTTTCGGCAATCTCGGCTACGTCTACGGTCTTCAGGGAAACTTGCCGGAAGCTATTAAAAATGACGAAGCAGCCATCGCTATCAAACATCAAACCAGCTCCAAAGCGGAGTTGGACCTCTGGCTCGTCAATTTGGCGAACGCTCTCCTCTCCAAAGGCGACCTCCAGGGCGCCGCGAAGCAATTGGACGAAGGCTTCGACGTGAATCAGCAAACCCAAAGCAAGCGCGTCCTTCTTTATCTTCACTCCTGCCGCTCCAAACTCCTTCTCGCACAGGGTAGCCTTGATGAATCGCGCCGTGAGGCCGAACTCGCCCTCAAATCCAGCCAGGATCTTCACGACGAAATCGCTTCTCAGCAATCTCAGCTTTTGCTCGCCCAACTCAATATCGAATCCGGCCATCCTCAATCCGCCGCCGATGCAGCTCGTAAATCGCTCTCTTATTTTGAATCCACAAAAGATCAAACGAACCAAATCGAATCCCGCGCGATTCTTATCCAGGCTTTGCTTGGCTCGCCGCTTTCGGCTGCAAAGCCTGAGCTGACTTCACTCGCAAAGGCGCCCGCCGAATCTCCAAACGCCTCCGCCCGATGGAGTGCCAACATTCAGATTGCCCGCGCGCGCGCCGCACTTGGCGACAAGAAATCCGCCCTGGATTCGCTCGCAGGTGTTGTCGCCGCCTCTAAACTCGCAGGCTTCCAGCCCACACGTCTCGAAGCCCAGCTCGCCTCCGCGGAACTTGTCGCCGCAGGTGGAAATAAGTCCTCGGCCCGCGCCCAACTCGAGCAAATCGCCCAGCAGGCCGACGCCTTGGGACTGAAACTCCTCTCAGGCAAGGCCCGCTCCGCCCTGAGCAACTGAAATACGCTGCCGGCCCCGGCCATCCCCATTCGAATGGTAATCAATAGATAATAATGCTTGACATGTTAACCAAGCCGTGCTACCATTCCGCGTGTTTGGCTCGGCTCTTTTCTCTCCCCTCCCCGATTCTCCCTACCCCTCCACCCTCTCGAAAAACTCACCTAAGTCCCTTGTAATGAGCACTTACAAGAATTGCGTCCGTAAGCCTTTTAGAATCAACACTTACAAAACATTGGACTTAAAGTACCTGTGTTTTCAACACTTACAAAAAAAGGGGGAGGGGGGGCGATTATGGTTAACCAGGGATATCACTTCCCTGCGCTCGCCTTTGCTTGCTTGCCTATGCGCTTCCTTCGCGATAAAAAGAGGGCACGCGAGTGCCGCACTCGCCCGCTTTCTTTCGCTCGAGGAGCTTCCATGCAACGCAGTCTGTCTTCCCTTCTCAACCTTTACAATCCCGCCGACCCGCTCGAAAAAGCATGGACCATTCCCTCGCCCTGGTATTTCGATCCCGGCATCGCTCGCCTCGAACAGGAATCCGTCTTCGCGAATACCTGGCAGGTCGCCGGACGCGCCGATCAAGTCGCGAACAAAGGCGATTTTTTCACCGCTGATCTCGCAGGCGAGCCCATCGTCGTCGCCCGTGGCGAAGATGGCGTCGTCCGCGCTTTTTATAACGTCTGCCGCCATCACGCCGCCGCCGTCGTCACCGAACCGCAAGGCTGCGCCAAAAATTTCCGCTGCCCGTATCACGGCTGGACCTACGGCACCAATGGCGCTCTCAAAGGAATGGTCGAATTCGACGGCGTCTGCGATTTCGATCGCGCGAAAAACGGCCTCGTCCCAGTTGCCGTCGACACTTGGGAAAATTTCGTCTTCGTCAATCTCAACGGGAAGGCCGGTTCGCTCCAGAATTTTCTCGGCAAAGTTCCCGAACTTGTCGCGCCTCTACAACTTTCAAAAAAACTCAAATTCTTCGATCGCCGCGTCTACACCCTGCAATGCAATTGGAAAGTCTACGTCGACAACTATCTCGACGGCGGCTATCACGTTCCCCACGCCCACAAGGGCCTCAGCAGCGTCATCGAGTACACCAGCTACACCATCGAAAATTTCGAGCGCTCCTGCCTGCAATCAAGTCCGCTCTCTTCCGATTCCAAATCCAAAAAAGACGTCGCCGCTACGCGACAGGGCCGCGCTTTCTATCTCTGGCTCTATCCCAATTTCATGATCAACGCCTACGAAGGAGTCATGGACACAAATCTCGTCATCCCGCTCGCCGTGGATAAATGTGCCGTCGTCTTCGACTATTACTTTTCCGACGTCAGCCAAAAAGCGCTGAAGAAAAATCAGGCCAGCGTAAAGGTCAGCGAAAAAGTGCAGGAAGAAGATGAAGCCATCTGCGATTCCGTCCAGCGCGGACTCGGCTCGCGCGCTTACATCGCCGGGCGCCTCTCCGTACGCCGCGAAGCCGGCGAACATCTCTTCCATCGTCTGCTCCACGCCGACCTGACGCGCGCCTTGGGCCACTCGGCGGCAGCGGACTGAAGCGCACACTGCTGACGAGGCCATGAGAAAAAACATTTTCTTCCTGACGATTTTCCTTCTCGCTGCAATCCTCTCGCAGCCAATCGCAGCGCAGACTCAGGAAGTCTGGCGCATCGGCGCCTTCGACGGCTCCTCCGCGGAATTTTCAGGCGGCTCCCCGTCCCAACCGGTAAATTTCATCGCCGGCAAGGATCTGCCCGAAAAATCCTGGTACGCCTTCGCGCCATCTTTTTTCCCTTCCGGCAAAACGAATCCTGCAAACGCGCCGCGTGCGATTGAATTTGAACTCGGCAAAGCTGCGGGCGATTTTCATTTGCGCGTTTCGCTGTTGATCGAAAATCCCAGCGTTCCGGCGCTGCGCGTTTCCGTCAACGGCCGCAACGGCCTTTTTTATCTCCACCCCAAACTCGACTACAACATGGGCGATACGATCGCCGCGTTTTTCCCCGCGTACTCGCGAACCGCTGTCGAATTCGATATTCCCCGCGGACTTCTCCACTCCGGCAAGAATTCCATTTCGCTGCAGGCGGTCGCGACGGCAACAGAAGGCGCTCCCGATTCCGGTTTCGCCTACGATGCCATCGAACTCACTCGCGCGCCGCGTTCTGAGCAGAAAATTTCGGCGCACGCCGAACCGACCGTCTTTTACGAAAAACAAGGCGATGCCGTTCTCGAACAGATCGCCGTGTTTGTCCGCTATAACGAGCGGCCACATTCCGGCGAACTCGATCTCGCACTCGCCGGAAAACATTACAAACGAACGCTGGAAGGTAACCAGGATTTCGGCGAGGAACGTTTTGTAATTCCTGTCGCGGAATTCGCCGCGAATTCTGACGCGCAGATTCAAATCAAATGGAACGGCAAGACTTCAGAATTCTCAGAAAAAGTTTCGCCCGAAAAGAAGTGGACGCTTTTCGTCGTTCCCCACGTCCATCTCGATGTCGGCTACACCGATTACCAGCCAAAAGTCGCTGCGATCCATAGCCGCATTCTCGACGAAGCGATGGACCTCGTCGCAAAGCATCCAGACTTTCGCTTCAGCACTGACGGCGAATGGAATCTCGAACAATTTCTCAAGAACCGCTCACCGCAGGAACGCCAGCGCCTCGTCGAAGCCATTCAACGCAAAGAGATTTATATTCCGGCGCAGTCGAGCAACGTCCTGACCGGTTTTCCGACGGCGGAAACTCTGATTCGTTCGCTCTACCCAAGCGCGAATTTCAGCCGCAAATACGGAACGCCTTTCAATTATGCAAATATCACGGACGTTCCCTCTTACACCTGGTCGTATGCTTCGATTCTCGCCTCGGCGGGTATTCCATATTTTTTCGCGGGCAGTAACAACGATCGCGCGCCGGTCTTGTTGCAGGGACAACTCAATCAGAACTCTCCCATGTTTTGGGAGGGCCCTGACGGCAAGAAAGTTCTGTTCTGGTATTCGCGGCACTACATGCAAATGCAATTTCTTTTTGGTCTTCCGCCGGCCGTTCAGATCGGCCGCGAGACCCTGCCGCTTTTCTTCCAGATGTATCAGCGCCCGAACTATCGAGCCAATGCTGCCATTGTGTTCGGAACGCAGGTCGAAAACACTGACCTCTTTCCGCAGCAGGCAGAGCTGGCAGACAATTGGAACAAAGTCTTCGCCTATCCGCGTCTCGAATATTCCGGCTTCCACGACGCGCTCGACACCATCGCAAAACAATTCGGTGGCGATCTGCCCACGATCCGCGGCGATGGCGGCCCCTACTGGGAAGACGGCATCGGCTCGGACGCGTTTTACGCAGCGATGGAGCGCGAAAACGAAAGCCGAGCGCCCTCGGCCGAAAAATTCGCCACAATCAGCACTCTCGTGAATCCCAAGCTCGCGGTCGATCAGGATTTGATCCACGAGATGTGGGCCAACATGGTGCTCATGGATGAGCACACATGGCTTTCGGGGGACAGCGTCTATGACCCGACCAGCGATGAAGCGCGCAACCAGTTGATGGTGAAAGATTCGCGGGCCATTTCCGCGCGTGACCAGCGCGAACATCTTTTGCGCAGCAGCCTCGCCAGTCTTGCAGATTCCGTCGCGGCTCCCGCCGGCAATATTCTCGTTTTCAATCCGCTCAACTGGAAGCGAGACGGCATCGTCAGCATGGACCTCGACAACGATGCCCAACTCTTCGATCGCGCGACGGGGGCAGCCGTGCCCTATTCCGTCGTGAGGACCGGCAATGGATTCCGCCGAATTGAGTTTGTCGCAAAGGACGTTCCCGCCGTCGGCTACAAGACCTACGCCCTCAAATCTGGCAAAGATGCGGCAACGTCCGGCAACGCCTCAAAAACTTCCACGCTTGAAAGCTCTTACTATCGCGTGGAACTCGACGCTGCATCCGGAGCGGTGCGAAGCATTTACGACAAGGAGTTGAAGAAAGAGCTGGTCGACACGAAGAGCCCCTATCGTTTCGGACAATATTTATACGTCAGCGGCGGGGACAAGGAACCGAACAGCCTATTGCAGTACCGTGCCGTTTCGCCGCAGCCGGAATTGCAGATTCATCCTGCGCAAAATGGAACCCTGCTTTCGACGGAGCGCACAGCGTACGGGTGGATTGCGCACATGGAAAGTGCGGCAGAAAATACGCCAAAAATTGCGACGGAAATCCGGCTCTTCGAAAACGAAAAGAAGATTGAATTTGTGGAAGATGTCTCGAAAAAAGAGATCTTCACAAAAGAGGCCATTTATTTCGCCTTTCCCTTTGCGATGAGCCATCCGCAATTTCAGTACGAAATTCAGAACGGCGTCGTCGACCCAGCCAAAGATATGTATCCCGGCGCGGGCCATGAATGGTTCAACGTCCAGCACTGGGTTTCCGTGCAGCAGGAAGGCGTTTCCGGAACTGTGATGCCGCTGGACGCGTCGCTCTTGACGCTCGGCGACATCAACCGTGGCGCGTGGCCGACTTCGTTCGGCGAACGCCCTGGAACGATCTTCTCTTACGCGATGAACAACTACTGGCACACGAATTATCGCGCCGCGCAGGGCGGCGACTTCCGCTTCCGCTACGTGGTCACAAGCGCCGCCTCCACCGAACCCGCTGCGCTCAGCCGCATAGGCTGGCAAGAATTCACACCGCTTGAGCTGGATGAAATCACGTCGCAGGATAAAGCGCTCGATTCGCCGCGCCCACTGGACGGAAATCAATCCTCCTTCCTTCAGGTGGACGATCCCGACGTGCTGCTCGAAACCTGGAAGCCGGCCGAAGATGGAAACGGCACAATCCTGCGTTTGCTGGAATTCGGCGGAAGGTCGGCCCGAACAATTAAAATCACAACGCCACTGCTGAACATCGACCGCGCCACTCTCACTGACGCCGTCGAACGAAACCAAAAGCCGTTGCCCCTTACGCAGAACGGCGGTCTTGAAGTCGAAATTCGTCCGCACGAAATTCTGACGATTCGGATCGAGAAGCAATCGAAGACGCTTCGGACAACGGAATGAGCGCAATTGACGCTGTTTTGAGCGTAACTTATACTGTTAGTTCGCGTTGCAGGGAAAACGCACGCCGGTCTCGCCTCGTTGGCCCTGAGTGTCAGCTTGAACGTGTCACGATCCGAAAAAATTCAAGCGGACCCCGAAAACAAGCGAATCAACAGAAAGAAAAGAGGATAGCCGCATGGCAGAAGCAACATGCCGCCGCGAACTGGAACTGGAAATTCCCGCGGAAGAAGTGTCGAAAGCGACCGAAAAGGTTGCCAAGGAATTGATGCGCGTGGCGCGCGTGCCGGGATTCCGTCCGGGAAAAGCGCCCATCACATTGATCAAGAAACGTTTCGCGGAAGAAATTAAAGGCGAAGTATTGCAGACGCTGGTTCCGGAGACGGTGGAAAAGGCCGTGGCGGAACAGAAATTGACGCCGGTCTCGCAGCCGCAGGTCGACAAACTGGATTACGCGGACGGGCAGGCCGTGAAATTCCGCGCGATTTTTGAAGTGCTGCCGGAATTTGAACTGGCGAATTACAAGAATCTTGAAATTGAAATGCCGGCGATGGACATCACGGATGAAGACGTGAACAAAGCGCTGGAAGAGACGCGGGAGCGCGCGGCGACGTTCGCGCCGGTGGAAGGCCGTACGGTGGAGAACGGCGACTTCGTGCAATTGAAATTGATCGGAACGCCGGAAGGCGGCGGGGAGCCAATACAGGCGGACAACGTTTTGTGCCACGTGGGCGCGGAAGAGACGATGGAGCCGTTCAACGAGAATTTGCGCGGCGCGAGCATCGGGGACCACAAGGAATTCGCGGTCGAATATCCGAAGGACTATCCGGACCCGAAGCTGGCGGAGAAGAAATTTAATTACTCGGCCGATGTGCTGGGAATCAAGACGAAGAAACTGCCTGAATTGAATGATGATTTTGCGAAGGACGTGAGCGACGCGACTTCGCTGGACGAACTGAAGACCAAGATTCGCGAAAGCCTGGAACACGAGCGGGATCACCGGCGGAAAGATTTGCAGCGCGAGAAAATTATCGCGGAGCTGATCAAGGCGAACGACTTCCCCGTACCGGAATCGCTGGTGGAGCATCAAATGGATGCGCGGCTGGAGCGGGTGGTGCGGTCGCTGGCGCAGCAAGGCGTGGATCCGCGTGCGGTGAACGTGGACTGGGTGACGCTGCGAAACCGGCAGGCAGAGCGCGCGAAGGATGACGTGAAGGCGGAATTGATCGTGGACAAGATTGCGTCGACGGAAAATATTGACGCAACGGACGAAGAAGTGGACCACGAGCTGGAACACGCGGCGAGCCATAGTAACGAATCGGTGGACGCGATTCGGGCTCGTTTGACAAAGCAGGGAGCGCTGGATAGGATGAAAGCGAAGCTGCGGAGTGACAAAACTCTCGACTGGCTCGCGCAGAATGCCAAGATTCAAACGGCGGCCGCAGCAGCAGGAAAGTAACCAGGACTCCTGCAAGCGCGTCCAAGAACAATCACACAAATGAAAAACTACGAAGATCCGACGTACCGCGCTACGACTCTCGTTCCGATGGTGGTGGAACAGACGAGCCGCGGCGAACGAGCCTACGACATTTATTCGCGGCTGCTGAAAGAGCACATCATCTTTATTGGAACGCCGATTGACGACCACGTGGCGAACCTGGCGACGGCGCAAATGCTCTTTTTGCAGGCCGAAGATCCGGAAAAGGACATTCAGCTGTACATCAATTCGCCGGGCGGTTCGATCACGGCGGGATTCGCGATTTACGACACGATGCAGTTCGTAAAGCCGGACGTGGTGACGACGTGCGTGGGACAAGCGGCGTCGATTGCGGCGGTGTTGCTAGTCGGTGGAGCGCCGAAGAAGCGGTTTGCGCTGCCGAATGCGCGGATTTTGATTCACCAGCCGTGGATGAGCGGGTTGGGCGGGCAGGCGACGGACATCGATTTGCATGCGAAAGAGATTTTGCGGATGCGCACGACGATCAATCAGATTATCGCGAAGCACAGCGGACAGTCCGTGGAAAAGATTGAGAAGGACGTCGAGCGCGACTACATCATGAACCCCGAGCAGGCGAAGGAATACGGGATGATTGACGAGATTATTTACAAGCATAAGTAGCGTGAGGCTGAAATCGAAGAGAGATCCCTCCGCTCCGCGGCTCAGCGTGCAAAAGCCGCACGCAAGAAAAAGCTGAGCCACTCCGGCCGGGATGACAGTGCGGTGGCTGTTAATCGAGATTTGCGGGACAAAGTGCGGCAGGTCCCACTGTTCCAAACAGTTAGTATTGCTTCCGGGATTCAAGTTGGTGCAGGGGAAGATTGGGCCTAGAATGGGAAGTAGAAACTCCGCCGAATGCCCAGCGGAGGCGAGGCCTTCACGCCAGTGAAAAAATACAGCACAGACGAGCCGTTGCGCTGTTCCTTCTGCCATAAGACGCAGGAACAAGTGGAAAAGCTGATCAGCTCGCCGTCCGACTATCCGCGGGCGTATATCTGCAACGAGTGCGTGAGCGTTTGCCAGACGATTTTGGAAGATGAGAAGCGGGAGCAGGCGACTTCCCCGACGAAGCGGCTGCCGCGTCCACCGGAGATCAAGCAGTTCCTCGACGCGTATGTGATTGGACAGGACCGCACGAAGAAGAAACTGGCGGTGGCGGTTTACAACCACTACAAGCGGATTATTTTGAACAAGCAGCCGGGCGACGTGGATTTGAGCAAGTCCAACATTTTGCTGATTGGACCGACGGGAACCGGAAAAACACTTTTGGCGCAAACGCTTTCGCGGATGCTGGATGTTCCCTTTGCGATTGTGGATGCGACGACGCTGACGGAAGCGGGATACGTCGGCGAAGACGTGGAAAATATCATTCTGAAGCTTCTGCAGGCTGCTGACGGCGACGTGCAGAAGGCGCAATCCGGCATCATCTATATCGACGAGATCGACAAGATTGCGAAGAAGGACGAGAACCCTTCGATTACGCGCGATGTGAGCGGCGAAGGCGTGCAGCAGGCACTGCTGAAGATTCTGGAAGGCACCGTGGCGAATGTGCCGCCGCAGGGCGGCCGCAAGCATCCGCACCAGGAATTTACGGCGGTGGATACGACGAACATCCTGTTTATTTGCGGCGGAGCGTTCGTGGGGCTGGAAAAGATTATCGAGAAGCGAGCGGGCAAGCGTTCGCTGGGATTTCACACGGAGCAGGCTCCAGCCACGGCGCAGCGGCGGAATACGCAATTGCTGGAACAAGTGCAGCCGACGGATTTGATCCGGTATGGATTGATTCCGGAATTTGTGGGCCGTTTGCCGGTCGCGGGAGTGATGAGCGATCTGGACAAGGGTGCGCTTGTAAAGATTTTGACTGAGCCGAAGAACGCGTTGCTGAAGCAGTATCAGCGTTTGTTTGAATATGAAAATGTGCGGCTGCGATTTACGGACGATGCGATTGACACCGTAGCGGAGCTTGCGTTGCAGAGAAAAGTTGGAGCGCGCGGCTTGCGAATGATTCTGGAAGATTTGATGCTGGAGTTGATGTATCACCTGCCGATGCAGCCGGCGACGCAGCGCAAGGTAAAGGAATTTGTGGTAACGGCTGAGATGGTGCGCGGCCACGAAATTAATTGGAGTTTGCTTGAAAAGGCGGGATGACCGCGACCTCGCGAACGGCCGGCTTCGGAAAGCCGGCCCTACAAAAGCAGAGACGGATTTCAGCTGAGGCTGGGCTGGGGCAGTTCAGGGGCCTGAATGTTTAACCGAGAAAAGCAGGAAATGAAGCGCGTACCGATGATGCCGGTGCGGGACATGGTTATTTTCCCGCAACAGATGACGCCGTTCATCGTGGGACGCGAAGCGAGCGTGCGCGCTTTGGAAGAAGCGCTGGCGGGCGACAAGAAGATTTTCCTTTCGACGCAGCACGACGCTTCTGTGGATGATCCGAAGCCAGAAGAGATTTATGCGGTGGGAACGCTTGCGAACATCGTGCAGAGCGTGAAACTGCCGGACGGAAACATCAAGGTTCTGGTGGAAGGCGTGGAGCGGGCGCGGGCGGTTTCGGTGGCGGCGGAAGAGGGATTTTTCCGCGCGACGGTGCGGCTGCTGGGGGCGCGGATTGAGCCTTCGCCGCAAGTACAACAGGTCGTTGAGAAGACGACGAATCTCTATGAACAATTTATCAAGCTTTCGCAGAGCTTGAACTACGACACGATGATCGCGGCAGCGCGAGTGGACGATCCGGCGCGGCTTTCCGACACGATTGCGGCGAACCTGCAGCTTCCCGTGGATGAAAAACAGGATTTGCTGGAGACGGTGGATCCGCTGGAGCGGCTGAACCGCATCGGGGACATTCTGGAAATCGAGCTTGAGAAGTTGAACGTGGACCGCAACATCAATACGCGCGTGAAGCGGCAGATGGAGCGGGCGCAAAAAGAGTATTACCTGAACGAAAAGCTGAAGGCGATCCAGAAAGAGCTGGGCCGCGGCGAAAAAAGCGAACTCGACGAACTCAAGAAGAAACTGGATTCGGCGGGAATGCCGAAGGAAGTTCACGAGAAAGCGACGACGGAACTGAAGCGGCTGGAATTGATGCCGCCGATGTCCGCGGAGTCGACGGTCAGCCGGAATTATCTGGATTGGCTGCTGGCGGTACCCTGGAAGAAGCGTTCGAAGGAGATTCGCGACATCAAGGCCGCGGAAGAGATTTTGAACAAGGAGCACTACGGCCTGGAGAAAGTGAAAGACCGGATTCTGGAGTTTCTTGCAGTGCGGCAACTGGTGAAGAACCCGAAGGGATCGATCTTGTGCTTCGTCGGGCCGCCAGGCGTAGGAAAGACTTCGCTGGCGATGTCCATCGGACATGCGACGGGACGAAAGTTTGTGCGCGTGTCGCTGGGCGGCGTACGCGATGAAGCGGAAATTCGCGGACACCGCCGGACGTACATCGGCGCGCTGCCCGGCCAGATTATTCAGATGATGAAAAAGGCCGGCACGACGAATCCGATTTTCGTGCTGGACGAAGTGGACAAGATGTCCACGGACTTCCGCGGCGACCCATCGGCGGCGCTGATGGAAGTGCTGGATCCGGAGCTGAATCACGGGTTCACGGATCATTATCTGGACGTGGAATACGACCTTTCGAAGGTGATGTTCGTGTGTACGGCAAACGTGCTGCATACGATTCCGCAGCCATTGCAGGACCGCATGGAGATTTTGCGGATTCCCGGCTATACGGAGAAGGAAAAGCTCGAGATTGCGAAGCGGTTTTTGGTGAAGCGAGCGCTGGAAGCGACGGGACTGAAGGAAGAAAACCTGAGCTTCACGGACGAGGGGTTGCTGCACATCATCCGGCATTACACGCATGAAGCGGGAGTGCGAAATCTGGAACGCGAGATTCAAAACATCGCGCGAAAGATGGCGCGGCGAGTGGTTGCGGAAAAAGACGGCGTGAAGGCGGAAATAACCGCGGCGAATGTGAATGACTTCCTCGGAATTCTGAAGTACCGCGAATTCTGGCTGGAAAAACACAACGAGATTGGATTGACGACGGGCCTTGCGTGGACGGAAGTGGGCGGCTCGGTGCTGGTGACCGAAGCGGCGATCATGGAAGGCAAGGGACGTTTGACGCCGACGGGGAAGCTCGGCGAAGTGATGCAGGAATCGGCGCAGGCG
>Ga0209060_10002025_pt1 | contig 19972 bp, 25 predicted proteins | sample Coa_R1_8_FD_187155 | JGI IMG/M metagenome (GOLD analysis project Ga0209060, IMG submission 187155) | Surface soil microbial communities from Centralia Pennsylvania, which are recovering from an underground coalmine fire - Coalmine... | ecosystem: Environmental > Terrestrial > Soil >...
ATGATGCCGCAATGCTTGAATAATAGGTTGTTGCATCAAACCAAACAGTCGATCCGCGAATGACCAGCACAAAAGAAATCCGACTAGTATTCCAAGAATTGAAAAGATGATCCGCCTCCTCAACTCTTCCAAGTGGGCCAGGAAAGACATGGCGCGTTCATGCCGGGGCAAGACCGAAGCGACAATGTTAGCCATGTAGAACTCCCTCGTGTTTCGGATCCTGCGGATCTGTATCGCTGTTTGCGGTGGCGGTGCATCTCTCAACCGGCCGCCGATCGCATAACTCCGCGTCGCTATTTGGACCGGACGAAGACTTGTGACTGAATGATGCGGGTTCGTCTTGGCATGCGAAACAGAATGCGACGAGTAGTATGGCGACCAGCCCTGTGAGACCGTATGACGTTAATTCCAGCATTTGCGTCTACTCTGCTCGCCTGGTTTCCCTGCTTCGGTTGCCTGCTATTGATGAGAATCGCCACTCCTAGAAACTTATGGAGCGCGACTGCTTTGGTGAATCGGTCAAGGGCGCACCAGAAGTACGCCCTTGCCAAGACTGGGGCCTCAGTTGATGGTGACGCTGATAGGTACGCTATGACTTATTGCACCGGATGTGCCGGTTACTGTCACGGTGGTCTGAGATACCGCGGGAGTTGATTTTGAGCTGTTACTCCCACATCCCAGCGTGAACAGCGTACCGAGCAGCAGCAAGCCGAGCAGGCCCATTCCCCCAAGATGCTTGCGGGCAAGCGGCAGCTTCTTGCGATTGGTCAAAATGGTTCCAAACAATCCCAAGCCCGGCAATAGGAGAGCCGCACCCGGATAGCCGCCAGCCGGAGGCGTAGAGGCTGCAGAAACTGTTAGTGTCGAAGAGGATGTGCTTGATCCTGGAGAGATCGTTGATGGACTCAGAGAACAGGTCAAACCTGCGGGTGCCGAACAGGCAAGTGCAATCTGACTGTTGAACCCGCCAACCGCGCTCGCGCTGATCATGAGGGTCGTCGAGCTGCCCGCCGTGACGGTCGCACTCGAAGCCGAAAGATTCAGCGAAAAATTCGGACCGCTGACCGCGGCCGCAGGAACAAGGCTCGCGAATACAGCCGTGGCGCTTCCTCCAGCCGGAAAATTGGGTTGGCCGGCACTACCTCCGGCGGTGAGATAAAGAGTGCCTACATTGCCTGGATCATTATTGGCCCCGCCACCTCCGCCAAACACCATATCCCACAAGCCGGGATTCATCAGCACTTTGCCTGAAGAATCAGTGAGCTGGCCAACAAATTTCCCCGCTGTGCTAAACGCGCTGATCGTGCCATCGCCGAAGTTTCCTACAAGAACATCGCCTGCGAACGTGCCGAAGCTGGCCGGAGCTGACACAACTCCCCAGGGGGCATTGAGATTGTTGCTGCTACCCGCAGCCACGAAGGTGCTTACGAAGTTGCCGTTCGTATCGAATATATCCACCTGACCAGCACCGGCGTCAGGCACGGCGTCGTGCTTGGGAGCATCCTGCATCGCGTAAGCAACATAGACCTGGTTACCGATGACGTGGATACCGTGTGGAGCGAAACCCGGAGGAAGGCTCGGATTGGTGAACGAACCGCCCAGCGAAGTAAGATTGTAGTTCGAATCGTAAACGTCGACCTTGCCGCTGTTAAAGTTCGCCGCCAATAGGTGGGTGCCGAGCAATGCTAGACCCTTGTAAACCGCCCCGCTGGCGGAGTTGTCTTTACCCACAATTGCAGTATTGCTCGAGCCATTCCAATAAACGATGAGACCGTCCTCCGTGTCAAAAATGAACGATCCTCCAGCAAAGTAGGAGCCGCTCGCGTTGGCTACTGTTCCCGTCGGGCACCCTGGGCTGCAGTTGCCGTTTGGATTGCTTGATGCGCCGGGTATAGTCACCACCAGTCCGGCGTCTTTGTTGCCGTTTTGATCATAGAGCGTCGAGACGCCGCTGTTATTGTCCGCGATCCAGAAATCTTCCCCTGGAAGCACTGAGATTCCCCATGGGTTCAACAGTTGAGTGTCTTTGGTACTGCCCAGGCCGGCAATGTTGGAAACGAGGTTGGTCTGCGAATAGCCCGCCTGCTGCGCAAGCAATCCCGAAGGAATTGCTAGTGTCATCAGCAGTCCGATTAACGAGATTGCTTTTTTCATGTATCCTCTGAGAAATACGAGTATTGAATTGTGTGTGATTCTCAATCTGAATAATGGTTAGTAGTTGAACATCCGGCTGGACAGAGACTCGATTATCAGATTGATTTCTCTTGACTCTCGAACCCTCTGTCCCAACCGTGTGAACCAACATCTTGATCCCGACCTATTGACTGCCTGACGCAGATGAAGTGCTTGGGTTTGGAGAGTTCGAATTGCCAAGCATGACCATCTCCCGTGATGCTGGGAGCGTGTAAACCCCGCTCAGTGTTTTGATTCCGCTTAAGAAGTACTTGCCACCGACATGCTCGAAGCTGAGCGTTGGCTGACCATTTGCGGCCGCAACGTCGTCGAACGCCAGAGGAAGCAGAAATGCATTCCCTTTGTTGTAGCCACGGATGGCTAGTCCTTGATTTACTCCAGGATTAACGCGACTTATCCTGTATTCTCCTGCAGGAAGAGTAGTCCCTCCAGCAACAAACTCGAATGGAACGCTCACGACGACCGCGTCGGCATCTTGAGCACGGGCACTTACTCCAACGCCAAGTACGCACGTCAACATAAGTACTGCTATCAAATACGACCTTTTCATGATTTCTCCCTATTGATTTGACTTGACCCTGTCATCATTGATAACTGAGCTCGCGAGAGTTTATTCCGTATATGAGGTCCCGCACGCCTTAGTCATCTATACATGTGCAAGCGTCAGTATGTTAGACACACTCACGACTGACGAGATGCGGCTCCAATGTCATTTGCTTGTCACTTCTTTGTCACACCGCTGAGAGGCAGTCTCGGCGCCACGCCAGTATCCATATCCGGAACCAGGGCCTTCTTATAACGTGATGGATGTTGCGGTCACCTTTTACGAGATTTGCCTGGAGTTATTGAAGGCGAGATTTCGTTACTGGGCGAGGCCGGTCGAATATGTCTGGGATATCGAGTCACGAAGGCACTCGGCAAAGAGACCAATAATCTTCTTGGTCACCCTGCTGGTCGGCGCTGGTTCTTCCCCGGACACGAAGGATGTCCGCTCGTGGAAGTATCGGTTAAGGCATTCGCGAAGGTGTAACCGCACTCGCCATAGCCGCGCCTTCACTGCGGCCTGGCTAACGTTTAGCACTTGTGCGGTCTGTTCGATCGAGAGTCCCTCGACGTCACGAAGTACAAAGACCGTCCGCAAGATCGGGCGCAATTCCTCCACGGTTCTGGCAAGGATGTCTCGCAATTCGGAAGCCCAACATAGTTGCTCTGGATTCGGGGCACGATCAGGCACGTCCAATGGAAGCGCTTCCCCATCCGACTCGAAATCCTCGTCCAAGGAAATCTCTTTGTGGGCGCGCTGTTTTCGCAGTTTCGTAAGCGACTGGTTCACAGTAATGCGAATCAGCCAGGTTGAGAATTGTGAGTCTTCTCTGAATTCCGTCAGATTCTGAAATGCTTTCAAGAGCGCTTCCTGGACCGCATCTTCGGAGTCTTCTCTATTACGAGTGACAGTTTGAGAGATTCGCAGAAGTCTGCGGTCATATCGCCTTACGAGTTGCTCGAAGGCGGTAACATCTCCTTGCTTGCTAGCGTGAACAAGATCCAGGTCGTTGCTTGCAGCGAATTGTGCTGAGTTTGCGATCATTGTCGTTTACGGTGCTTCGGAGAACGACCCTTTTTCAGCGCAACCGATATGGCTGCGAGCGCGGGCCGTCTCCTTGCGCATCCGTTAGAAGTCTGAGCTCACTGCACCACGACTTTGCCGGTCATCTTCGGGTGGATCGTGCAGTAGTAGGAATAGGTTCCCGCCTTGGTAAACGTGTAGGAAAACTTTTCATCCGTATCGAGGACCTTAGACTTGAACACACCGTCGGTGCTGACCGAGGTATGGGGAATGTCGTCCTTGTTTGTCCACGTAACTGTTGCTCCGACGGGTACCGTGATCGTTTGTGGTCCAAAAACAAAGTTGTCGATTTTCACCTCGGCGTTTGCCGTGGCGGGCTGGTCATTCGCCGTAACGGTCGGTGACCCTGCGACTAGCAGTACAATCGCAATGATTACCGATGCTGTGAAACTTGCAACCCAGAAACTGTTCCGCTTCATTGTTCCGATTCCTTTACGATTTGATTTTCTTTCTCGGTTCACTGTGCGGGGACCAGATCTTTGGCGGCCCACACAAGCCTTGAGTTAACGACCAGCAGAGCCGCTGCCACTTCCCGAAGCCGAAGGTTCCGAGTCCGCAAGTGGCGAATCGACAACCGCAAGGCTGCGTCCGCTGACCAGATAGTTCACATCCGTGATTCCCAATACCTTCTGCAACTGGTCGGCTGGCACTTTCATGGGTCCGGCGGAAGGAGCAGTTCCCGGAGCGGGTTGAGGAAAGGCGGTCGACATGGCCGTGTGGAACGACACCTTACCTTCCACCTTTTGCATGATCTGGTGGATGTGCCCGTTTAACACCGTCACTGAACCGAAGCGCTTGACGTAAGACAAGGCTTGCTCACTGTCGTCGGTTCCCCATCCCCAATCCGGATAAATGGTCCACAGTGGAATATGTGCAAATAGCACAATAGGAGTGCTGGCAGAACGGCCCTTGAGATCATCCTCCAGCCACTCCAGTTGTTCGTGACCGAGCGACCCCATGCCGCCGGCCTTGAGATTGGCGACATTTACGAGTCCCACAAAGTGGACGCCCTTTTGATCGAAGCTGTACCACCCGGTACCTTTGGTGCCTTTTCCATAGCGCTGCAGGTATTGCTCGCCGTTGTCCGACAGCATGTCGTGCTCGCCCGGCACAAAGTAGATTTGCTTCGCGGAGGCTCCCTTTAACACCTGATCCAGCGTGTCGAACTCACTCGGCTTGGAGAGCTGACTCAGATCACCTGTGTGAATGATGAAATCCGGCTTGTGTGGCATCGCGTTGATCTTGTTGATCGCCACCTGCAGCGTAGCGGTGACGTCCGGGTTGGCTGGCTTGTTAAAGCCGATATGGCTGTCGCTAATCTGCACAAACGTGAAATCGTCGCCGTTGACACCACTTTGATGCCCGGTCTTGGCGAACGCCCGGGACGATGGAATACCGCCGCTCACAGTCCAGACCAGTCCTGTACCTGCCCACGCCATGCATTTCAGAAATCCACGACGATCGACACCGTCGTTGTTGAGATCTTGCAATTTCTGATCGATAAGATTTTTGTTCTTGTCCGTCATCTGGCCTCCGTTGTTTTCGTAGCGTTCACAGTTGATAACTGGAATGAGTCGGTTTTATTCCAGGTGAAAATAGAAGGGGTAATCAGAAACTGCCACAGTTGTCCGGATCGCATTGCCGGCTTCTCTTAAGGGGGAATATCGAAGAATGGCGGAATGCAGCGGTGAGCACGGTCCATCGCGCTGCCCTTGGGGGGATGGCATCTGAGAAAAGGGATCTGATTCAGATCTGGCTTCGTAGTGCTGTCTAGGGCAGGTTCGGACCTGAGGCAAGCGAAATCGACGCGGCGGGCGTTCCCGCGCCCACCGTGTCCGCTCGTCGGCCAGAATTAGAACTTCCCCCAGTCGTTGAGTGGATCGCTGCGCGAGAGGATTGCAAGTAGTGAGTATTTCGAGTCGACTCCTTCGCCACACCTGCCTTTCTTTCCCTAGATTACAACTCTCGCAAATTTCCCAAGTACCACGATGACTGATAACGTCGTGACGCCAGTCAGGGTATTTTCTTGGCCGCCGACGACGATGTTCCCGTCTGTTTGTAGACTTCGGCGACGTAACTTCCGAATTTACCGGCATAGATGACTCTTTGTTATTACCCCAAGGCGTTGGCCTGGTCCTTGTATCTATCCGTGGACGCGATCTAGTCGGAGCACTCTCAACCAGGGAGATTCACACCGCTCAAGAAGCCGCCCAAGTGCCCGGTCAAAGCAACCAGACCGACTGCCGCAAGTTCGACGGCCAGACGGTAGTTTGGCAGGTAAACAGTCCGTCGTCGGGCGCGGAAATGCACCCACCACACCAGCCAGATCATCAGCGTTGCAACACACGCCAGAACGAGGTGCAATAACAACATGCCCTTCAGTTTCTGTCCGTCAAGTTGGAATTTCCAAGCGAGTAGGCCAGTGACGAGAACCGGCAGTGTTGAAATCGCCGCCGCCAGCAAGTTGTAGTAGGCCGCCGACGCCAAGCCGCGTTGTTTTGTCCATTGCGCAATAAGGTCGAATGCCACCGCCGTAATGAACAGAGCGATCGGAAAATGGATCAGCACCACATGTTGGGCGTGTTTCGCCAAGAGCGCGGTCTTTAGATCGAAAGGATTTACCATCGCCCCACACTATCTAAGAATCTGCTTCTCCTGCAGTTCACGGTCCGACTCCTGTGGAATGACCTTCACCATGGATAACCGACTTTTTGCCGTTTTATTCCGCTTAGATTGCATATTGTGAGCGGCACGACGACATAGGTACTGCAAAGAAATATTTACGCGGAAAGGTAGTTCTTAAGAGTAACGAGGATTATTTGGGGCCTTCATGAGATGTGGTCACCAATCATTGCGATGTCTGTCTCACCAATTATTTAGACTGCCACTGAGCTTTCCCCGACAATTTCTTGTCTTCCAGGAAATAAATCCAGCACTCCGAAGTTCTCATCTTGTGGACCTGTCAGGAACGAATCTCCAACTCGACTCGTTCGAAGAACTGGCCACACCTCTCTTCGATCAGCTTTACAACTTCGCTCATTGGCTCACGAAGAATCGCGACGAAGCCGAAGACTTGGTTCAGGAGACCTACGTTAAGGCATTGAAAGGGTTCTCTTCCTTTGAATTGGGTACGAATTTTAGGGCATGGATCTATCGCATCTTGCGCAACACGTTCTTGACCTCTCGCAAGGGCCTGAAAGTTACAATGACCGTACCTCTCGATTTCGATGAAGAGGAAGAGGGACCGGAGACTGCCATTGAGCGCGATACGCCAGAGACGATTCTGTTGGCGCGGTCAAGCAACGAAATGATGCAGAAGGCGATCGACGAGCTCCCGGTGTACTTCCGAGAGATTCTCCTTTTATGCGAGGTAGAGGAAATGTCGTATCAAGAGATTTCTGAGACGCTTGCGGTTCCCATCGGTACCGTAATGTCCCGTTTGTCGCGTGCTAGGCAAGCTTTACGGAGTCAATTGCGGCCACGATTCCAACAAGGAACCGGAACACAAATTGCTAGGGAGACGAACCATGGTCTGTGAATCCTGGAAGGCACAACTCGATACCTACCTGGACGGAGAAGTCCCACCAGAGGAGATGCGAACTTTCGACTCTCATGTGCGCAATTGCCCCTCGTGCTCTGCGGAGGCTCTCTCGCGGGTACAGTTGAAGCGCGCGATTCAGATGGCCGGAAAACGTTTTAACCCAACTGCCGAGTTCCGGAAACGGATACAGAAGAGCATAGCGTCCAAGCCGCGGCGGGCTTTCCGTCTGGGATGGATGCTAGCGGCGACGGCGGCCGTTATTCTCGTTGTCGGGGCCTTGACTTCAACCTATCTGGGAAACCGATCAAGCAGAGACCAGGTGTTCAGCGAGATTGCAGACTTGCACGTCGCGACGCTGGCCAGTTCATCGCCGGTCGATGTGATCTCGACCGATCGGCACACGGTAAAACCATGGTTCCAAGGAAGGATTCCTTTCGCGTTCAATTTGCCGGAACTCCAGAATAGCGAGTTTTCTCTGCTCGGCGGGCGGATGACGTATCTTGAGCAAACGCCGGGTGCACATCTCATTTACGACGTGGGGAAACACCATATTTCAGTGTTCGTGTTTCAGGAACGGTCGTTGCCAGCCAAGTTGCGTGACAGCGCTCCCCAGCGGGACAAATTGTCCTTCAACATGGAAACATGGAGTCAGGGCGGCCTTCGGTATTTCGTGATCGGCGACGCAAGTGCCGCGAACGTAGATGGTCTCGCGAAATTGTTTAAAGGTGCGTCATAGATTGGACATCGCGTCGTCCCCAATTGTGCGGCTTCCGCGGATTCGCGGGGCGGCGGTTCCAGGAGAACGAGCCGCCCTACGGAATGCGCCAGAATGGCTCTAAGGCACAAACTTATAGCCCAAGCCGTGTACTGTGAGAAAGTGTGACGGGTGCGAAGGGTCGATCTCGAGCTTCTGTCGGAGCCTCAGCATGTGGTTGTCCACTGTCCGTGTGCAGGGGTAGCTCTCGTACCCCCAAACTTTATTGAGAAGTTCATCCCTCGAGATCACGCGTTGGGAGTTTTTCGTCAAAAACTCCAGTGTCTTGAACTCCTTTGGAGTAAGTACGATCTTTTCGCCTGCACGAGTGATCTCGGTCTTGGAGAAATCCACTATCACGTCCGCAAAGACATATACGCATTTCGGGTTAACGCGCGATGCACGTCTGATTAGCGCACGTAGACGCGCAACCAGTTCCCGTGGACTGAACGGGACGGTCAAGTAATCGTCGGCACCCATTTCCAGCAGAAGGACCTTGTCCGCAACATCCGAGCTTCCGCTAAGAATTACGAGGGGCAGCCCAGGAATCAAATTCGCAATTTTCCTGCAAAGATCACACCCCGAGGACCCCGGACGAGGTAGATCGAGGACCACGGCCGCCGGCGTTCCTTCTCGAAGTCTCTCCAAACCACAAACAGCATCGGGCACGACATCGACCGCATACCCTTCCGACGAGAACAGGTGGCGCAGAACCTTCCGCAAAGCACCATCGTCCTCGATGACCAAAATCCGCTCCATCGGGGCGAGTCGCCGTCCTGATATTGGGGTGTTCAAGGTGGCTGATAAGGTAGCAGTTGCCATAATCTTTCCCACTTTCTGCGCGATTCCACGATTGCCTTATGCCTCAGGTATCACAGCGCGTTACCGAAGGGCCTTCTCCAGCGAAACCCTACCCACGTGGTCGCTGCGCCTATGTCAACAATCCGATAACAACAGGTGGCGGGCCAGCCAGCTATTTTGCAAGTCCTTTAATTTCCACAGTTGAATCGGCCCAGGTCACGGCCCGCTTTGCTATGGTCAGCCTCTGCTGCGATGGCATCAGATCCTCAAAGGCGAGCCAAACGACCCCCTGTGCGAAGGCGTATGGGTTCCATTTCGTAAGCCTGATTTCCCGTCCCACGAACCATATCTCGTTCTTGTCGGCCCCCAGTACAAGTCTGACCTGGGGATGAAGCGGGTGCTTGATGTCGAATTCCCGTTCCACGACCGAACACGCCGATGAGTAAATCTTCTCCGCTTCTAGAGTAGACAATCTCTCCTCGTGCCGGTTATCAATCGTCAAGCCGTGCTGTGCCAAGATCGCTCCTGCAAGGGCTAACACGGAGATGGTAAATTTCTGTGCCGTAAGCATATGAACCTCAATTCTTCGCACCCAGGGCCGATCCGGTAGCCTTCTCGCACGTCGCGGCGTAATGAGATCGCTCTTTCGATAGTGGTGCGTGCGGACCGCTAGGTAGTGACTCGCGAACCGCCTTCCGCGCTCTGGCTAGGCGCGACATAACAGTTCCTACCGGGATCGACAATATTTCCGAGATCTCCCGGTAAGACGCATCTTCGACATCGCACAGTAAAAGGACTTCCCTAAAGGTGACCGGCAGTTGGTCGATCGAGTTCCGAACGGCATTTTGTTGGGAACGTTCGATCAACAGCGTTTCAGGAGTGGTGGAGGTTGCGGGCAGCACCGGAACGTCGTCCTCCGACTCGATCTCAACAGTCATGCGTCGATCGAGTGTTGAGCATGAACTTAGAAAGGTGTTCCTGAGGATTCGAAACATCCACGCGCGGAAATTGGTGCCCGGTTGAAACGAGGCGAAACCGCGCAAAGCCTTCAGGTAGGTCTCTTGTACGAGATCCTCGGCACTGCTCTTGTTGTGCACGAGCCAACTGGCGAAGTTGTAAAGGGAATCGAACAGGGGCATGGCTAATTCTTCGAACCCCGCCAACGGTTGATCGTCCTGGGCGGGCGACGCCCCAACTGGGACCATCCCTTGGGAACTAAATGCAATACGACTCATTGGGCCTTCTCCTGAATCAACTCGAACCCCGGCTGCAGCCCAATCTGACGTGCTAGTCGTTCGGCGTCAATTAACTGAGAACCTTTTCGATATATCCATTTCATTGCTTGCTAAATGATTTATGGCTAATGACTTAACTCGGCACGTATCCTAAACCCGGGGAGTTTTTGCACGCGAAATGCTAGACTTCCGTGGGAAGGCCAAATGCGGGAATCCCCTCCGCCCAACTCCGTCGTGCGGTTCGGAACTTACGAGGTTTCTCTGCAGTCGGGTGAGGTGCGCAAGGCGGGTCTGAGAATCAGAGTGCAGCAGCAGCCCATGAAACTGCTGCAGATCCTGCTGGAACGTCCGGGGGAAGTCCTCACCCGTGAGGAATTAAGCAGCCGAGTCTGGCCGAACGAAAGCTTTGGTGATTTCGACCAGGCTCTCAATATCGCGATCGGGAAGCTGCGGAGTGCCTTAGAGGACTCGGCTGAGAATCCGCGATTCATCGAGACTCTTCCAAAACGTGGCTATCGCTTTATCGCGGAGGTGTCCGTTCTCGATATAGACGCCCGCCCAAAAGTACCGGAATCTGCAGCTAGTAATCTTTCTGGGTCACAAGTAAAGACGACAGAACCTGGGCACGCGCTCCAAGGCGCCGGGTTGGCAGTTGCTCCCAAACGCCGGCTGTGGCTAACCTCTCGGGTCATCGTCGCCTTGGCGTTCGTCCTGAGTTTGTCGATTCTATCCCTTTGGCTCTTTCGTTCGCATGGCCCTTCGCCCGCCGGTATCCGGTCTTTAGCAGTGCTTCCGCTAGAAAACCTTTCTGGTGACGCTTCACAAAATTACTTCGCTGACGGCATGACGGATGAGTTGATCACGGACTTAGCGCAGATCGGCGCTCTACGGGTAATCTCCCGCACCTCGGTAATGGTTTACAAAGGAGCGCGCAAGCCTCTACCGCAGATCGCTCGTGAGCTGAACGTGGATGCCGTGGTAGAAGGCACCGTGCTCCGCTCCGGCGACCAGGTACGTATCACAGCGCAGTTGATCGAGGCATCCACGGACAAGCATTTATGGTCCGAGAGCTATGAGGGTGAGTTGCGCGATACCTTGGCGCTCCAGAACAGGGTGGCTAGCGCCATTGCCGACCAGATTCGGATCAATCTGACACCGCGGGAACAAGCTGCGCTGAGGAACGTAAAGGTTGTCAATCCAGAGGCCTACGAGTCCTATCTCAAAGGGCGCTACTTCTGGAATAAGCGAACGGCGGACGGTTTGAAAGCCGCCCTGGCTTATTTCACCCAGGCAACCGAAGAGGACCCGAACTACGCCGAGGCTTACTCCGGGCTATCCGATACCTACGCTCTATTGGGAGACTGGCAGTATGCAGTGATGACCCCTAAGGAGGCGTTCCCCAAAGCCAAAGCGGCGGCGATCAAAGCTCTCCAGTTGGACAACACGCTCGGCGAAGCCCACAACTCGCTTGCATTCGTCTTGGATGGCTTCGATTGGGATCTGGATGCTGGCGGGAAAGAATTCCAAAGGGCCATTGAATTGAATCCAGGCTACGCTACCGCTCACCATTGGTATGCTTGGCATTTGACCCTATTGGGTCGGTTTGACGAAGCAATCACGGAAATGAGAAAAGCGGAAAATCTGGATCCGCTATCTCTTATCATTAATGCCGATTTGGCAGAACTTCTTAGCCTCGCGCACTCTTACGACGAATCCATACGGCAGAGCCTTAAAACAATCGAAATGGATCCTAATTTTGCTCTCGCGCATAATCAACTCGGCCAGGCCTACCTGCAAAAACACATGTACTCGGAAGCGGTCGCGGAGCTGCAAAAAGCGGTGGAACTTTCTAGGAATAGCCCGACATGTGTAGCTAATCTGGCTCGCGCCTATGTCGCATCTGGCAACAGGGAAGAAGCTGTAAAACTGCTAAAGGCTTTGAAGAGACGTTCAACCACCGGTTATTCGACTGCTTCGGAGATTGCCATGATTTATGCATCTCTCGGGGACACGGATCAATCTATGAATTGGCTCGAAAAAGGCTTCGAAGAGCGATTTAACCCCGGCGTCTTGGTGCGGCCGGGCTTCGATCCTCTTCGTTCCTACCGGCGCTTCCAAAATCTTCTGCACCGCATTGGCCTTCCCGGGTGAAATCCGCTGTCTTTACGGACTTTTCAGCTGTCGCATGTTTCGAAATGTACTTCAATGCGGAGGCGGTGCCAACTGCCGCATTTGGTGCGTAACATGCCCTTATCGGTCACGATAGCGTCCTGGATGACTTGATCGTCATTCGTCTTCAACATCCCTGGCACCGTGACTACAGTCTCCCCGTTCTGCTGGAAACTCACCTGTACCGCAGGGCCGGTCCCTTGCCACTCCACTTGTAGTTGCCAGGTTTCAGTTTGGTAACGCGTTGTTGCGTGCGGCGTAGGCACTTCCTCCAAACTCGAGCTTTCAGATATTTTGATTGAAGAGCACATCAAGACATGTACCGGCGACGCTGATAGCCGCGACTGTGTGGTGGTCCATCGCGCAACCAGGCTAACACTGATTCCACTGCATTCTGCGAAAGCGCCTCATTCATCTGTGTGGTTTTCGCCGATGCCGAAATCGACCCACTTGGTCTAAGAGAACGGTCTCTTCGGACGATTCTTCTAAACGTCACAGCCAGTTCGAGTCGAGGCCGGACAATCATCACGACGCTACCAGTTGGAATGACGACGTAAGTCGGATGGCGCCGTGCAGAGTCCGGTACAGGGGACAGTTCATCGCATAAATGGCGTGCACGCGGTCAACCTTCTCCCTTGCCTGTTCCAGCGCAATCAGGCGCATCGCTACGTGGATCCTGCGGATGACCAGAACTCCATCTTCCTCTTCCACTTCGCCGGTCACTTCCGCGCTGAGCTTTCCATCGCTGGCGTCGATTTGACGCGCTTCCAGCGCGCCTCCGAAAGTGCCCAGCATTCACCCGGCGGTCGCTGAAATAACGTAGTCAATCGTAGCAGCGTGTGATTCGCTTAGTTTTGCGGGGTCAACTTTATAATGCTCTGCGATCGCTCCATGCACACTGTAGACGACTGGCTGAGCCTCTCCCGGCAAATGCGCGACGCGCAACGGGCCGCGCTTGCGTTCTATCGTTGACTTCGAAGTGTATACGACCTTGCCCATCGATCCCCTCCCGACAGTGCCTTCGATGGCTGACTTTGGCCATTCCATTCGGAACTTGTCACTGGCACTGCGGCTTTCAGATTGCCCTGCACTTGCCAGCGGCAAACCGAGATCCCCGCGCCGCGCAAGAATAACACCAATTCTCGAGACGCGTCCTGCGATTCATCTACCCGAGAGTGCGTCTTTTCTACTACTCCCGCCTTCCATTCCATCACTAAGATGGATGAAGATCTCGTCACTCACTGCCCAGCAGATCTCTTGAAGAGGTCTTCAATAACTGCGGAGTCCACTTCGCCGGATTGGTTGTAAAGGGGCTTGCCATGTGCGTCCAAAACGACGACGTGTGGGATATAGCCCTTGTAGTATTTCTTGACCAGTTCCTGCTGTTCGGGCGAGCGCTGAACGTCAAGGTCGACGACCACAAAGTGCACCTGGGAACGGTATTTGTTGTACAGTTCAACCGTGCGACGCGCTTGCCGTTTTGAGTTAAAGCATCCTTCGCCGTACATGATGACGTAATTGGTCTTGCCCGAAACAAATCCCGACTGAGCATCCGATCCGGTGATAAGAGGACCGTCGAGGCTGTCACTGCCGTAGTCGAGATGCGGATTGAGTTTCAGGTTATCGATTGCGAACGCGGTGGACGCTGAGAGCAGCAATAACCACAACAACCGACTAATTGTCTTCATGGTTTCCCTGCAACCTGCAATTGAAAGGACTCTTTCTCGATCTTGGTTTTATTGGCGTAGCGGTTCTGAGCTTCTTCCGCTGCCTCTCGAAATGACGGCTTGCCCGCCTTGCGCTCCGCCGGCAGGTATCCAGCGCCAAAGTAGAGCTTTCCCTCTGGCGTGATGAAAGATATAAGCGGCAACCCGGCAGGCAGGTTTAGCAGCGCTTGGGCTCTTTGCAGTTGCGCGACCAAGTCCGGAGCTAAATCGAAGTCAACCTTTATGGAAACAAAATGCTGATTGATGTAATCGGCCGTCGTCACGTTTGTGTAGGTATCGCGATCCATGAGGCTACACCACGAACACCACACGGCACCGACATCCAGCAGAATCGGGCGATCCAGTTCGCGGGCACGCCGGAAGGCCTCTGGACCCCAAGGATACCAATCAACGGGTTGGGAAACTGCCAGTTTCAGGTACGGCGACGTTTGCCCGCGGAGGTGATTGAGGTTTCCCTGCGCTGGACTGGTAGCGACTAGGCACGCCAAGCCCAGCATCAGCAGAAAGACATTCCTGCACATGCCAATCAGATTTACCGCGGCAGAAAAAGTTACGATCCACCGACAGAGACGCGCTCGCCCTGTCCGAGAAGCTAAGGTCGGCTAACGGAAGACCCTAACCCATAGCCCTGTACCTTCCGTGCGGGTGAAGCCATAACACAGCATAGGATGGCTTGGACTCGCCGTCTATCGAGCAGCAGATAATTGAGAAAGCGGCACCGATCTTTGAAATTGTGTTCGACATACTCATAAAACATCCGTTTTGGTGCATTCCTTGGGTTGCTTGTGCCGAATTATTGGGCAACAGACTCGAGCGGCGCAATAGCGCGCCGCGCAAGTCGTGTTGAGGTTCCGCGGTAGAAAAGAATTCCTTTAAACGGCCACTGTGCCGCCGTCGACCGGCAAATCGATTCCACTAATGTAGCTGCTCTCGTCGGAGGCCAGAAACGCCGCTGCGGAAGCAATCTCCTCCGGCTTTCCGATGCGCCCCATCGGAACCATTGTTTTGAACCGTTCTTTCATTGCATCCGTGTTCTCGCCAAACTGCCCTTTGAGAATAGGTGTTTCGACCGGGCCAGGGCTGATCACATTCGCGCGGATTCCTTTGCTGGCCAGATCCGCCGTCCAAGTGCGCACAAACGAACGCAGAGCCGCTTTGGTAGCTCCGTAGGTCGGATAAATCGGAATACCCTTCTGCCAGATCCCAGACCCGGTCAGGATGATGGACCCGCCGTCTTTCATCAGGGGCAAGGCCTTCTGTACCGTGAAGAAGACGCCCCGTGCGTTGATGTCGAAAGTCTTGTCATATTGCTCGGGGCTCACGGCCGCTGTTGTCATCGGCTCCGCGATGCCCGCATTTGCAAATAGCACATCGAGCTTGCCTTTCTTGGCCGCCACTACCTTGTACAGCCGGTCCAGGTCGTCGAGATTGGCGACATCCCCTTGGACGGCAGTCACGTTGCTGCCGATTTCGGCAACGGCCTTATCCAGTTCCGCCTGCCGGCGGCCCGTAATGAAGACGTAGGCTCCCTCTTTCACAAAGCGCTTGGCGGCAGCAAGTCCGATACCGCTGCTGCCGCCGGTGATGACTGCGATTTTTCCCTGTAATGCGGGCATGATTTGATCTCCCTTTTACGATTCGAATCGTCCCGAACTTCTGGACCTATCGTTTCAGATGTGCACGAAACGAAAAGGTCGCATCTTTTTCAACCTTTCGTTCCAGAAGTGCGTCAAAATAGTGTATGAACACTTCGACGGCAGTAGATGTGAGAATGGGCCGCCCTCGCGGGTTTGATGAAGACGCCGCGCTCGAAGCCGCGATGCAGGTATTCTGGGAGAAGAGCTACGAAGGCGCGACCATAGCCGACCTGACCGAAGCCATGGGAATCAACCGTTCCAGCATGTACGCCGCTTTTGGCGACAAGGAATCCATCTTTCGCAGGGTCCTTGAGCGCTACCGCGCGGACCGGATGACCTATATCAGGCAGGCTCTAGCTCAGCCTTCGCTGCGGCAAGTCGTAGCCGGGCTGATCCATGGAACTGCAGAGTTCCTCTCCCGCCCCGACAATCCTCGTGGCTGCCTTTCGATCCAAGGGGCACTGGCATGTGGCACGGATGCGGAACAGGTAAAGCTGGCGATGATCGATTGGAGAAAAAACGGTGAAGCGGCTTTGAAGAATCGCCTACAACAGGCGCAGTCTGAAGGCGAACTTCCCGCACAAATCCATCCCGCACACTTTGCCCGTTACTTGTCTTCGCTCATGGCAGGCCTTAGCGTTCAAGCTGCCAATGGGGCAACGAGGGCAGACTTGCGGCACGTCGCAGAAATCGCCTTGCGCTGCATTGAAACCGGCCTTTCTGGTTCTGCAACCCGCTAAGTCTGCGGGGCCTGATCTGTGAGTGTCGGGCGTAAAAAGAAAGTTTCTGGATTCGGGAGACGGAAGAGACCGGTTTGGCGATAAAATCGGGAACGACAGATCGCTCACGGACGACTGCAGTGCTAGACTTTGAAGCGTCAAAACGGATCTTCATGGACGACGTCTACGCGATCAACCTTGCCAAGACCGAAATCCGCGAAGGCTACAACACTGCAGATCCGGACCGGTTGCTGGCCGTGGCTGATGAAGGCCTGATCGATTTTTCAGACCATCGCCAAACCGGCTATAGCCAGGGCGGAAAAGCGGCGCTGCGGACGCATCTCGAGAATTTATTCTCGAAATACCGTGCGCGCCTCGTGCCAATCATTATCGAAATCAAAATAATGGGTGAGACTGCTGTGGAATACGGCTGGCACGAATTGACCTTGACGCCGAAAGCCGGCGGCGAACCCCTCTACCTCCGAATGCGATATCTGGATATGTGGAAAAAGGACAAGACGGGCCAGTGGAAACTAGCAATTTTCATGGACAATGCTGACGTTCCCGATACGGTGAACACCTGCAGCCGTGTGAAATGATTAACGCTTGGGCAGTTTGTCGTATAGGTATTTGCTGAAGCTCGCCGGCACTTCAAAAGCTCGGCCGTCGCCAATCAAACGCACGACATTGCGTGTGCCGTCGTGGACGGCGCTGCAGTGTTTGCAGGTTCTAAAATGCGCTTCGATGCGGGTGCGCAACTCAGGGTCGACGTCGCCGTCCACATAGTTCGAGATTTCACGCCAGACCTCAACGCAACTGATTTCAAGAGTCATGCCATTCATCCGTTCGGCTCACCACGGCCGGACCTTTTCATAATTTCGTCCTCGACTCCAACTCCCGTCGAAGCCGGGCGCGAGAGCATCGCGCATCTTCAATCGAGCCCGCAACAACCTGCTCTTCACGTTGGATTCGCTTATGCCGAGTATCTGCATGGTTTCCTCGATGGTCAACTGCTGAATATCGCGGCAGATGAGCACTTCCCGATATATTGGCGACAACGAATTGAGCGCCCGGGTTAGTACTCCCCGCAATTCCTCCCGCTCCAACGTCTCCGACGGGATCTCACGCCAATCGGCAAAATCCAAAGGCCAATAGTCTCCAGCTTCGTCGGTTTTTGGCTCGGCCAGAGAGTCGTATAGGTGGCGATGATCCTTGCGCAGTTTCATCCGCGCTTCGTTAATCGTGATCTGGATAAGCCAGGTGCTGAATTTCGATTCCTTACGGAAACTACGAATGTGGGTGAACGCCTTCAAGACTGCTTCCTGCGCCGCTTCTTGGGCGTCGGCGTCGTTCTGCAGAACCGAGTTCGCGGCGAAGTAGATCGCGCGCTCGTAAGGGCAGACCAGGTCATGGAACGCTTCGTCATCGCCGTCACAGACACGGGAGATTAGGTCGCATTCCGATTCCTGTTGTGGTCGCGATACTAAAGGTTTCGCAACTCTCACGACTGCCTCTTGCAGAGGACCCAGCAGCACAGCATTATAGGCGAGACCCCCGGCGTTTCGTTTTTTGCTGGACTATGTCCCTCATTCCCTTCTCTCTCCTCCCCGAGTCAGGTGCCTTCCGAATCATAAGATGCGCCGGCCGCACGAATGTGACAGCGATTGTAGAGCGGGTCTCAACTCATTTGATTCGGATTAACCGCCGAGATGCGAGCGTGAAGCGAATGGGCTTTTCCAGATTCCATACTGGCACGAGCTTGCGGATGGGATACTTAGTCCTCTATAAGTCTTTTCCTGCACGACAGGGAAGCGGGCCAGGTCAGTTCGCGAGGGTCTCCTCGAAGGCCAAAACCGTGGAGTTCCTGAAGCTGTAATGTTTTGCGACCTCCAGAATCGAACGATCACGCTCTCTGCCCATACGAGCATTCCGGCTGAGGCTCGCCCGGCAAATGAGCGATACGCAACGGCCCACGTTTGGGTTCTATGATTGACTTCGAAATGTAGACAACTTTGCTTCATAACTAGCTCCCGATGGCCATTTCGGTAACTGACCTAGCATTCGGATTCGTTTCTGATGAAATCCGCCACTGAGTCTAAAGCAACAAGAACGCGATGAAGGTGTTTGGGTCGGGCTCCGCCATTTTGCCACCTCGTCTGCAAAATGGCGGGCCGACCAGCGTTTCTGATCTATTTGCTCAATCGAGCCGCTGAACGATTGGGCAGTTGATCGAGAAGCCAGAGCTCCCGAACGTCGCTCCACCTGGCCCGGTGATCAGACCGTCTTGCACGAAGGTGAGAATCTGGAACTCCTCGCGCACCTGTCCCCGGAAGCCCTGGTCAATAGCGTCCTGGGTCCATTCGAACAACTGCGCATCCCAGTACGGGCTGTAATCGAGCGCGAGCGTGGGAATTCCCCCGACCACGTTATTCGGTCTGAATCCATCGGCCAGATCTGCCGACAGACCTTGCCGCAGTGGATTGTTGCAGCCTCCCGATTCAGGTCCATTCGTGCTGATGAAGATACGCTCGACAGGGCTCGCGAAGCTGTCGTCGTGGCCTAGAAGGATCTTCTGCATCAGTGGAGCAAAGGTGTTGTGTTCAATGGCAGCGCCGAGAGTGTTGCTGGTGTCCATGGAGAGATACCACACCGGGCGACCGAAACTGAATCCGTTAATGAGATTCAGGGTTACCGTCATGTTGACCGGATCGATGGCCACGACCTGGTCGTGCACTTTGGTGTAATCCACATTGCCATTGGGAAAGCTGATCTGATTGGCGTCCACGTCGAAAGCCACCATGGGCGCGTTGTAAATCACGTTTCCGGCATTAACGATCTTGACGAGCGGACCATAGTTCGCGTCCCCAATGGCACCCGGGGTCGCAAACGTGGGAGGAAATTCGTGACCGGCAGGGCCAGGAATAATCTTCCGTTCAGGCTTGAAGTTGACGGTGCCCGCGTCAAATACGATGTTCCCGTTCGCATCGAGGTTTCCCGTTCTAGCAGAGTGCGAGGCGAAAGTAAGTTTAGCGGAAAAATTCAGACCCAACTCGGCAGCTACATTGGAATCGTCAACATCGGTCAAGACGTACCACACATTCTTCCCGCTTCCCTTCAGGTGGCCCAAATAAAGCGGTATGGTAATGGTCCCGTGCGCGACATCGACCACCCCGGTATCCAGCAATTGAACTGGTCCGACCAAGCTGCGATTGGTGTCGGAAGGGGGCGGTCCGAAATACGATAGAGGGACTGAAGTGCCTATGGACGCGGGCGCCGGGAACAAATTGCACCCCGGGCCGGGGCCAATTGGGCCGGGACCAGGTCCCTGCTCAGAATTGAAACTCGTTGATGTCAGTGCAGTAGTAGTGGCCGCAAGCTCCAGGCTCGTCGTCGGCGCAGTAGCTGTGGGACGTTTAGCGCGGGCGTGCATCGCGAGGATTTCTGGCGACAACGCGTGGCGAACCTGGGTCAGCGCTGTGCGAGCTTGAGACGAGTCTTGAGCAGTGGATTGATGCGGCAATACGCTGGCGAGGGTAAGAACAGCGAATGCGGTGATAGCGGGTCGCTTC
>Ga0209060_10002026_pt1 | contig 19970 bp, 14 predicted proteins | sample Coa_R1_8_FD_187155 | JGI IMG/M metagenome (GOLD analysis project Ga0209060, IMG submission 187155) | Surface soil microbial communities from Centralia Pennsylvania, which are recovering from an underground coalmine fire - Coalmine... | ecosystem: Environmental > Terrestrial > Soil >...
CAAATATCCGGTCGAGCCGGTAAGAAAAATTGCCATTGGATTAGGCGCTCTGTCCTGTGCCGGAAAGAGCCGCGGCGGCCATCGGCTCATTGCCCCAATCGATCTGGCGCGCGGGGCGCGATTCCAGTGGGCGGCCTTCCATCAGCGGATAGCACCAGCGGCGCAACGCGGGGATGTGAACGTTGATCCAGTAATCCCACCAGTCAATCGTTTCCGGATCGAACGCGAATAACTTGTGTTCTTCGGGAGTCAGCGCCGCGGTCAACAATCGCGCGTTCTCGCATTCAAACACGTGCTCGTTGTGGAGAATGAACGGCTCGTACAATTCGATCAGCTTTTCTGCGCGATTCAAATCGCGTTCGGCCTTCGCGAGCGGCGACTTCTTGAAACGCAAAACTCCAGCGGCGCGGTTGATTCCGCTCACAACCGCCTTCTGCATCGGAATCGAGAGTCTCTCATATCGCTGTTTTGAAACGGGAATCGTCTCGAACTTTACTTTCAACCAATGGTCGATTCCCTGCTGCGTTTTGTAGTGCTTCCGGTGCGCCAGGCCGGTCAATTCAATGCTGCGGCCCATATTGCACGGCGTGATACCGGAGGTCGCGAGCTGGTACATCCGCGCGTTCTTGCGTTGCACGAGCGCCGCGGCGATCAACGTCATGCCGCGGCAAACCATATCGACTGGAATTACATCGAGGCACTTTTTTTCGTTCGACGGGAGTTGCCGGAAATTCGTCCCGAGCAAATACGACAGCGGCCCGGAAGTGTTGATCCCTTCATTCCAGCCCGAAAACGGAGTCCGCGTCGAACTCTCCACAATCGACGGCCGGACCACGGCGACTGGCAGATCCTTACCGCGTCGCGCCAGAATCGCTTCACCAAGACTCTTCGTAAACGTATAGGTATTCGGCCAACCAAGCCGCTGGGCCCGCTTCATTCCCGCGCGCACCAGACGATTGCGCTCCCAACGCAGGCGATTGCGCCGAACAACTCCTTCGAGTTCTTTTGCCTCAACCTTCGATTCGTCCGCGCCTTTCCCCAAAGCCTGCCGCCGCAACGCACGCGCCAATTCATTCCCTTGTGCACGCTCCTCGACGCTCCGAATCAGAGTTCGCATTGACTCAATTTCCCGTTCAGAATCAAAGCGCGGATCGCCCGCGGGATTGTAGTTTTCGCTCAATTCTTCCGGCACGCGGCCATCGCGCTTGCCGACCACATAACAGGTTGAAAGGTGCATCAGCGCCGCGTGATCCGAAGAACGCAAAAATTCCACGAGATTCAGGGTCGAATCAACGTTCGACGCAAGCGCATCGCGCAAGTCCGGGTTGAAATCCGTCAAGCCGGCACTGTTCACAACAAGATCAAGCGACTTCGCCAACCGTTCGCGCGTCGCGGCTTCCAAACCAAGTCCCGGCGCGCTTACGTCGCCTTCCACAACTTCCACTTTCTCTTTCAAAAACTGTCCCAGTCCGCTCCCGTAAATTTCCTGCAGCGGATCGAATGTTGGTGATTCTTCCACAATTTTTTCGAAGCGCCGCTGGGCCGTCGTGGTACGGTTGCGCCGAATCAACAACGTAATCTTCCGAATGTCGGGAATCTGCTGCAGCAGCTCAACCATCCAGACTTTGCCGATGAAACCGGTCACGCCAATCAGCATCAAGTGCTTGCCGCTGAGCGATTCCCGAACAGAAAGTCGCTCCACCCGCGGCACGCCACCATATAAAACCACATTTCGCGTGAGCGATATGACCGGTCGCGCCGAAGTCTGTGTCGCCGCGACGGCATCGTTCGCGTCCTTCCAACCCATGTTCGAAACGAGTTTTTCTGTTGCCAGCCGGCCGTCCACTGAACCGCTCGCAACCCAGGCCAGCGGCCCACGCGGCCGCACGATCGGCTTCAGCAAACGCCCAGTCGCGACGCCATCGCGAAACTCAAGCCGATTCGAAACAAAATTCTCGACACCAAGATGAACTGCCAGCGGGCGCAAGACGTGGTCGAGCGACTGCCCGACCAAAACGATGTTCTCTCCAGCCGCAAGGCTCGCCTGTAGTTTTTCAACTGCAGCCTTCCGCAGTTTCGGCTTTAGAAAATACTGAAAGTATTCTTCCCCTAGCAAATCCAGCCGGTCGCGCGTCACACCGCGCAAAAGCGCATACAGCAGTCGCGTCGCAAATGTTCGGCCAGCAACGTAAGCGACTGGCCGAAGCAATACCATCGCCGCCATGCTGGCGCGACGCTTCCAGCGTTCAGCAAAACTCTGCCCATGCCAGGTGAAAAACCCGACTTGCCACAGCGCACTTAACTCCAATAAAGAGCCTTCCACGCGCCAATAGACCGGCGTCGCCGCGTTATCATTCGGCTGCTTTCCTTTGTCTTGTATAACGAGATTCGGCATTCCTGGCCTGGCTTTACCCGCGAAAAAAATGCGCCCCGACACACTCTGAACTGCCGTGATTGAAGTGTGATCGCACCTGTCTAGGTCTGGAACATATGGGACGACTGCTCCGGCGAGATCCGCTCGTCTGCGATGCCCTCGACGGCACCGCGCCTTCGCTCTGCTGAAAGCGGCTCCCCTCGCCGGTCCATTGGAAAAATATCATTCCAATGGGGTTCCCGCAAGGCAACGGGAACTACGGGAATGATCGAGCTTGAGTCTCATCGGTCGTGGCACAAGGGGTCGAAATTCAGACCGAACCACCTTGGACGCTAGCCAGCATTCCGCGTAACCGGCGTGCTTGTCGCAATCACGAGCTGGCGTTCGCCGGAGCGCGTGGTCATGCCGATCGCCGCAAACAGCAGCGTGGCAACAATTAGACTCGCGAAGATCTCCACGAGCGGGACCGGCCCCCGCGTACCGGTCGTAAAACCGTGCCGAATGTTCGGCGGCAACACGGAAACAATCAGCGCGCCGATGTAAAGCGGCAACAAGAGCATCACGAGAAACTTTGTTCCGAAGAACGGATATCTGATTCGAAAAACAAGCCACAGCACAGCCTGAGGAAGCACTGCAAGCAAACTCAACAACGCCAGCCGGTCCAAAAAGTCAGCGCTTCCCGTTCTCCGTAGAATCCGATATAGCCCGAAACAGATGATTCCGAGCGAAACTACCAAACCGGAAAACGTGAGCGGCGCAGAGCGGGCTGGCAAAAATAGTTGGTGGAGAAATGGCATCAGCGCGGATTGCCCCAAAATCACAATCGCCAGGCCACCGGTTAAGAACTGGTCCCCGCGCAAATACCAAATCATGAGAGAAAACAGCAGCGCAACTAGCAGCGATTCGATTCCCAGGGGTAGCGCCTCCAGCCCCGGATTGATCGCGGTCGCCTGCATATAGGAAATATCCACAACCTGCAAAGGAACTTGAAAGCAAACGGAACGCATTGCCGCTGGAAGAAAAAACAGAACGAACTGCGCGGTCCAATAAAGTGGATAGACGGACGCGACACCAAGCAGAAATAGACGCAACCAACGCATTCCGGGGACCTCGGAAGCCCCAGATTCTCTACTCAACCGATTGATTTTGCAAGGGATAACGAAGCGACTCAGACGCCCCAACCGTAGCGTTCCGCATGCTCCAGCGTGCGTTGCATCTCAACGTGTAGAACTTCCATGAATCCCGCCGTGCCAACTTTTTTCGAGCCAGCGGTCGCGAGATCCGGAGTGCGATAACCTCCCTGCAGCACACGGACCACCGACTGCTCCACCCAATCCGCCTCAAGCGACAATCCAAACGCATCGCGCAGCATCATCGTCGCGCTCAGGATCGAACCAATCGGATTCGCAGAGTCCGTTCCCGCAAGAGAAGGCGCCGAGCCGTGAATCGGTTCGAAGAGCGGCGCGCCCGCTCCAAAACTCGCCGAAGGAATCAACCCGATCGACCCGACCAGCGCCGCGGCTGCGTCGCTCAAGATGTCGCCGAACATATTGCTCGTCAGCATCACATCAAATTGCGACGGTTTCAGCGTCAACTGCATGGCCGCATTGTCCACGTACATGTGCTCGAGCGTCACCGATGAATGTGCCGCGCTCAGGGCTGTCACAGTTCGCCGCCAAAGCTGTGAACTCGCCAGCACGTTGGCCTTATCCACCGAACAGAGCCGCCGCGAACGGTTCTCCGCACGCGCGTAAGCAAACTTCGCGATCCGTTCCACTTCCGCAGCGGAGTACGACTCCGTGTCCCAGGCGCGCTCTTTGCCACCTTCGCTGGTGTTGCCCCGCTCACCAAAATAAATTCCGCCAGCCAACTCTCGCACAATTTCAATGTCCAGGTCGCCCAAGCGCTCCGGCTTTAGCGGCGACATTCCGCGCAACGGCTCCAGCACCTTGACCGGCCGCACATTCACGTACAAACCCATGCCTTGTCGCAGTGCCAGCAGTCCACTCTCGGGCCGTTTTCCCAGCGGCAACGAATCCCACTTCGGGCCGCCAACTGCGCCAAGAAAAACACCGTCCGCTTTGTTGCATGCATCGAGCGTCGCGTTCGGCAGCGGAGTCCCCGTCACATCGATCGCCGCACCGCCAACCGGATGTTCTTCAAACTCAAATTGATGATGGAATTCGTGCCCGCATTCCCGCAGCACGGTCGCCGCAGCGCGCGTCACTTCCGGGCCGATGCCGTCCCCCGGCAGCAGCACGATGGTCTTTTTCATGGAGTTCCCCGAGAAATCTGAAAGCTTGCGGCCGACACTGCACCGGAACTGCTAGTTTACGCCGCCGAAGTCGCTTCCGCGGCAATCGGCCCCGCGCCGCGGCGTATCACTTCATGCGCAATACCCACGATATCCCGCATCCGCACCGTCTTCGATTGATCGGCAAGCGCTGTCACGCGGCGATAGACTTCCGCTAGCTCCGCGTCCGTTGCATCGTATCCCAAATCTTTCAGCGTCGTCCGCAATGCGTTCCGACCCGAGTGTTTCCCCAACACCAGCGACCGCGAAGGCACGCCCACCGATTCCGGTGAAATAATTTCGTAGGTCAGTGGATTTTTGATGATGCCGTCCTGGTGAATCCCAGCTTCATGCGCGAACGCATTCGCGCCGACAACCGCTTTGTTCGGGGCCACTTGTGCGCCGGTAATTTCGGTGAGCAAACGGCTCGCCGGGAAGAGCTGGCTCAGTTCGATGTTGGTCTTCGCGCCAAAGCTTTCCTTGCGCACTGCCAACGAAACGGCAATCTCTTCCAGCGAAGCGTTTCCCGCCCGCTCGCCGATTCCATTCACCGTACATTCAATCTGCCGCACACCCGCCCGCACTGCTGCCAGCGAATTCGCCACGGCCAATCCCAAATCGTCGTGGCAGTGCGCGCTCAAAGTCACTTTCGGCGAATCGCCCAGATATTCGCGCACCCGGCGAAACATCTCGCCGTACTCTTCCGGCACCGCATAACCCACCGTGTCCGGCAAATTCAAGATCGTTGCGCCCGCTTCCACTGCTGTCTTGCACACCAGGCAGAGATAGTCGATGTCCGTCCGCCCCGCATCCTCAGCAGAAAATTCCACCTCGCCCACCGAGTTTCGCCCGTACCGGATCATCGAACCAATCGCTTCGAGCGCCTGCTCGCGCGTCATGTTCAGCTTCACTTGGAGGTGCAAATCCGAAGTCGCCAGAAAAACATGCAGCCGCGAAGCCGCCGCCGGCTTCAGCGCTTCCACCGCAGCGTCGATATCGTGCTTCTTCGCCCGCGCCAGCGCTGCGATGGGCACGTCGCGCACTTCTTTCGCGACTGCCTGCACTGCTTCCAGGTCGCCTTTCGACGAAATCGGGAAGCCCGCTTCAATTATGTCCACTTTCAGCGCGGCCAATTGCTTCGCCATACGGATCTTTTCTTCCGTATTCATCGAAAAGCCGGGTGACTGTTCGCCGTCACGCAGGGTCGTATCGAAGATGCGCACTACGTCCATGGACTGTCCCTCAAGGTAAGTAACGCAGAACAGGCACCCTCTGGTCAAATTTATCTTTGTTCTGCATTTGATAATCCTGTCTTATAATACCCTCGGGCACTTGAAATGGACCTCAGCGAACTCCAAGTCTTCTTGACCGTCGCACGAGAAGGCAGCTTCTCCCGCGCTGCCGAACGCCTCTACCGCACCCAACCGGCAGTCAGTCTCGCCATCCGCAAGCTGGAAGACGATCTCGGACAACGCCTCTTCGTCCGCGGTGCGCGGCCGGTTCGCCTCACCGACGCCGGCACACTCTTAAAAGACTACGCCGAGCGGCTCATCAATCTTCGTGACGAAGTGAAAAAGGGCCTTAGCGAACTCGAAGGCCTCCAACGCGGCGAACTATCGCTGGGCGTCAACGAAAGCTCGATTCACGCCCTGATGCCCGCCATCGCCAAATTCCGCGAACTTCATCCCGGAATTCAGATTCGCGTCCATCGCATGTTTTCACGCGACATTCCGCACGAAGTCCTCAACTATCGCCTCGATCTCGGCGCTGTCTCCTACATTCCTCGCGATCCGCAATTGCAAGCCACCGAAATTGTGAAGGACGAGCTGACGCTGGTCGTTCCGCCAAAGCATCCGCTTGCCAAGCGCAAAGAAGTAGACGTAGCCGATCTCGGCAATGAGTCCTTCATAGCGCACATCGTGGAATCACCCTTCCGCCGCCGCGTCATTGAACTCTTCGCGCGCAATCGCACCGCGCTCAATATGCCCACGGAAATGCCCACCATCGAAAGTATCAAGCGCTTTGTTCAGATGGGAATGGGCGTCGCAATCGTTCCGCGCATGTGCGTCGCCTGGGAAATTGACCACGGTTGGATGAAAGAAGTGAAAGTGCGACAACTCAATCTTCCGCGACACGTCTATCTCGTGTCGCGCCGCGGCGCGCGCTTGCCTCACGCCGCTGCGGAACTAGTGAGAATTCTAAAGTCGGAACAGGCTTAGTTTCAAAGCTGGGAAGCTTCGGCAACCGTCCCAAACACAGGCATCAGCTTCAATAACCCAGCCACTTGCATTACCGCCAGGCCTTGCGGCGTCAGTGCGGCCAGGGCAAATTTTTGGCTCTGATTCCGCCGGTGAACGAACAATTGCACCAGCGCGCCGACTCCCGCCGAATCCAAAAACGCCACCCCGCTCATGTCCAGGACTAGGTTCGGCGCCGCGTTCGGCCGCATCGTTTGTAAAAACTGGCTCACCGTCTCCAGCGCCAATTTGCCGTCCAGTTTTGCCACGGACGGTTTGCCATTGAGGTTTTCTTCCAGTTGAATCTCTAGCTTTACAGGTTGCATAAGCCTCGCAGCTTAAATCGCTCTGTGTTACAGCCGCATGAACGTCCTGTAAACGCCGAATGTCCACATTCTGTTCCATTTTGGAACAGAAACCTCCACAGTTTAACCGCACTTCAACCTTGCCTTTTTCGCTAACTTTTATTGACGCCCACCGCCTTGCGGTCTACATTTATCTCGGTAGCTGGTTCCCTCTCAGAACCGAACAAACGAGCCGTTTGCACCGGCCGGGAAAGTTCGTAGGCCATGTACTGCGCCATGCTCCGTCTTGGGATTCGCGCGCACTCGTGCGTCGCGCTGGTTTGTTTCTTTCTGCTCGGACTCTTTCTGCCTAGCATCACGCCGGCTCAATCGTCTTCGCAACAATACGTTTACGCAAACGTTCCAAACGCACCACCCACAACCTCCACTCTCGCAGCCTTGGCGAAAAACGGCCAGAACGGTTCGCTCAGCAGCATCGCAGGCTCTCCATTTTCCGATCGAGTGGAAGGCGGCAGCCTCGCCGTGGACGCCTTGGGCCGCTTCCTGTTCGTCCTCAATCCCAACTCGAATAGCATCTCGATGTTCCAAATCTCCTCCACCGGAGCGCTCACCGAAGTTCCAACCTCGCCCTTCAGCGCGAGCAGCGTCAACATCATGGGACTCACGCCATCCCAACCGGTGTCCTTGGCAACTGAAAAATCGGGAAAGTATCTTTATGTGGGGTATGGGAACGGCGACGTCTCCATGGAAAGTGCTATTTTCTCGTTTGAGATTGACGCCGCCAACCTGAACCTTACTCCTACCTCGCAACGCACAGTCGACAACCTCAGCTACGACCCTCTGCAGATGTTCAGCGATCCGCGTGGACTGTTTCTGTATGCCGTGAACGGCCCGAGCCTGTTCACGAGCGCACCGAACGGCGGCGTATCCGTTTACGCCATTGACGCATCCACTGGTTCCCTGTCATTCAATGGAGATCTCAGCGGAGTTGGTGGCACCGGTCGCAGTTCCGCCATTGATCCGCAGGCGCGGTTTTTCTATGTCGGTAATGGCACGCTGGAAGGTTTTCTGTCCTGGGGTCTGATATCGCCGCTCGACGGCACGGGCAATACCATTGGGGGTTCCATCAATTTTGGAGCAGAAAATTTCCCAAACAATATGTTCATCGACAGTTCCGGCAGATTCCTCTATGTCCTGGTAGGCAGCAACTTAAACATTTACTCGATCGACCAGACAACCGGGCAGCCGAATCCACTATCAATCGCTCCGTCGACGCTCAACAGCCTGTTCTTCAAGGGCCAGGCTGTTGCCGACCCCGCTGGCCCTTTCATTTACGCCATTGCAGGCTCTGGAACTGGTATCGCCGTTTTTCAGGTTAGTCCGACTGACGGCAGTCTCACCGAAATCACCGGCTCGCCGTTTTCGACGGGCGGCTCGCCTGCGCACATTGCAATCTCCGGAACTGCTTCGCAAACCATCAGCGGTCCCAGCGCCGCATTCACGTCTCTTTCTCTGAGTTTTGGCTCTGTAACGGAGAGCCAGCCAGTCACGTTCGTGGATCACCTCGTCAACAACGGCGATCAAACCCTCACAATCAATCTCGCCGCAACTTCCATCACCGGCACAAACGCCGCCGATTTTTCTCAGAGTTCCACCTGCCCGGCGGCACTCGCTCCGAACGCCAATTGCTCTTTCAGCATTACTTTTTCTCCGAGCGCCGTCGGACCCGAAACTGCTCTTCTTTCGATTTCCGACAATGCCCCCGGAAGTCCTCAAACAATTCCTCTGTCCGGCACTGGCGTTGCGCCGGCACCATCGGTTGCGTTCTCCCCCGGCAGCCTGACATTCAGCGCAATCGCCCAAGGCTCGACCGAATCGCCACAATCCATTCTCGTGACCAACATCGGTTCCGCGACTTTGCACATTTCAGCTATCGCGCTCGGCGGCGCAAATCCAGGGGATTTCTCCGCCACCAACAACTGCACCACGGCGGCGCTCGCCATCAACGCCAGTTGCACCGTCACCGTCTCTTTCACCCCGCAAGCCGCCGGAGCGCGCTCCGCGTCCCTGACCTTCACCAACGACGCGCCCAATTCGCCGCAATCCGTTTTCATCCAGGGAACAGGCACCACTGCATTTCAAATCAATCCGTCACCACAATCATCGACCGCTGCGTCCGTCACCGCTGGTCAAACCGCCCAGTACAATCTGCAGCTCACTCCCGGCACGGGCTTCACCGGGAACATTTCAATTGCGTGTACAGGCGCGCCAACCGCTGCCACTTGCTCTCTCTCGCCTGCGTCGCTCTCCGTCACCTCCGCGAATCCGGTTTCCTTCACCGCAAAAGTCACCACCAGCGGCGCATCATCCGCGGTGTCACCATTGCATATAACTCCACCACAACGTTGGCGCTTCAACCCAACGCCAATCGCTCCGTTCGCTGCGCTTCTTTTGCTGTGGATTCTGTCTAAGAGAAAGATCGCTGCTCCACGTTTCGTCACTGCTTTCGCGCTCTTCTTGGTCTGCGTTTGCGGAACCGCGTTCACCGGCTGCGGCGGAGCCTACTCTTCCCCGCCGCCTCCGCCGCCACCACTCATCACGCCCAAAGGAAATTACGTCGTCACCGTCACGGCCACTGCGGGAAGTTTGCCGCCGCAAACCATCTCCCTCACCTTGACCGTCAATTGAGCTGTTTTCCGTAGCTCACGCGATAAAGAATTCCCGGCCCGTCGTCCGAGATCACCAAGGATCCGTCCGGCAACACGGCCACGCCCACTGGCCTTCCAAACACCAATCCTTTGCCCGGATCAGGCACCCATCCCGTCAAAAACGGCACGGGGTCGACCGCGGCTTTGCCATCTTTAAATCCAACGAAAGCAATTTGATATCCCGAACGTTTCGCGCGATTCCACGACCCATGTTCCGCCACAAACGCTCCGCCCTGATACGAAGCCGGAAACTGCTTCCCCGTATAAAACGCAAATTGCAACGGCGCAACGTGCGGTCCCAGCAATACGTCGGGAACGATCGCCCGCTCCACCAACTCCGGATGCTCCTGCTTCACACGCGGGTCCACATTCGAACCGATGTAGCTGTATGGCCAGCCGTAAAAGCCCCCATCCTTCACCGACGTAAAATAATCCGGCGGTAAATCGTCTCCCAACTCATCCCTCTCGTTGACCGACGTCCAGACTTCTTTCGTCGTCGGATTCAGCGCCAATCCCACCGGATTGCGCAGTCCTGTCGCAAAAAGCCGTGCATTCTTTCCATCCAGATCGCAAATCGTAATCGCCGCGCGCACCGGTGGATCGTCTGTCTCGATATTCCCGGCCGACCCAACCGCAATCAACAAATGCTTTCCGTCCGGCGCAATCGACAAAGTCCGTGTCGAATGCCCGCCGGCTGGCACCGACAGCAACTTCTCTTCCTCACCGATTCGCTTCGAAGTCTTCGGATCATATTTGTAGCGCACGATCTGATTCGTGTTCCCGATGTAGACGTAGTCGTCATGAAACACAATGCCGAACGGGTACTTCAGCCCGTTCGCAAACGTTTCTCGTTCTTGCGGAGTTCCCGTCTGCTTCTGATCGCGCAAAATCTCCACGCGTCCCGCACCGGCCTCCGCCACGAACAAATCTCCGTTCGGCGCGACTGTCAGGAATCGCGGCGTCTTGAAATTCTCCGCATACACGCTGACATGGAATCCTTCCGGAGCCTTCGGCACAAATCCGTCCGGACGGCTGATCTCTTCCGGCCCGTTTCCCGCCGACTTCGTCGCAAATGGCTTCGGCAGATCCGGCTTCATGCCATGCGTCACTTGCGCGTGCACCGCAAGGGGCAAAGTTGCCGCCAGCGCGCCGCTCATCGCCACCATCATCGCAAAACGCTTCATCTCGCTCTCCTCGTTTACGTTACGTGATTCTTGGACGCGGGCCCGTCCTCAAACGTTTCGCCTCCATGATACACACGCTTCCTTGTCTCGCGAACTCCGCCACCGAATCGCGCGCTGCCGCATCCAATCGTTGACCACCCATTTGCCCGCTCCGCAGAGTCGGAGTAGCCTGAAGACTCCATGGAACTCTCCGCCAAACCTCCTGTCTTAGCTCGCACACTCGTTGGCCTCGCCGTCGCAGCCACGCTTGTCTGGTACGTCGCTCGCGCCATCTCCGGTGTGCCGGATCCGCCCTCAGCTCCCCTTCCTGTCCCCGCGCTCGACTCACCACTCGCCCCGAAACCCGCGTCTGAAGTCGCCATATTCGCGGGAGGCTGCTTCTGGGGCACACAAGCCGTCTTCGAACACGTCATCGGCGTGCAAAAGGCCACAGCAGGCTACTGCGGAGGCCACGTCGACCATCCTTATTACGAACTCGTCTGCTCTGGCTCAACGGGCCACGCCGAAAGCGTCCGCGTAGTCTACGACCCTTCGCAAATCACCTACGGCCAGCTCCTCATGGTCTTCTTCGGTGTCGTCCACGATCCCACGCAGAAAAACCGCCAGGGCCCCGACGTCGGCACCCAATACCGGTCAGCAATCTTCTTCACTTCGCCCGAGCAGCAGAAGATCGCCGATGCCTATATCGCGCAGCTCAACGCCGCAAAAATCTTCAAACATCCCATCGCAACGCAACTCGTCTCTGCGCCGGAATTCTACGACGCCGAAGACTATCATCAGGACTACCTGATCCATCATCCCGATGACGGCTACATCCGGGCCATGGACATGCCGAAACTCGAGCACCTGAAGCGCGATTTCCCGAAGCTCTATCACTGAGGCGCGACGCGTCGCCTCACGGGTAACCTTCTCGCGACATACCCGCGAAGCAACATACTTCCCATTTACACTGAATACGTCCGCCGCACCCGGCGGAATTCCAGCACGTAAGATTGAGTCATCACAGGAGCCTCTTCATGAAGTTCGTCGCTAGCAAACTGTTCGCCTGCGCAGTCGTCACGTTTTGCGTCGCTGCCGCAGGTACCGCCGCACAGGAAGCCCATTCGCACTCCGCTTCCAAACCGGTCGTCGCCGAATTCAAAAACGCCGAAGGCCAAACCGTCGGCACCGCCACACTTTCCTCCGCCGAACACGGCGTCAAAATCAAACTCGATATGAAGGGCCTGCCCGCTGGCGAACACTCCATACACATCCACCAGGTCGCAAAGTGCGAAGCGCCGGATTTCAAATCCGCCGGTCCCCACTTCAGCCCCGCCGGCCACATGGATCATGACCACAATTCCGCTCCTGCCGGCGACATTCCGGACTTCACGCTCATCATCGCTGCCGACGGCACCGCGCACGTCAGCGTCGTCGCGCCCAACGTTACGCTCGGTGACGATGCCAGCTCCGTCTTCAGCAACGGCGGAACTTCGATCGTGATTCACGCTGTCGCGGTTCCAGGGGCCGCGGGTTCTCCTGCTCGTATTGCCTGCGCCGTCGTCAAGAAACCCGAATAGCTTGCTCGCGTTCGAACGAACGAAGCTCTTGGCCCCGCCGGTTTGTCCCGCTGGCGGGGTTTCTCTTTTCTTCTTGCATCCCTCTCCCCCGGTTTGTGGTAGTCTTCCCCCGTCTGCGTCCTGCTTTTTCCCCGGTGTCCGAATCATGTCTTCCACACCTTCAAATTCCGATTGAGGAGGCTCCGATGCAAAGCCGTCGCACGCTCTCGTTCATTTTGTCGGTCTGCGTGGTCCTGGGTGCTGCATCCTGTCAAAAGCCGTATCACGACGAAAAGGAGCGCTACGTCTTCGTTGCAACCAACATCAAGCTTCCCTATTGGCAGGAGGCCGAGGCCGGCCTTCGCGATGGCGCGCAACAGCTCGGTGTAAAGGCGGAGCTTGTCGGTCCGGAGAATTTTGACGCTCAGGAAGAGCTTCGCGCGTTTCAAAAAACCGTCAGCGAAAATCCGGCGGGCATCTTGGTATCTGTCGCTCGCCCCGACCTCTTTCAAGATGCCATTAACGCCGCCGTTGCGAATGGCATTCCCGTCGTGACCGTGGATTCCGACGCCCCCGACTCCAGGCACGTCATGTTCGTCGGCACTGACAATTTCCGAGCGGGCCAGGAAAGCGGCAAGCGCATGGGTGAAATTCTCAAAGGCAAAGGAAACGTTGTGATCATCACGATTCCCGGCCAGCTCAATTTGGATGAGCGTGCGCGTGGCGTGAATGAAGCCTTGAAAAAATATCCCGGCGTGAAAATCATTCAAACCCTCGACGACAACGGCGATCCGCGCGTTGCCAACGACAGCATTTCAGCGCTCATCAAGGGCAAAGCCAATTTTGAAGGCGTCCTTTGCCTCGAGGCATCTGGTGGCTCCGGTGCCGCCGAAGCGCTTCATCGCCTCGATCTCCAGGGAAAAATCCCTGTCGTGGCTTTCGACAAAGACCCGAACACTCTCGATTGGATCGATCGCGGCGTCATCAACGCCACCATCGCGCAAAAGCCCTACGTCATGAGTTACTACGGCCTGAAGTTCGTCGACGATTTGCATCACAATGCCGTTCACGAATTCAAGGAATGGCGCACTGCTCCGTCTTATCCTTTGCCAAAGTGGGTGGACACGGGCACTGCCGTCGTCGATAAATCCAACTTGGCCACGTTCCGCGAGGCGCTCGCGGCTCATCCGAAGCCGATGTAGTCGAGTCGACGATTCTCTCGTAAAGGAAAACCCCCGCGCGGCGAGTCCGCACGGGGGCTTTCTTTGCACTAAACTCTCGTGACTTTGTTACTTGCTGTCCTTGTTCGCCGCTCCCGCCGCCTGCTTCAACTCTCTGTCCGCCTGTTCCAGAAGCTCTTTCGCTTTTGCGGCGTGCCCATCCATGTCAAACTCGTTCGCTTCCTGTGCCGCCGTGATCTTCTGGTAGGCCTGGTCGAGAAACCGCTGCGCCGCCGCAAGATTTGGATGCCGTCTGGGGCTGACATTCCGCGGCGGTTTCTGCGCTACGAGCAGTCCGCCACACAGCAAAGTCGCGCAAACTACCGTGCTCACTGCCACTCGTCGTATCGTCATCGTCGTTTACTCCAAGCTAGATTCCTGGTTTGGGCTACAGCACAGCTCAATCGCAAGCTGTACCGGTCCGTCTCACCGGCAGTTTTACTCTAATCCCAAACGCAAACGCGTGGCTTCTGTTTCGTCGTCCAATGTCCAAAGAATGATGAGTGCACCCATTAGCGAACATGAGCGAAAAATGAATACGGCGAGCCTTGATTCAAGCCGGCTCGCCGTTCGAAGAGCGTTTTAGCTGAACTCAGTCCCCTGCTAACGCAACCCTCGGAGCTTCTACGAGCTCCGCTAATCCGCGCCGCACAGGGCCGAGGACGAACGCAGGCACTTCCTTTTCCGGTGCCAACGAGATGTTCGTGGACTTGCGCGGGAATTCCATGCGCTGATCCAGTTTCAATCCCGCTTCTTTCAGAAACTCAGCGGAAAATCCCATGTCTTCCGCGCGATCGACACCCCAAAACCACAGCTTTTCTTCATTCTTCTGCAAGAAATCCAAGGATTCTTCGAGTTTTTTCATCGCACGATCAAACGAACCAGCCAGAAAATAGACTCCTAGGTTCCAGGCATGGCGCGGGTAATGCACTTGGACGCGCACACAGTACTTCCCCGCCTGGTTGCGTTCCATCGAGCAGCGATACTCGTTACGTGGGCTTTGCGAGCGAGAAGCCATACAGTTCACCGTTTGAAATGGAGTTGCGGCTGGGGCATCTGATTCTGAAGGTCCCGAGAAGGTCTCTCTGGGGACACAAATAGGCTAGCGAGCGGTGACCGGAAACACAAGCCCCTGCGCCTAAAAATATAACGTCTTTATTTTCTTACAGATATCAGACAATCGGACCAAAAGGCGACCCGCCTAGGTCGCCAAAGGTCTTCATCTTGTCCTGATAGATGCTCAGCTTGCCTTCCTTCTTCAGGCGGTCTTCGAGGGCCGTCCGGAAGGATTGAAACGCCAATGTGCGCTTGTCTTGGAGGACTTGTTCGGTCAAATCCTTCTTCTGCTTCTCAAAATCCTCTGGATTCGGCTCGACCTTATCGGCGAGGCGGTAGACGAGCCAGTTGTTGCCGACGCTCAACGCCGGGGCGGTATCTCCCTGCTTCATCTGGAAGGCAGCTGAAACTTGCTTGGCGCTGCCAACGCCGGGAATGCTGCCGCTACGGGCGACCAATTCGCTGGTCTTTGCTTCGAGGCCGAGCGCTTTGGCGGCCGCATCAAACTTTTCGCCACCCTTGACGCGCTTTTCAAGGTCTTCCGCCTTGGATTTGGCGACCTGAACTGCCTTTTCACGTTTCAAGTCGTTGGCGACCTTGTTGCGCTCTTCGTCAAACGTACCGGCGTGTGGCGGAATCACGGTCTTCAACGTCAGTACAACGTAGCCGCGATCCGTCTTGAGCGGCAGGCTGAGTTCGCCCTGACGCAAGCGGAAGAGCTCTTCCTTCACCGCGGGAGCGTTGCCGAAATAGAGCAGCGGCTCTGCGGCGCTAACCGGAGCGGTTTCAGCAATATCCAGATTGAACTGCTTCGCGACTTCATCGAGCGAAGTCTTGCTGGACTTGCGAATCTCTTTGCTGATCTGGTCCGACAGACGGTTGGCATCCTCTTCGCCTTTGTTGGCCTTGGCATTGACCATCAGCTGCGGCTTTACTTCCTCGAGAGTGAGGGTGTGGGCTGTCTCGTTGTCCAAGACCTTGAGAATGTGAAAGCCGTATTCGGTCTTCACGACGCCTGAAGTGCCGCCCTTAGGCGTGCTAAACGCAGCCTTTTCAAATGTCGCAACGGTCTGTCCTTGGGTGATCCAGCCGAGGTCGCCGCCTTTGTCCTTCGTTTGCGTGTCCTCGGAATATTTCTTGGCCAAATCCTCGAACTTGGCGCCCTTTTTCAACTCTTTCAGGACGTCCTCGGCGCGCTTCTGGACTTCGGAGATCTGCGCGTCTGTGTTCATCCCACGCGTAAAGAGGAGGATGTGCTCGACGTGAACGCGATTCGGAACCTGATATTGCGATTTGTTTTGCTGATAGAGGCGGTTCAGCTCGTCGTCGGAAACCGTGGCCTGTTGTTTGATCCGGTTCGCATCCAGCAATGCATAGCGGACGGAGCGGCGTTCCGGCTCCTGATAACGCGACTTGTTCTTTTCGTAGTAGGCCTTTAACTCCGATTCCTCAGGCGTAATCTTTGCTTCGAGATCTTCCGGCTTGATAAAGGCGTAGTCCAGTTTCACCTTCTGGTTTTGGTAATTGAACTGGTCCTTCAACTCGGCAGGGCTGGCGCTGATGCCGTCGGTGACGAGCTTCTGGAATTTCTGCAGCAAGAGGTCTTTACGCACTGCCGCTTCAAATTGCGGAACCGTCATCTGAAAACGCTGCTGCACGAGCGCCGAATACTGATCCATCCCGACGGGGCTGTCGCCGTTGAATGCGGTCGGAAGTAGCTGCTTGATCAGCGTGGACATCTCTTCGTTGGTAACGCTGATGTTCAAGCGATCCGCTTCGTATTGAATTTCCTTCTCGAAGACCATCTGATTCAGAATCTGGCGCGCGTAGAGCGATTCCAGCGGCTTTGGAACGTTGCCTCGCTGTTCGATTTGCGCGAGTTGTTGCTGAATTTCCGCCAGAGAAATGTTCTGGCCGCCCACTGTTGCGACGGTATCCGTCGAGGAGGCGCCCGCGCCGGGCCCTTGCGGCACGAGATACAAGAGCATGCTGATTGCGAGGATGCCGACGACGACGCCGAACAAAACCCTCGTCAAGAATTGCCTGTTGTCAAATAAACCCGCCATTCCTTGCTTCTCCCTCTGCTACGCTGCTTTGGCTGTGGACAAACTTAGGATTATAGACGAGTGGAAGCCGCGTCCCAAACTGTTTCCAGCGGTGGTCAACTGCGCCTCTCGCGCTCGCAAGTGATTGAAAACTCGATGAAGGCGAAGGCGCGAGGGGCACACCCCCCATTGTTTTTACAAGTGTACGCAAACGACTGAAAGAAAACGGGTTGGGAGTGTTTCCGCCGTCACGGTTTGTGCAAAGTGTGCGCAAACACTTGAAAACAAACAAGAAGCAAATCCACGACTTTCCTCACTCTGGGCCGACTGCCAAACCATTTTCAAAATCCTTTCGCGGTGCGCTTCGCAGGATCGCCAAAGGCGCAAAGTCAAAATACTATTTTATCATGCGAAGCAAATGGGGAAATTCGAACGACGAATACCGCTAGAACTGGAAGCGGAGCGCAATCTGCATCACGCGCTTGTCGGTGAGTGTGTTGGTGGCCTGGCCGAAGTTGCCCTGAAAATCGAGGCTGGAGCTGACAGAGTGCGGATCGAAGCGCACGCTGTTGGTGACGTTGAAAACTTCGCCGCGAAACTGGAGACTGGCGCGTTCCGTGACGGCGAAAGTTTTGTCGAGGCCCGTATCCCAACTGTAGTAGCCATCGCCGCGAAGCGGATTGCGCGAACCGGATTCTCCGGGCAACGCCATCCGGAAACTCGCGAAGACCGCTTGCGGATCGGCGAACATCTGCGCGCCGGAGCCACGCTTGGTGGCTTCGCTGGGTATCGGTTGAGACTGCGTTGCGAATCCTTCGATGTCCCAATTCGTTGGCCAACGTGAACCGTTGTCCACTCCGAACGGTAAGCCGCTCGTCCAGCGTACGATGCCGGTGAGTTCCCACCCACCTACTAGCGCATTTACTGTGCGGCTGCTGTCTCCGAGAAAGCGACGCCCGCGGCCGACCGGCAATTCGACGAGATAGTTTGCGTTGACCTGATGCGTCATGTCGAAATCCGAAACGCCTTTCAATTGGTCGGGCTGCCAACTGTTGATGATTTGTGCGTAGTTGTTTCCGCCGGAAGTGGCGAGGCGCTCGGCCTGCGACGTCCAGTCCTCGGATTTGGAGTAGGTGTAATTGAAGTCCGCCTGCAATCCTTGTTTGAAGCGGTGATGAAGGACAACTTCCATGGCGTTGTAGTAGGACTTGCCGATCGAGCGCCACGCGTAAAGCGCGGAATACTGGCTGTGATAGAAGCGGTAACTCGGGTAGGTATGCGAGCCAGTGTTGATGCCCGCGCCGGTAACGGAATCGGGCCGGTCGAGTTGGTAGAGCGCGTAGGTCTCGTTGCCCTGATTACCGGAAAAAACTTCGTAGACATTCTGCGTCGCGGAAAGTGGACCGAAACCGATATCTGCGTTGTCGAGCGCGCTGAAGACCGTTTGCCAATAGGGATTGTTGGGAACCTGACTCACCGGCGTGCCAGCCTTTGCGAGTTGCGAGAGAGTGGCGGCAGCGGCGAAGTAATCTGTTCCAGCCGCATGAATATCGAGCGGCATGGCGACGTCTTGTTGAACGAGAAGCCGATGAGCAAGCCGGCCGACGTAGCCGACTTCAATCGAGGTGGAAGGATTCAGTTCGCGAGAGACGGAGAAATCGATCAAGTGGGAATAGGGCGATTTCACTTTGTTGTCGATACCCCAACTGATGTTGAATTGCGAGGGATCGGGCGTGGCCGGAAAACCGCCGGCGGGAGCGGTCGGCAGTAAGCCGTTGGGAATTGTGGAGATGCCTACGAAGCGCGGCGACGTAGTGGTAGTCGGAACGCCAGCAGTATTCGAAATATTGCTGGAAAGGCCGAACGAGCCGGACGTATCAAATGTATTGACGATGGCGGCACCGAAATGATCGAAGACCAGTCCGTAGCCGGCTCGAATCGAGCTTTTGCCGCCGGAACCGAAAATCGCGGACAGCAGGCCGCTGCTGAAACTTGGCGACCAGGCAAGGGCGATGCGCGGCGAGAAGTCTTTCCTGTCCGGGGTCCAGAAGTCGGATTTGCCGTTGGAGCGGCCGTTCAATCCAAAGGAGAAGTTCGGCACGTCGCTGGCTGAACCTGTGCTGAGGCCTTGTTGCGCGCTGGCGTTATAAAAATCGGTGAGCGCGTACGGTACACAAGAGCTTCCGTTCAGCAGGCACGGACCGACTTGCAGGCCGTGAATTTCCGTCGGAACCTGCATCCAGGAATATTTCAGGCCGAGCGTGGCGGTCAAATTCTTTCTCAGGCGCCAACTGTCCTGTGCATACCAATCCCATTCGTTCCAATGATATTCGCGTTGCACGGGCGTGCCCTGCGCCAGCGGATTGCCCTGACGGTCGTAGTTATAAATCGCGTCGCCTTCGGTGACGACACCGACGACGTCCATGATCGCGCTGTCGTAGTTGAAGCGAAAATCCTGCCCTTGCGGATTGGTGCCGTCAGCGACCGTCGCGTAACCCGACGCCGCAGGATCAAGCGGTTGGCCGGTGCCGGCGACTGCGGAACTCGGGCCGAGCCAACCAGTGTTGATCTGCGCATCGGAAAAAGAGTTGGCGGTGCTCAAGCGCGCATCGTGGATGACGCGGAGATTGGTTCCAAAGGAAAAGCTGTGGGTTCCGCGGGTCCAGGCTACATCCTCGATGAAATTATTGACTGGGATGCGAAAGCTGCTGGTGCGCGAAAAAGATTGCGGCGCATCAAGACCCTGCAGCGTCACCTGCGGTTGATCCGAAACGCCAGATGAGGAACCGCCCTGCCGCGTGAAGCCCCAGCGGAAATTGCTAATTAGATTGGCGCGAAGAATGGCGGTATAGCCCAAGCCGAAGCCTTTGCTGTTCGTCAGCAAGCTGCTGGAAGAGGGCTGCCCGGGAAATTGCGGAGCGTTGGGCTCGTCGTCGTTCACCAGGTTGCCGCGCCAGAAGAGCGTGTGATTTTTCGCGACGCTCCAATCGAGGCGGGCGATGTAGGTGTT
>Ga0209060_10002027_pt1:0-12500 | contig 19962 bp, 15 predicted proteins | sample Coa_R1_8_FD_187155 | JGI IMG/M metagenome (GOLD analysis project Ga0209060, IMG submission 187155) | Surface soil microbial communities from Centralia Pennsylvania, which are recovering from an underground coalmine fire - Coalmine... | ecosystem: Environmental > Terrestrial > Soil >...
ATTTTTTTTTTTTTTTCCCCTTATGTTGGCTGGAAAGCCACTTTACTTCTTTGGGACTTGTAGATACACAACATGTATTGACAATCTCCACTTTACCAACCTCGTAATTATGATAAGAAACAGAGGAGGTTGGAGAGGATGTATTTAATCTCTGTGTTTTACATCTTTCATAGAAATGCAAGCATCAAGTTAGTTATCTGAATGTCCCCTCTCCGTGCAAGTGACTACTAGGGCTCTGCGACCTTATTAGGGCCAAAATTGTCCACTTCTCTCCTCCTTCTTGTTGTTTAGATTCACATAGTTAATCTATGTTGAAATCTGGGCATGTCAGCCAGCTGGACTCCTGCATGCTTGCAAGGGTCACAATGTCTATATAATCTAGGCTTCACTCTCACATAGTTTGACAATCAATTAACTTGTTTCTCTTCATTATTTCAGGAATCTAAGGCTTTACTGAGTTACTCTGCTCAAAAAGCACCTATTCGCCTGTTACACCACTCCCCACTCCCCACCAATACCATGCCCCCGCCAAATTTTTATATTTTTCTTGATCTCTCTCACCCAAATTCCCATTCTCCAATGAAATCTTCAAAACACTCCCCTCCCCTCCCCTCCCCATTCCCCATTCCCCATTCCCCAACGAAAAATTCCTTTCAAAAACCTTCCCCTCCGGCTTCCCCCACCACCCCCCATTCCAAGGAAATCTTGAAAACACTCCCCTTCCTTCCCCACTCCCACCCCATCGATGGGGGCGGGTAGAAATTTGGCGGGGAATATATCTCCTTTTTGGGGATTTCCACTCCCTTCCCTTCCCCATGGGCCATCTGTCCCCAGTTCCTACTCCATTCCCCATTGTGACAACAAAAGATTCTTTTCAAATCCCCTCCCCTCCCCTCCCCTCCCCGCCCCATCGATGGGGATTGGGGAATCCGAGGAGTCTAGCCAATATCGAGGTCTGGTGGCGCAAAGGGGAGAGGTGGGCATTTGGTATGGAGAGGGTGTTTTTCCGTCAAGAATGTCGTGGGGAAATCCGTGGGGAGGGGAATGATGGGCATTTGGTGGGGAGATGGGGAGTGGGATTTTAGATGGGAATTTCGTGGGGAGATGGGGAGTGGGATTTTAGAACGGAATTTCGTGGGGATTTCATGGGAAAAGATCAGACTTCTCAGTAATTGCGAGCTTGCGAGCAATATTGTTCGTTGCTCACGGCAATGGGGTAGCTAGCTAGGCTCGAATGTATGTGTGAACGAAAATCTTGATTCAAACTATCTAGTGGGGGTGTCAAGAAATATGCTTAGTATGTAAGGATTGTCTGGGGACAGGATGGGGTGTTCAGGCAGTCTTAGAGGCTGAAGGTAACAGTGTTTGTAAATTATCGAACAGTATTGAATAACATTAAACAGTACGAACCGCTGACCCTTTCGTGCCAGCGTTTCGGGCGTCTTATATACATAGATAGTGGCGGTGGCAATTCCCACCAGTACATGTGAGAAAGTTCTGGAAGATACAAGATACCTTTAGTCAGCAGGGCTGAGAAGGCTCTGGAAGGTACGAGATGACCTTGGTCAGCAAGGCTCTGACATAGTAATTCCATAGTTATTCTCAGACATCATTCGGTCAACACCTCAGCCTTGTACATTGGTACTTCATGTAGTGTTATCAGGTGATAACATTCAGCCTGTGTATAAATACCTTTGTAGTCGTCCTCCTAAATAATCAACTCGATTCTTCTACATCTTCTTCTCCCACAAACTTGTGCTGAATAAGCCTTGACTAAGTACTTCCCTTAATAAGCAAGTACTCTGAGCTACAAAATCTTCTCAGGGGGATCCTCCCTTTATCCCATAGCTATGAGTGTTTGCCATCGCTGTGAGCGCCATGACGCTGAAAATCGACGCAATGGTGGTGTTTTCCTCTTGTCAGCCGAGAATGACATGGATCCTGGCGAAGTCGACGCAGCCCTGCCGGTGCTTACACAGACAGAGGAGATGCTCATCGCGCGCGTCCACGTCTACGGGCCTGTTCGCAATCCAGTGTACAGTGCAGACTTTGCACTGGCAAGGGTTACTTTTTAGCGTCATTAGTTCAAAGCCACCAAAGTCATGTCGGTGATCGCGATTATTCCAGTGTACACTAGCTACTAGAAAGGCGGTGAAGAAGATTTTTACCACCCACACACTTCGTGAATTTTCAACTTTCTGGTGTTGTATTAACTCTACTGATTCTAACAATATGAGCGAGGAATCTCCAAGTAAGAAAAGAATTCGTGTTCCACCAAAGGAGTTTGTGCAATCACCAGTACGGCCCGCCAAATCCACCAACAAGTCCAAACGAGCCAAAACCAAAGCCAAAGGAGGAAGTGGAGAGCAAAAGAAGGCTGATACACCTACTCAAAGTCAATCATCTACTAGTCAGCAAGATGCCGGAAGAGACACGCAAATGGATGAGCAATTACCTTGGTCTCCGTCCCCACCACCCGCTGGAGTTGAGAATCAAACCATGCCACCACCACCAAAGCCATCCATACCGATAGACCCATCACTTCCTACTTTCGAAAGAGGCACATCGCAAATACCTTTACGGTCAATTGAAAAGACACCTGCTCCTCCGGCCCCACACCAAGAATCTGAAGCGATAAATGAAAGAGATGATTCACAAACCGTTACAATAGAAAGTGATGGAGAGAAAGAGAAAGAGGATGCATATCCATGGAACTTGGCAACAGAAACAGCACTTGCTCAATCACTTCTTGAAGCTAGGGCTAAAGGTCAGCAGAATGCTGCTGGCTTCAAAGGCAAAGCTTGGAAGGCAGCAGCTGAAGCAGTAGATGCAGCTCAAGTACTTCCGGTTCATGTCACCTCAGTCAAATGCCAAAGCAAGTGGAATGGATGGAAGCGAATGTGGAAGTCCTGGTTGAAGCATCTCGAACATATCAGTGGCTGGAGTCCCTGTACTGATGCCGCAATTGCTGAGATTGGTCTTCCAATTTCAACTCCAGAGATTATGAGTTCGCATTACCGTGTCCATGGCAGTTGTCGGCAGTTCAGGAAGAAGTTCCCTTCCCAACGCCAGGTACTTGAAGTTCTACTCAGTGACCGGCTTGCTGATGGCAGGAATGCACAAGGCCTCGACGCAATAATCACCAGCGATGCCCATAGTAAGGAAGACATTCAGATTCTTTCAGATACGGAAGAAGATTCAGCTTTACCTCCACCAAGCAGTCAAAGCTCAAGCCGAAGCTCAAGCCGAAGCTCAAGCAGGAGCTCATCAAAGAAGAGAAAGGCTATTGACTTGCGGCTTGAAGCCTTAAACAACTCAACAGCGGCTGTAGGCGCCCTCCAATCTCTTCTCCAGCAACCAAAGCCAGCAAGAACAGATGAAGGCATACTAACCAGGGCTATGGTACTTATAAAGAATTTGCCAGTACTTCAGGGTGTCGAAAATCAGAAAGGGAGACGTGCCTTTATGAAAATAATAATGAACAACAAGGATATGGCGGAGGTATTTTTAACACTTTCGCCTGAGGACATTGCTTGGTTTGTAAATGATGCAGTTGGCTGGGAGGCTATTAAACAGCAGCCTGAGCAGGAAGCAGATAGTCATAGCGAAGATACTGAGGTTGATAATAATGAGAGGGAGGAAGAATAATATTTCATTCGCTATCACTAGTTTCTGATGATGTATCTTTATCTCTTTGGGCCAAGTATTCATTATATGACTTCCACATGTCTTCTGCTATTTTATCACGCCGTGCATCCATTAACCCAGTACTTGCTCTTGTTGTACTAGGCCGACTATTTTGCGAACTAGCTGCAAGTTGTTCCATAATCTTGTCATATAGTTCACGATCTTTCGCATTCTGTGAGGCCTTGAAGTTTCTCCATTCTTTCTGAGGACTACCTCCATGACTATTAATCCAGTTGTGAACAGCTGAGAGTGCGTAAACTAGCTTGACTTGAGTTGCCAATGACAGGCCATCTCTCGCTGACTGAAAGATTTGAAAGCGAATTTTAAAGACCCCGTAAACTCGCTCCACCACGTTCCTTAATTGTGAATGGCGGAGGTTAAACAGCTCCTCCTTTGTCTGTGGTCTTAGCTTCCCTTTCTTCCATTCAACCAAATGATACCGCGGACCAATATAAGGTGAGAGAACTTGGCCTCCATACCCGCCACTTTGACAGTATCCAGCATCTGCAAGCCAGTATCTTCCAGCAGGTGTATGAAACTCTCCTTTCCCTATAGCATCATTGAAAACTGTAGCATCATGTGCAGATCCCTCCCACCCTGGATACACAAATCGAAAGTTCATATCAAAATCAACACAGCCAAGTACATTCTGGGCAAGAAACCCTTTGCGACATCGGTAGGCTCCCTCCCCACCATCTCTCTCTCGGTCCTTGCCCTTGATTGAAGCGAAGATGAGGGTTCCATCTATTGCACCGATACAATCTTTGAAGAATGGCCACATCTTGGGATCGTAACGAATCCGTGCTGGGACAGGCACATCTTCTTCCTGGAGTACAATATTCTCTTTACACAACAGCACAAGCCCATCTAGAACCTGGTGGAAAAACTTTGATATCTGAGACCAAGCAACTTCATAGCGATTGCCTGCAGCTCGAAAAGAGACACCATGCGCACAAATGTAGAGGAAGATGCAGAGTTTCGTCTCCAAGGTGGCGTGCTTTGATGAAGTGAGTTTGCTATTCTCTTTCAACCATAATGCAAGGCTTTTGAATTGATCCAGAGTCAATCTTGTCTCGATTCGGATCCTTTCAGAATGGCTTTGTAGTAGCTTCTCTACCAATTTATTCGCATACTCAGAATCCTCAAACATCTCTTTTCGATCAAGGTACTGCTCTACCGACTCCATAATGTCCTCCCTCACTATTTCATTGATCACCAGATGTTGGAGCGCTGCATGGCGCATGAGGCAGTCAGTGATTGCGTCGCGGTCGCTCTCGTTGAGGTCCATTGCGATATATGAATTTGGAGGTGTGTGGGTGAAATAACAATTGCGATAGTCATAATAATGTTGGAGGCGTGGGTGAAATAGCAACTGCGGTTGCAACGATGGTTTGTGGGTGGAATTGTGGGAAGCGGCAGAATCGCACCGCGCACTCTACGGTCAAAATCGACCGTACAGAGTGCGCGGTGGAAAATCACTATTATTAGTATATTACAGGGTTTATTTGCGCTAGGCGTCGCTAGTCAGTGTACACTCTTCGCACTGTACATTATTTGGCTGCTACTCTAATTTATTTGCGAACACCGGCTTGATAATGTACAGTGCGCGGTAAGTCACTGCGCACTGTACATTATTTGCGAAAACGCGAACACGCCCTACTACGTCGAAGTCAGGCAGATCCGTGGTGCCCAGTATCGATATACTGGGAATGTTGTCAACTTTTACCGGAAGAGCAGCGCATTGTTTGCTAAGCTGCCTCAATTGCCAGAGAACATTGATGTTCTTATCCTCAAGCCATCGAATACAAATACCAGCAATCGCCTACAGCGCCAGTTCTCGCACGATCACCATGTTCGACGTGGATGCATTCTGCAGTGGCTACACTATTTGAAGGACAATCATCCTGGATATCGCGACGTTGAGATCGATTTCCCGGCCTTGAACCAGCTACCAGAAGACGGAGATGTTAGTGATCGATTACTGTATGTTTAGTCGGCGTACGTAGATCATAGATGAGTCAGCAGCGCACAAAGGGCTTCAAACCTCTCACGCACTGCTTCAAAAAGAACGCACTGCTTCAAAAAGAATGAAGAATCACTTATCATCAACGTTAAACCACCTGTGTACACACACAACCCCGTTTGAACCAACAATTACAGACTCTCGAGATTGACCCAACTGAAGCTCAACCACAGCCTGCAACAGTACTTGAGAATATCGGCCCACAGCTTCCTCAGCACGAGGAGCTCGACACTGCAGCGGCAGCTGTTGATGCTGATATCGAGTATAACGTGGTCCCTGACGTACGTCCCGACATCTCTGTTCGTTGCTCACGGCAATGGGATAGCTAGCTAGGCTCGGGAAAATGAACAAAAATCTTATTCAAACTATCTGGTGGGGACCCTCCCTTTATCCCATATTCGCCAAGATCCCTGAGTCACTAAAAGCAAAACTTGCGACTACCATGGTTGCAGGGTACCTGCACGGTTGCCTGTTCAAACAATCTCAGACCTAGAGTATTTGCGTGAGGCCGTTGGTACCGATGCTCCACCACTTCTCGATTCCGTCTATCCATGCGACGCCAATTAATGAGTACGACGCCAGTGATAAGACTCTGAGTCTCACCTTTCCGACACTCTATCCTCCTGGCACCGCTGACTTCAAATCACCCCGGCGGCGCACTGTAGAATACGGTGCTTACATTGAGCATCTGATGCGCTACAAAGACGGGAGATTTGCTCGACATCCGTGGTGGCACTACGTCGTCTTCAATACAAAGCTGAGACATCAGGCTAATAAGCGAGCTAGTTACATTGTGAACAGGCTCGCTGGCGAAATTAGCCTGGACGACATTCGGACTGCCTTTGCAGAGAATACACCACTCGCTCAATCCGTGCTAGACCAGATTACTCGCGCTGCGGTGCCTACTGTCGGTACTCGACCATTTTGGACTCGCAAACGTGGTGAAGTGATTTCAACGGTCCGTCAACTCGACATGCCATCGCTATTTATGACAGCATCAGCCGCCGACCTTCAGTGGGTCCTGGGAGGACCTAGCACGCCACATGCCAAATTACGATGAATGGCTGCCAGTGGAGCCAGCCCGTGGGCCGTCGTGTACAGATTGCACGGAGGAACTTGACAGATAACCCGCACATTGCAACTTGGTGGTTCCTCAAACGATATTCGCTGCTAAAAGAGCATGTGCTCAAGCCTAAACTGGGTGTCACCAACTTCTGGGGAAGAACGGAGTTCCAGGCTCGCGGAAGCATCCACGCCCACGAGTTTCTATGGTGTATGATCGACGGGCTTCTGGTTTTAAAGGAGAACGACACTGAAGAGAATCGCCGTGCATTCTGCAAAATCTGGGGACTCACCATAACAGCGATTAATCCAGCTCCTGATCGTGAGACAGCGCCGGAAGGCGAACGCTCTGCTCTTCAAATGCATCACGACGAGGTGGAGAATACTGTTGGCCACCTATCCAACATCGTTAGCCGCACTTCAATCCACAAATGTGCCAATTACTGTCTTCGCACCAAGAAAGGAGATCCGCCGACTGCGCCAAAACACTGTCGCTTCCACTATCCTCGACCTCCTAACATGGATGAAATGAATATCGATAGCGCTGATGGTGTTGATCAACACCATGTGCCACCGCCACGCCTAACGAATAAATGGCATCCAAAGTATGCTTCCTTCGAAGCAGTCCGCAATGACCCCATTCCCAATGTCTTGCCATTCAATCGACTCGCATCAATGTCATGGAGAGCGAACTGCGATTTTATGCCCTGTACAAGCAAAAGTGCAGTGATTAACTACATTGCAAAGTACGCTTCGAAGGCAGAAGAGACGTCGAAGTCCTACAAAGACATTATGACAAGCGTGCTGGGTCGAACTGTTCGTTGCTCACGGCAATGGGGTAGCTAGCTAGGCTCGAATGTATGTGTGAACGAAAATCTTTTTTTCAAACTATCTGGTGGGGACCCTCCCTTTATCCCATATTCGCCAAGATCCCTGAGTCACTAAAAGCAAAACTTGCGACTACCATGGTTGCAGGGTACCTGCACGGTTGCCTGTTCAAACACTGGGAGTTCTCTCTTTTTGTGGTTTCGCTGTATTTTTCTCTTCCTACTTCATACATTCTGCCCATTCGGTAACCTTCGGATCAATCTTGTTCATATCAACCAAAGTCGAGATAGTGGCGACCGGTACGGAATGTTTGGCTATGGTGGGATTTCTTGAATGTGACGATAGATGAGCGAAGATCGTTGATGAGACCAGAAAGTGAATCGGAGGGGCGATAGCAGGCGTATTGACATGCTGGGATATCTTGGCAAGCATTGATAAGCTTGTTATGGAAGAATTCGTCTGTACGTAAATCGCGATTGAGACCGTGCTGGAGAAGGCGAAGTTTCGTGATGAGGATTTGTAGACATTCTTCTGTAGATTTCCCTGCATTTTCAGTGATAATAGATTTCAGGGATGTGGAATTCCATTTTGACAGTATACTCCGCTTGTATTCTGGGCCTTCAAAGTAGTTCGTGATGGCAGCGCAGATCCCATTGAGGTCCGAGTGCTTGTTGATGATGTCGGCGTAGTAGTAGTCTAAAGCCAGACCTCGTAGCATGGTGGGAAAGGCTTTTGGTTTGACGTGTTCTGGGATATCGGCTCTATTACAGAGATCATGGAACATTGTCAGTTTGAAGTCGAAATTATCGTTTTCGCCTAAGTATTTCATATCGTCGGTGTACAAGCGGGCCAGGTTTGCAAGTTCCTTCCCATATCCTTGACTTTGTGGTTGCTGTTCGGGAGGTTGTTCGGGGGGAGGTTGTCGTTCGGGAGGAGGTTGTCGTCCGGGAGGAGGTTGTCGTTCGGGAGGAGGTTGTCGTTCAGGAGGAGGTTGTCGTTCGGTTCTAGGGAGGTTGACGGGTTCAGCTGGGGTATCGGCGGCGGTCGAATGAGCGGGTGTGGAAGCTTTTCCTTCCTTGCTGAGAATAATGTCGATGCGCCTGGAATCGAAGATTTCTCCTTTGTCAACACATGCTCGTACCTCTCCTTCCGGCCAAGGTGCTAGGTCCTCCTCTAGTAAGGTTTGGTAGAGGGCTTGAGCAGCGTTTCCTTGTCGTTCCTTCTTCACCCAGACACCATATTTGCGCAGCTGGTTGCGTAGTTTCCGAACAAATGTCTGATTGGCAGACTTGAACGTGTCTTCGGTAAAACTCTCAAAGTCGTCCTTGAATTGATCCCACAGGTCGAAGTTTCTGAATTCAAGTTCATCGTATTCCTCCAACTTGTATTTGATGAAGTCGTTGATGGTTTCGATGTTGTTCTCGGGTGCAGAGAATCCGGTCCAGTCTCGTTCCGACTGCTGGTCTTGTTGCGTAGGCATGTTGAGGGATTCCGGATCGAAATCGAACGTAGAAATCGATGGAATATTGACGTTTCGAAGATCGAGGGCCTTTCGCAGGGGTCGATCTTAGCCGTTCAGTGAACTATCTAAAATATAGCGGACTGTCGGGCCGTTAGCAGGCAGTGCTTGGTAGGTGTCTTTTCTCAATAAAAGAGCCTTGCCAAACTCTGTCTCTCTTCGTAAACTCCGTCTCCTGATCTGTGCGGCACTGATCAGTGTTCGTTGCTCACGGCAATGGGGTAGCTAGCTAGGCTCGAATGTATGTGTGAACGAAAATCTTTTTTTCAAACTATCTGGTGGGGACCCTCCCTTTATCCCATATTCGCCAAGATCCCTGAGTCACTAAAAGCAAAACTTGCGACTACCATGGTTGCAGGGTACCTGCACGGTTGCCTGTTCAAACACGAACATCACCGGATGGCCGTCTACACTCTGTTGTTGCGAGTTATCTGTGCGCATTCATTAGCGAGCGAGATTGGTCTGCCGCCGAAGTAAGCCAGTTGCTGTTAAACATGCCACTATCCCACTCGTCACGCTCAGTAATTGGCGTCGACTGTCGACCGGAGAGCCAGCACAATCCTCGATTTGTCACCAATGAAGATAATGAACTCCAACAGGGTATTTCACTACTCGAGAAATACAAATACAAATGTCGCGATGCAGCAGCTGAGAACGTCATGTACCTCGATTTTTTGCTGCATTACACCCATAAATCACCCCACCGTCGTCGACCTTGCGCCCACCCACGCATTCTCCACTATATGCCTTACTACAAACGCGACGTTCGACCTGAAGACTTCTACAGAGTCAAGGCAATGATGAACCATCCCTTCCGCAGCTCAGTCGAAGATTTAAAAGAGGGATTCGATTCATGGGCTAGTCGATATCAGCACTGTGTTGCTACCCAGTGTCCCTGCCAGCAAGCTGAAGACTTTCTGGACCAAGAGATCCCTACCCCCGATGCCGGCGACGATGAGTTTGAGAACGAGCTTGACACACCGGAAGCATCGCAAGCGACATTAGCTTGGGCTGAGAAGCCTGAGATAGCCCATGCCCGACCAGTTGCCGTGGATGTGGAGGAGACTTGGGGAGATATGGGACGTTGTGACATCGATTTAAACCACGATTGGCTGCAAGATGGCGTCGATGCTGCGCTATACGCGCAAGTTCAAGCAGGGACAGAATACTGGGATGAGCTGAAGCCTGAAGCAGCAACATCCAATGCGCTCAGAGGTCCGCTACATCGAACAAGGGCAAGAGTCGACGCTATTTGAAACGCAGCGCCAGGTGTACGACTATTTAGTGAGCCATTACAAATACGAACTGGAAAATGGCCGCCATCCGGACGACAATCGCCAGTTGCTTCTCCACATTGATGGCTCCGCAGGCACCGGAAAGTCCTATTTAATTGAGATGATTTCATCACACTTAGCCCAATTAGCTGCAAGCAGAGGTCACGGAGATCCGGTTGTTCGATGCGCTCCAACTGGTGTCGCGGCGCATAATATTAGCGGATACACTCTCCACCGGCTCTTCCACATCTCCCCTCAAAAGCCTGAGGATGCCATTAGTGACAACCAGCGTAGCAGGATGCAAGTGGAGTTCAGAGACATTCGATACATCATTGTCGACGAGAAATCGATGGTGTCCCTGCGAATGCTAGGCATTCTCCATTCACGCTGTTGCGAGGCCTTTCCAGAGTATAACCACCTGCCGTTTGGGGGTGTGAATGTAGTCATCTGCGGCGACTTAATTTTTGCACAGCTTCCGCCAGTAATGGGTAAGGCGCTGTACATGCCAATGTCGGGTAACATCACAAAACAGTCGGAGATTGTTGGGGTGGAAATGTACGGCAAATTTAACCGCACTGTCACCTTGACCCATATTGTCAGGCAAGCTGGAGAGGATGAAGAGTCGCGCGCTTTTCGTGAAGTCCTGAATTCTCTGCGTGATGCCGCTCTCACCGAGCAACTTTTTGTGACGGTCACCTGTTGGCTGGCAACAGTCGCTACCTCGTGAGGCGAGATGTCAGATAGTGCATGGTCAATGTAGGCGCCACTAAAAGGGGTGCCAAGGGTGAAGAATCTTCTCCCAGATCCCTCCGTAGAACACACAACATCAATATACATCACAATCATACACATCAATCACACACAATTCAACGAAATTGAGCATCCTTATCATTCGTGAATCATTCAGCCTTTAATCAAAGGCTAACACGTGAACTACGTGTTACGAGAAGGGTGATGAGAGGGAGGTGCGCTACGTTTAAGGTGACTCGCTAACAACGGCGGGGTAGGTGCTAGGTCGTCGTGGGTGCGATAGCACAAGCAGGCAGGTCGTTAATAAGTTAGGGCATTGGAACAGGAGGGGTCGCTGATGGAAAGATTCACAGAGTGGTGGGTCACAGCGTGTAGAGTAAAGGAACTCTGATTTTGAAACCTTGCCGAACTCGAGTCCTCTCGTTCGGCAACTGTCTATATACAGCTGAAGGGAAAATCCCTCATCCAAGAAACTAGTTCTGCATTGCAGCGGGGCACGCTGCAACAGCGACACCCCTACTATTGCGTCCACCACAACTTAGCACCTACTCCACCATTGTTAGCGAGTCATTCTAAACGTAGCGCACCCCTCTATCACCCTTCTCACCTCACGAGGTAGCAACTGTTGCCAGCCAACAGGTGACCGTCACACTTTCAGTTGTTCACTAATCTCCTCCCTACGGAAATCGATTCGTACTCCGTCAGAACATGATCTATTGTAGCTATTATAATAGTAGATACTAAGATACGGAAGAAAGAAAAAGAAGATGAGATAGAACAATGAATAACACTTTATATATCCCTTCTAAAAATGGCTATGCCTAAAGATATTGCTCACGAGTTTTATTTACCACGCTCATGGCACTCACCCATCCCTTCGACTCAGCGCGGCATCCTTTTGCAATATTATTCTGCTCCATTTGCCTTACCCTGCGTTACTTCATTTTTGCAAAAAACCAACAAATACTTTGCAAACACCCCAAAAAAGAGGCACAAGAATTTTTTTCGAACATGTACATGATAAAGCACATCCGGTTTTTTCAATAATCAGTGCCTACTATTCGTAAAATAAGCGGGGGGACCGCGACAAGGTTGTAGGCATGTTTTCTTAACCAAGAAAACTTAACCCCCCGACAAACCAAGGGCACTCGGGCTGACGCTCACTAGCTCGTAGCGACAAGGCTACTCGACTAGGTACACGACCCGTTGCCGCTACTAAGTCGTCTACAAAGGATTTATCCCTACGCACATTAAAATTGCAATTCGTTAGCCGGCAAGCACAAAGTTCAAAGTACCTGCCGTCGCCAACCTGCTGAGGTCCGGGGCCGAAGCCTATTCGTACTCGACTAAAAGTGTG
>Ga0209060_10002028_pt1 | contig 19952 bp, 17 predicted proteins | sample Coa_R1_8_FD_187155 | JGI IMG/M metagenome (GOLD analysis project Ga0209060, IMG submission 187155) | Surface soil microbial communities from Centralia Pennsylvania, which are recovering from an underground coalmine fire - Coalmine... | ecosystem: Environmental > Terrestrial > Soil >...
CTCAACAACGTGGATAAGATCACGATTGTTTCCAAGGGCAACGGCACATCCACGGGAGCCAGCAAGCTCACGGGAGACATGACGCAGATCGCTGCGCAGGTGCCGGTGCTCTTTGAGGCGCTTTCCGGCATGAACCTTACTGAGTTGTTGTCGAAGGTAAGGTTGATTGGCGACAAGGCTCCCAAGCCCAAGTCCGATGAGGGAGAATCGGCCAAGTCGCAGACGACGGGTCAATAGTAGGTGCGGAGACGTTGGCAACAGCGTCTCCGCTTTGTTCATTTGGCGGAACGAAGCTTTGAATGTTTTGATGCAGGCGTACCCGCAAAAACAAGGGCCTAAAAGCTGAGAGAAAGAAATAAAGAAACAGAGATAGGAAAAATGAAGCAAGGCATTTCCTTCGCGGGGTTGTTGTTGGGGCTGGCCGCCGGACTTTTGGCCGGCCTGCTTGTCAGTCACCTGATTCGCTGGTTCCTGGTTGGATTGGTGATTGTGGTAGTAGCCGCGGCTCTCACGAAACAGGGTCGCATTCAGGAACGGAGAATAAGCCGTCTTTCGGTTCCCTAAAATTGAAAATTTGAGGGCGGCGACAATGGGAGGACAACGTGGCTCTATTGGAACGGGTTTCAACCTTGGTTCGGGCAAATTTGAACGATCTGATCGATAAAGCGGAAAACCCCGAGAAGATGATCAAGCAGGTCATCCTCGACATGGAAAACCAACTGCTACAGGTGAAGACACAGGTAGCCATTGCAATCGCCGACCAGCATCTTTTGGAGAAGAAGCAGAAAGAGCACGAGGAGAAGATCGCCGAATGGAATCGCAAGGCGGAGATGGCCGTGGCCAAAGGCCAGGACGATCTTGCCCGCGCGGCGATTGAACGCTCTTTGCACTACAAGCAGATGGCTTCCAGCTTCACACAGCAGGTGAGCGACCAGAAGCTCCAGGCGGAAATTCTGAAGACGGCCTTGCATAAGCTCCAGGAGAAGCTGGGCGAGGCTGTTTCCAAGAATGATCTGCTGATCGCCCAGAATCGCCGTGCGCGGACCGTCAATCGGGCCGCCGACGCTCGCACCAAAGCCGTGGCCGACGCCAACCAGGTCACATTTGAGCGCATGAAAAACAAGGTCATGCACAGCGAGGCTCTGGGCCAGGCCAAGAACGAAATGCTGGCCGAGACCGAGAGCCTGGACGACCGGTTCGCGAAGCTGGAAAAAGAAGAAGAGATCAACCGGATCCTCGGTGAACTGAAAGCGAGGAAGGGAACTGACGCGTAACCATCAACGGTCAAAGATCAAAGATCACGAATTGATGATCAAATGATTGACGACCCATGATCTGACGATCGATGATCTGACGACCGCCGGCAATCGGTACCCTGGCTATTGTGATTCGATGGGAAGGCATGAACATAAAGATGTTCGTCCGTTCCATCGAAGCCTGATGGGCAGGGTTCCCCTTATTTCATAACCCCACCATTCATAATCAAGAAGAGTGTGGGCCGCCAAATCGATCCACATTCGTGGACTTGTGAGGGGCATTTCAATCGGCCCCCAGATACACAAGAACAAAGAAACCCAGACACGCCTGGGCGGAAAACTGCCTGGATGGACCGTAACGACGCGCAAGATTAAAGATGAACGATTACTGTTGTGTGCGCCTGCTGCATTTTTTGATTTGCGCGAAGCAGCGCGGCAAGAGACAATTCTAATCGGCTCCGTTGCAATCCATCATGGCGATCCCGATGACCCGACTGTTTGGCGTTTTGGTCCTAGTGCTCTCTTTAGCTGTTTTCCCCGCTTACACCCAATCTACTTCTTCCACGCTCACGGATGACCAACTCAAGCTCTTCAACCTGGTCAATCAGGAGCGCCAAAATGCCGGTTTGGCCAAGCTTCAGTGGGACGACCATCTGGCGCAGTCCGCCCGTGCACACGCTCAACTTCTGGCGCAGCACGAGGAACTTTCCCATCAATTCGAGGGAGAGGCGGAGTTGGGGCAGCGAGTCGGCATTACCGGCCTCCGCTTTAATGCAGCCGCGGAAAATGTGGCTTCGGCGCCCACGGTGGGTGAAGCGCATCAAGGGCTGATGCACTCGCCGGGCCATCGGGCAAACATTATGAATCCCAACTACAACGCGGTGGGGATGGCAATCATCCGGCGAGGCGATCAACTTTATGTTGCCCAGAATTTCGCGCGTGTTCTGCCCACCTATACCGACGTGGAATTTCAGGACGCGGTGGTTGCCGCCTTCAACCAAACCCGCCGCAACAAAGGAATCGCGCTGATGAGCGTGCGCCCCGATCCCAGGCTTATCCAGGCTGCCTGTATAGCCACGACCGATCCCAATGGCTTGATCAAGAGCCTTCCAGGCGCCACCGACCTGGTGATCTTTACCTCGTCCACGCCCGATAAGCTGCCGGCCAACATGCAGAAATCGGCGGGCGACCCCACGCTGCATCGCATGAACATTGGAACCTGCTTCAAGCCCAGCAAAGAAAGGGGCTACGGAAGCTTTGAAGTTGTGGCGGCTTTCTATCCGGTGGACTAGTGAAGTGGACTAACGAATTCGGCGATATCTCCCCTTGCCAATGAAATGAAAGCCGGGAAGCTAGGAATCCTGGCCAACCCCTAAAAAGTTCTTATAAAAGACCGCAAGAACCCATCCCCCTGTGCGATCTTATCTTTAGTACGAACTTCCACATCGGGCCAAACCAATATCGTAGTGCATTCCTTTTGGGGAGGGATGTTTCCAAAAAATTCAAATGATGAGAGCTATGTTGAGCGGTATTGCTCTGTCTATTTTGGCCGGTTTAGCGGCCTTGACTGCCACAGCCTACTCCGGCACGCCGAAGCCGGAGCGAACAGAACCCATGGTTGAGGTGATGCGGCATGAACTCAACCGAGCCCAGGCAAGCCTCGGAAAACTCGATCCTGCCCCTTATTACACCAGTTACACCGTCCACGATGACGACGAATTGAACATATTCGCGAGTGAGGGAGCGATCACCAGCTCCTTCGGCCGAAGAACCCGTACAGCGGATGTGAGTATGCGTGTGGGCAGCGCTGTTTTAGACAACAGCCATGGAAGAAGCCGCCCGTCCGCGATGGATGTCGGTCTTTTTCCTATAGAGAACGATCCGGACGCCTTGAATCGGTTTCTTTGGCACTTGACGTATGAGGAGTATCGCAGGGCATCCAGGGCTTACCTTGCGGTAAAGTCGGAAAAGCAGGTTCATGCTCAAGAGGAAGATACCTCTGCCGATTTCTCCCAGGAAACTCCGCACACGCGCTCCGACGCTTCAGAGACTTTCGGCCCCATCGATCGCGCCGTTCTGGAAGAAAAAGTTCGCCGATCCTCAACCCTCTTTGTCAAATATTCACACATCTACAGGTCTTCATTGTCTCTTACAGTGCACCGGGGTAAGCGCTACTTTGTGTCGAGTGAGGGATCGTCCATCGTGACGCCCACCGCAGTGATCAGGTTGATCCTTACCGCGAGTACGCGCTCTGACGACGGAATGGATTTACAGCGGGTTGAGACGTTTCAAGGAGAGAGCGTCGATGTGCTGCCCGGCGATGTTGAAATCCAGACGCGGATTGAGAAGATGGCCGCCGATCTGAAAGCTCTTCGCGCCGCTCCTCCAGCCGAGCCGTTTGATGGTCCGGCGTTGCTATCAGGGCGGGCGGCGGCCGTATTTTTCCACGAGGTGCTCGGCCATCGCCTGGAGGGCCCGAGGCAGCGAGGTGAGGTCGAGGGCCAAACGTTCACGAAAAAAATCGATCAGATGGTGCTGCCCGACTTCATGAGTGTGACCGACGACCCGACGAAGCGCACGTTGAATGGGCAGATGTTGAGCGGGTGGTATGAATTCGACGACGAAGGTGTTCCGGCAGCGCCTGCCGAGTTGATTCGCAATGGCGTGCTCAAAAGTTTCCTGATGTCGCGAATGCCGGTGAAGAATTTTGACCGATCGAACGGGCACGGGCGAGGCCAGGCCGGATTCATGCCTGTCGCTCGGCAGGGAAACCTGATCGTTAGCTCCACCAAGACGGTGACTGAAGCCGACCTGCGAAAACGCCTGATCGACGAAATCAAGCGGCAGGGCAAACCTTATGGACTCTATTTCGAGGATATTCAGGGTGGATTCACGATCACGCAGCGAACTGCGCCGCAGGTTTTCCAGGTGCTCCCTGTATCGGTGTGGCGTGTGTATCCAGATGGACGTCCCGATGAACTTGTTCGCGGAGTCGATATCGTTGGCACGCCTCTTGCGGCTATGTCGCACATCCTGATGACCGGCGACAAGACGGATGTATTCAACGGTGTGTGCGGAGCGGAGTCCGGTTTTATACCGGTATCCACTGCTGCGCCCGCGATGCTGTTTTCGGAAATTGAAGTGCAAAAGAAGCCTGCCTCGGTGAACCGGCCGCCGATTCTGCCTCCGCCGGGTTTTGAAAGACTTGAAAAATCCGAAAAACCCGCTGCTAGTTCGAACGCCGGAGGTGGGCAATGATTCGTAACAGAACGATTCGTAGCATCGTGATCCGTAACGCCATGAGAATTTCCGCTTGTCTGTTCTTCATGATGCTCGCTAGTGGCGGATTTTTTTCTACTCCGGCGCATGCCAAACGGGTTTCGCCCGAAATGGACGACGATCCAGTTCTGCAAGCCATGCGTGCGGAGATGGAGCGGTCGAAAACCCAACTGAAGATGGAGCAAATGGCGGCTCCCTACTATATTGAATATCGCGTTTCCGACAGTGACGTATATCAAGCTGACGCCGCGTTTGGTGCAATAAGGTCGGATTTTCGCAATCGCTTTCGCACGCTGACGGTGGTCGTGAGGGTCGGCGACTATCAGCAGGATAGTTCCCTTGCTCCCATCGTTCCCCCTCCGGGGAGCAGTCCCATTCAGGGCGGCGGCACCGGTGTAACGCAGTCAATGTCCATCGACGACAATATCGTGTCTTTGCGGCGGGAGCTATGGCTTGCGACCGATCAGGCCTACAAACAGGCTCTGGAAGCCTTCACGGCAAAAAAAGCGCAGTTGAAGCAGTACGCCGCCGATCAGTCGATTGCCGATTTTGCCCGGGCGGAACCCGTAAATATGGTGCTTCCACGCGCCAAGCTCGAAATTGACGTGCAGCCCTTTCTCAAGATGATCCGGGCTGCAACTGCGGCCTACCAGCGCGATGCAGCCGTCGATTTTTTGGAGGCGAATGCGATTTTTACCGCAACGAATCGCTATCTGGTGAATTCGGAAGGCGCCACCGTGCGCAATGGACAGGCGCTTTATGAGATGGATATTTCCAGCCAGTCGCAGGCGGCGGACGGAATGAACCTGCGTCGAGTCTATCAGTACTCTGTATTGGAAAAGAGGGAGTTGCCGACGGAGTCCGAGTTTGTCGCGCAGGCGGTGAAGTTGATAGCAAGCTTCAAGGATATGAAGGCTGCGCCGGTTGTAGATGATGAATATCACGGCCCGGTGCTGCTTTCGGCCAGCGCGGCTTCCAGCGTGGTTTCCGCCCTTATCGGGGAAAATTTGTTGGGGAGAAGGCCGGGTTTAGGCCAAAACGCACGGACCCTGGGAGCATGGGCCTCCAATTACAAGACTCGCGTGCTGCCCACGTTCCTCTCCGTGGTTGACGATCCAACAATCTCCTCTTTCAAAGGCAAGGAAGTAATCGGCGGTTATCCGGTCGATGAAGAAGGCGTCAAAGCCGATCGCGTTTCGCTCATCGAAAATGGAAAACTGGTCAATTACCTCATGAGCCGGACGCCGATTCGCGATTTCCCCGCTTCGAATGGCCATGGTCGCACGCCGGGAGCCTACCTTGGAAACCTGATTGTGAATGCAGAGCAAGCTGTGGCGCCGGAAGAACTCAAGAAGCGCCTGATTGCCCTTTGCAAGGAACGCGGCCTGGCTTACGGATACTACGTGGAGGCATTCGGGGAACAGCTGAGGCCGGCGTTGCTCCGCAAAATATGGGTCAACGATGGGCATGAAGAGCTGGTGCGAGGTGCGGTTTTTGGCAATCTCGATACCCGTTCGTTGCGGGACAATCTGGTTGCCGCGGGGGATGACATGTTCGTTCAAAACGTACGGCGAACTGCTCCGCACAGCGTTGTGGCGCCCTCTTTTTTGTTTGACGAATTGGAAGTGAAAAAAGAGGATACGAAAAACCTGAAGCTACCTGACTACCCTATCCCGCCGCTCCAAGCGAAGTAGCGGCACGGGGTAGACGCTCCTTGCAGGCATTCGGATCTCTGGCATTCATCTCGACATGATGAGAATGAATGGATACGAAGTGACGGACGCGTATTCATGTGTACGAATCGATTGGTGCGTACTGATGTTCAGCCCGCCGTGTTCACGACCAGTGCCAATGAAAACTCGGTCGTCGATACACGGCAGTTGAACGACAGGCGTGGTTTTTGAGCGTAGTCGTGTTGAATCGTAGGCTTGGTGTGGAATGCGGTGAGCTATCAACGTTGTACAAATAGCTATTCGCCGGGGCCCTGTTCCTCAAATGCGGTTAGAACCTCGTCTTCGATGTTCCATTCCTTCAGGACGCTGATTGCGGTTCCGGACCGGAACCCCGCTCTCATCAGAGCCCGAAAGATCTTAGCTGCTTCTCGGTCATTGCTGGGTTTTTGCATTCGCTTTTTTGCGAGGAAGGCGCGCGCCTGTTGAATCTCATCAATCCCTGAGAAAGTATCTTGCACGGCTTTTTCAATCACGTCGGCGTGGACACCCTTTACTTTGAGATCGGTAATGACCCGTCCTTGTCCGAAGCGGTTGTTATCGCGCCGCAAAGTGGAATACGTGGACGCGTACTGCGAATCGTTCAGGTATTTGCGCTCTTTGAGCATGGAGATGACGCTGTCAATCATCGCTTCGCCGGAGTCGCCCTCGGGCGCGCGGGCGCGCAGCAGGCGTTTTAATTCAGCGACGGTCCGCATCCTGCGGCCCAGGGCCCCTATGGCGTAATGGTAGAGCGCCGCTTCGTCGTAGTTTTTTCGTGGCTTATTGAAAGGCATTTGAATCGGCAGGCTTCCTCGCCGGCCTCTCTGCATTTTATTGCATGAGCGTTTTGCGATGTCTCAAACTCGGTGCCTCTCTTAAAATGCAAGGATGGATAACGTTCTTGAGTTGAGTCCGATTCGAGATCCGGTGCGGCTTCCAGCCATTGCAGGATACCGCGTGGTGTCAAAGGACATAGGCGCGTCTGGCGAAGCCATCCTGCTCTACGCTCCACTGCAAGAGGTGGCGCAGGTGTTCGGGACACACGAGGAGGCAGGGCAGGCAACGTTTCCTAGAACGCATACAGATCGGGCTTACCACGGTATGTTGTCGATCACGAATGAGATTGGCTCCACAATTCTCGATTTGCCGCTGCTCACAGCCACATTCCCAATGGTTCAAACATTGCCGGGAAATAGAGTTCTTGTGGTTGCTGCGCGGTGTGCGAGCAGGCCGGGGTTCAACGCAAGAGTTTATGGCCCGAATGGCAGTCTTCTCGATGAGTTTTGCCTGGGCGATGGCATTGAGCACGTTCAAGCGGACAGTTCCGGCCGGGTGTGGGTCGGTTATTTTGATGAAGGTGTCCTTGGCAGATTTGGAGAGAATGGGCTGGTCTGTTATGACAGCACGGGCAAGAAGTTGTGGGAATTTCAACGGCCTGAGGGAGTAGGCCCTATTGACGACTGCTATTCCTTGAACGTTTCGGATGAGGCAGTTTGGACTTGTTACTATTCCGAATTTCCCGTCGTTTGCATTGATCCCTCGTATTCCGTAACTGCTTGGGAGACCGACTTTGGCGGTGCCAAGGCATTGGCTGTTTGCGGAGATCTTGTCTTGATTTACACCGGACGCAAGGGCAAAAAGAACGAGTGCAGATTGGTTCGCCTGCGGGAGGGGCGGGCCGAAGACATTGCCGATGTGGCATTGCGTCTCCCAGGCGGACTGGATTCAACTGAGATTACGGTCATCGGACGGGGGAAATCGCTCAACGTGTTCGTCGGCGATGAATGGCATATATTTGAAGTTCCCAGGCTCGGCGCGAATGAAAGGAACAGCTAACCTTCTCAACAAGGAGTAATCATAATGTCTACACCCGCCGTATCTCACGTTTCCGATACCGCCCGCTGGGTGGCCATGTATCGCGCGATGGAATCGGAGCGCCCCGATGCGTTGTTCCATGATCGTTGGGCGCGCAAGCTTGCGGGGCCCGAGGGAGAAGCGATGCTGCGCACCATTCCCCGCGCGAAGCAGACCGCGTGGCCAATGGTTGTTCGCACGCAGGTGATGGACGAGCTAATCCTTCAAGTATTGCGCGACGATCAAGTCGACACCGTGCTCAATCTTGCGGCTGGCCTTGACGTGCGTCCTTACCGCTTGCCGCTGCGGCCATCGCTGCGATGGATCGATGCGGACCTTCCCGGCATCCTGGGATACAAAGAGAAGCAGATGGCGGGCGAACGTCCGCATTGTCCGGTGGAGTTTGTACAGATCGATCTTGCGGATGAGAAAGCCAGGAGCGCACTCTTTGAGCGAGTGGGTGGCTCGTCAACCAAAACGCTGGTGATTGCCGAAGGCTTGACTGTCTATCTGCAGCCGGAACAGGTCGCTCGCTTGTCGGCCGATTTGGCCGCGCAGCCCGCATTCCGCTGGTGGCTCATCGATCTGGCCTCTCCACGCCTTCTAAAAAGGTTAGATCGCATGTGGGGCAAAACGTTGCAGCGCGCTCCGATGCTCTTTGGCCCCGCGGAAGGCACAAAGTTTTTTGAGCCTCATGGCTGGCGGGAGCTTGAGTTTCGGTCCACGATGGATGAGTCGGTCCGTCTCCAACGCAGCATGCCATTGGCTGGGCTTTTTCGGTGGGTTGGGAAGCTATATCCGAAGAGGTTGCAAGAAGAGTTTCGCCGTATGTCTGGGACTGTGCTGCTGGAGAGAACGTAAACGTTCCCGGATTTGTTTTCCCGGGCTTTCAGTGCAGTCAGGCCAGCACCGGTGTTGCTGGATTCGAGTAAGTCACTACTCGAGGGGAGTCGCATATTCCTGTTTTTGCTCAGATTCGAGAATCGTGCGTCGGAACGGACGCCCCGTCGAGTCGGCGAAAGTGCCTCTGGATAGACGTTTAAAACTGCCCAATAAACCGTCATTTCACTTCATTAATTTGCGTGTTTCAAAACGACCCGAAAAATCATCGTGAAATGGATGGTTTGGATCGGAGCCAAGTGGGCTTTCACCTCCGGATCCGCATTTTAAGCATAGCTGAGCCTCGATAGCCGATAAAAACGGGCCTGCAATAACAGGTAAATTTTGCTGAATATTAAAAGGCAAAATTCTGAAAATAGTATCTATCTATTAAGTGACTGAAATGCAAGAATTTTGCGTCTTTTCCTTCCGAAGTGAGCCTGCGGTTTGGCGGAATTGTCATCCAGCCACGGCGCCGAGCGGGTCTAGAAATTTCGCCGCATGGAAGCAATGGAGTGCTGGTCGGCCGGCTGGCCAACGAAGGGACAATGCTGAAGAGGGACAACGCTGAAAGACGCGTTATCCCGGTTTGCGGTCGGCGCGGCGGCGGCGGTTGTAGCGCATCGCGATGTTCATGAACACGTTGCCGTTGTCCGTGTCGAAGCACATCACGAGAGACTCCTGCTCCTCGCTGTTGCTCTCGCCCCACTCCGCCTCGTGAATCACGGGCGGATTGATCTTGAAGCGGAACCCCTGATCGTTCAAGGCCGTGACCGCACTGCCAATCACCATGTTGGCGAGTTCGCAAACGGTCTCCTTGGCCATCTCGGCGGTTTCCGGCATAGGGCCGCCAGAAAGATAAGTGGCGACTTTGGCCGCCGTGGGCTCATCAACATCAAAGATGATCCGTCCCTCGATATCGCCTCTGATGGTGACCAGCGAGGCCACGCCCTTGCGGCGATATGCCTCCTGCTCCATGCTGACATCGCCAATGCGGGTAGGGCACTGCAGGGTCTCGGCAAGCACCGCATCGGCCGCGTTGATGAAGGGCTGAATCAGTTCCATCTTCATTTCCGCTCTCCCGCCGCAGCTGCGGTAGCGATTACAGCGTCGTCTCCCATGACGTACTTGATGACCTCATAGAGAATCTCGGCCTTCACCGGCTTCTGCACGAAGTGGCGAGCGCCCTTTTGCAGAGCGGCCACAATGTTCTCCTGATAGCCGACGGAAGAAACCATGACGATCCGGGCGCTCGGGTGCGCGCGGACGATCCGCTCGGCGGCTTCGATCCCCTCCATCTGCGGCATAGTAATGTCCATCAACACCATGTCTGGCGTGGTGCGGTCGTATTCGGTAATGGCGGTGCAGCCATCGCCCGCCTCACCCACGATTTCTCCGCCAAACGTTTCCACCATCTTCGCCACGTTTTTGCGGGCGAAAACCGAGTCATCCACTACGAGATAGCGGATGCGGTTGCGGTCTTTGCGAAGCAATTCCGGGAACTGGTCCATAATTTTCTCCTGCAACTCTCCCTTAAACTTGAGCAATCCGCGCAGCACGCTCGGGGCTGCACTGGATGGTCAGCGTGTTGCTTAGCATGTCGAGTGGTACGACACGCATCGCGTACCCCCGCTCAATCGCCGCCTTCGGCATGCCGAAGACAACGCAAGATTCCTCGCTCTGGGCGATCGTGAGGGCACCGGCGGTCTTCAGCAAACCCAACCCGAAAGCGCCATCGTCGCCCATGCCGGTCATCAGCACGCCGATGCCCCGGCTTCCGAACTCAGCCGCCACGGAGCGGAAGAGCACGTCCACGGAAGGGCGGTGTCCGTTCACACGAGCATCATCAGAAAGTACCACGATGTTGCCCATCGGCATACGGCGGACCTTCATGTGTCTGTTTCCCGGACAGATCAGCGCCCGGCCGGCGATCAGCAAGTCGCCGGATTGCGCCTCCTTTACGTCAATGGCGCAGCATTCATTCAATCGCCGCGCAAACATCTCCGTAAAGCCTTCCGGCATGTGCTGCACCACTACGATGCTGCCGGGAAAGTCGCCCGGCAACTCCGACAGCATGTACTGAAGGGCCATGGGGCCGCCTGTCGAGACTCCCACCGCAACGACTTTGGTCGGCTCCTGCCGTGGCCGATAGGCAGGTTTATTCGCTGTCCGCGTGGGCTCCTCATTGGGAAGCACCTGGCTTTGTCCCACCCGGGTTTTTGCGGCGACCTTGATCTTGCTGATCAGATCGGCGGCAATTTCCTCCATGTGCGCGGAGGCCGCGTCCCGAGGCTTGGCTACGAAATCGAGCGCGCCCAGTGCCAACGCCTTGAAAGTTGCCGACGCTCCGTCGGTGGTGTGGGCGCTGACCACGATCACCGGGATACGGAAACGGCGGGTGATCTGGCGCAGCGTCTCCATGCCGTCCATGCGCGGCATCTCCAGGTCGAGAGTGACCACCTGCGGGGCGAGCTCTTCGATCTTCTTGAGCCCGAAGGCCCCATCCATGGCGGTTCCGACTACTTCGATGTCGCTGTCCCGCACGAGAATCTGCGAGATCAGCTTGCGCATAAGAGCCGAATCATCCACCACGAGCACTCTTACTCTTTCACTCATGCGGTGGCTCCGATCATTTTGTGCATCCGTCCCATGCGCGAAATAATGCTGGCAATATTCAAGATCAGGACAACCGTCCCGTCTCCCAAAATAGACGCCCCACTTACGAGGTCGGTAGCTACCAGATTGTCGTCCAGGGCTTTGATGACAAGTTCTTCTTCTCCCACCAGGCGGTCCACCACCAATCCGAACTTTCGGTCGCCCATGGAAATTACCACAATGAACATGCGCTTGCCCGCCGCGGGCTGGTTGGCGATCTTGCTCAAATGGACCAGCGTGAGAATCTCATGGCGAAGCTGCAGCACGTCATGATGATCGACCACATGGATGTCGTTGGGGGTCGCCCTGGCAATCTCGATCACGGAGGCCAAGGGCACTGCATAGGTTCTCTGGCCCACACGGAAGAGCAGCGCTTTGATGATCGCCAGCGTGAGCGGGACTTTGAGAAGGAAGGTGGTGCCTTTTCCGGGAGAGGTCCGGATGCTTACGGTTCCTTTGAGCCTTTCCAGCACGGTCTTCACGATGTCCATGCCCATGCCGCGGCCGGAGATAGCTGTAACTTGCTCGGCTGTACTCAAGCCCGGATGGAAGACCAGGTTGGAAGCGTCGGAGTCGCTGAGGCTCTGCGCGTCGGCGGCTTTAATAATGCCTTGCTCCACGGCTTTGCGCAGGAGCTTATCGCGGTCGATGCCCCGCCCGTCGTCGGCTACTTCAATGACAATTTGATTGCCCTGGTGATAGGCGTCAAGCCGCACCGTGCCTTGTGCCGGCTTACCGCCATTGATGCGCTCGGGGGCCGACTCAATCCCGTGATCGACCGCGTTGCGCACCAGATGCGCCAGTGGCTCGGCCAGCATGTCGAGGATGCTTTTATCCAGGTCCGTATCCTGGCCGCTCATGACCAGGGTTACATCTTTTCCGCAGGACTTGGCGACATCGCGCACCACGCGCGGGAAGCGCCGGAAAAGCTGTTCCACCGGTACCATGCGGATCTTCATGACCGATTTCTGAAGATCGTTGATGATGCGCGACTGGAAGGCCATGGCATCGGCGAACTTCATCCGCAGCGGATCTTTCGGAAACCGTTTGTCGAATTCGTTCACGCTCTGGTGCATCATGCTCTTGCCGATAATCAGCTCGCCCACCAGATTCAGGACCGCGTCGATACGCTCGGCGTCCACGCGAAGTAATGTTTCGGGAATGCTGGAAAGCCCGGTTTGGGCCTCTGCCGGCACGGCAGCCGCAGGCACGGACGCAGGCGGTTTCGGTGATGGCTGCGTGGTTGCTGCAGCCGGAGCGCCGTTCTGCGGATGCCCGCTGCCCGGCCCATTCTGAAAATTCTTAGGCGTAGTGCTCGGAGGTGCTACAGGAGCGATGATTTCTTCCGCGCGAATTTGCGGCTCAACATCTTCGACAAGCTCCGCCGTTACGTGTTTCACGATGTCGAGAACGTCGTCGGACCCATCTCCGTTGAACACGCACTGTTCCACCAGAAGGCTGGAGACGACGGAAGGAATCCGGCACTTCTTTTCAATCCACTCCTGGTCGTGGGCGGTTGCGATCGCCGCTTCCACCACATCCAGGTCGTTCGTCAGCGTGCTTTGGTCGGGAACAATCGCCAGGAGGCGTCCGCACTCCTGCAAGACGTTGCGGACCAGTTGCATGGCGGCCCCGCGCATCGGGCAGTTTTGCTCGAAAGCAAAGGCGATGTTGAAGACGGTCTCGCCGCGGCCCAGGGCGTCTTCCATGACCATGTGCTCGTATTCGCTCCAGGCAAAACGAGCATGCAGCTTATAAGGACCGCCGTTGCCACCGTTGGTGGGGACGGGCTTTTGGGCCAGCGACATGATTTGCTGGCGCAATTCTTCTCCGGCCGGAGCCTGCATGTTGCCGCGATAGGCCGAGAGCATGGAGCTGAAGGTGTCGGCGGCAATGAGCACCACGTCGGCGATCGAACCGTTCGCGGATTCCGCCATCTCCGCAGTAAGCACGTCTTCAAGCTGATGAGCCAGTTCGCTCAGTTCCTGGTAGCCGCACGCGGCCGAGTCTCCTTTTAGAGTGTGAACGGTCCGCCGCACCTGCCGGATGATCTCCGGATCGCCAGGATGCTTTTCCAGCTCCAGCCCCTCTTCATTGAGGTTCTGCAACAACTCGGTTGCACTCTCAAAGAAGAGTTCGCGAAGCTCGGAGGCCCGTTCGTCGGAAAAGAAGCTCAACCTTGCACCTCAATACGCTGATAGGCTGTCCCGTTGTTCTGGTGGATCATACGGAACTTGTCGGAGAGGCCGAAGAGGCTCTCTGCGTGCCCGACCAGCAAATGGCCCTCGGGGTTCAAGCAGCGATAAAACTTATCGATCAACCGCTTCTGCTCGGCCTCGTCGAAATAGATCATCACGTTGCGGCAGAAGATGATGTCGTTGCGCTGCGGCAGGAACTCCGTTTTCAGGTTATGGAAGTCGAAGTGAACCAGTTCCTTGAGCGGCTGTTTGACCGAGTATTTGTCCCCGGTCTTGTCGAAGTAGCGCAGGCGGTAGGCATATTCCACCGGTTCCATGGCGACTTCCGGATAGCTGCCCTCTTGCGCGGCGCGCAGTACGGAGTAATTGATGTCCGAGGCCAGAATCTCCACCTTCCAGGGTGGAGGAATCAGCGGTTTCGGAGTCGGCATTTCAAAGGGCAGGGGATTGCGCAAATAGTAATAGGCCAGCGCATCGCAAACCAGCATGGCCATGGTATAGGGTTCCTGCCCCGTCGAACATCCCGCGCTCCAGAGACGCAGGGTCCAGTCGCGCCGCTCCTGCTTGCGGCGCAGGAGTTCTTCCAGGATCGTCCTGTGAAAGAGATCCAGCTGCGGCTTGTTGCGGAAAAAGCTGGTTTCGTTGACGGTCAGGTTCTCCAGCAGGGCATTCAACTCGGCCTTGCCCTCGTGGCTGGTGAGAAGGCGGTAGTAGCTATAGAACGAATCGAGCCCACTGATTTTCAGGCGGCGGTGCAGGCGGTCTTGCAGAAAGTGCGCGCGCCGCTCGTCGAAGTACATGCCGCAGACCTGGTAGACCAGGCTTTGCAGGAGCTTAAGTTCGGCTTCGGTAATCTGGATATGAATGCTTGGTGTGGCCATCTGTCCCCACAAATATTTTCTGGGTGTAACTGTACTCAGGCGGAAGCGGATTCGATCTCCATCGTCTGGGCTTCGGTAATCTCTCCCAGTCGCCGCAGCTCGCCCTTCTGCAAAATCTTGTTCAAGTCGATCAGGATAATCAGGCGGGTCGATAACTTGCCGACCCCCATCACATAGTTCAGTTCGCCCTCTTCAAAAACGTTCGGCGGTAAGTCGATGGCGGTTTCCGGGATCTTGAGGACTTCGGACGCCGCATCCACAATCAGGCCCACCATCTTGCCTTCCACCTCGACCACCAAAATGCGGTTCTTCTTATGGGTGGCGATCTCTTTCTCTCCAAATCGCTTCCGCAAATCGACGACCGAGATGATCTTGCCGCGCAGATTGATAACGCCTTCCACGTAACTTGGAGCCTCGGGAACCGAGGTGATGTCCGGCACGCGCACGATCTCATGCACCATGGAGATCGGGACTCCGAATGTCTCGCGTCCGATCCGGAAGCCCACAATATGCCGGGCGCCGGCGCCGTGTATGTCTCTCGCCATGCCGTCCCTCCAGGCTAGTTATTGAACGCGGCATTCGCCGCAGCAAACCGCGACGGTGCGCGCTGTGGCCTCTGGTCTTCGCCCCGGCGAGCCATGCCGTGGTTGCCGGAGCCATTGTGCATGTTCTCAAGCACAAAGCGGTCCATCGATTCCAACATGGAGCGAGCCATCTTGGACATTTGCTCGGATGAAGCAGCTAACTCCGTAGAACCCGAAGAAGAGCGCTGCACCAGTTCCCGCATCTTTTCCATCGCGCGCACAACCGCCTGCGCTCCCGACGCCTGCTCTTCCACCGACGAGTTGATCTCGTGCGTGATCTCGTTCAGGCGGGTGGTCGCCTTGGCAATTTGCGAAGAGCCGTGCGATTGCTCGTTGGTCGCGGCCCCGATTTCCTGGGCGAACTTGTACACCTCCGCCACTACATTGGAGATCTTCTTCAACGCGCCGCTCAGATCGCCGCCCAAAGTGAGGCCTTCGTTGACGATTATCGTGCTCTTTTCCATGTTGTCCACGGCCTTGCGAGCTTCCTTCTGAATGCTTTGAATCAGGTCGGAAATTTCGCGGGTGGACTGGGCCGATTTCTCCGCCAGCTTTCTTACTTCATCGGCAACCACGGCAAATCCTAAACCGTGTTCTCCGGCGCGGGCCGCTTCGATGGCCGCATTGAGCGCCAGTAGGTTGGTCTGTTCCGCAAGATCATCGATGACTTCGATGATCTTGCCGATGTCGTCGGCGCGTTGGCCGAGCACCGAGATGATTTCCGCCGAAGAGCCGATGGCTGAGTTGATACGGTTGAGGCCGTCTGTGGCCTTCTCCATGGTGTTGATGCCGTTGTGCACCTCGTCGCGAGAGCGCTGCGAGATGTCGAGCAATACCTTGGCTGTGTCCGCCACCCGCTGAATGGAGGCCACCATCTCGTCGATGGAGGCGGAGGTCTCACTCACGTTTGAGGATTGCAGTTGCGTGCTCTTCACCATGTTCTGCACGTTGATGCTCATCTCGTGCATGGTGCTGGTGACTTCATCAATGGCCGAGGCGGCCTGTACGCTGATCTTGGCGGAATCGTCGGAGGCGCTGGCTACCTGGTTGGAGCCGCTGGCCACCTGGGCCGCACTATCGCGCACATTCTTAACCAGCGTACGCAGGCCAAGGGTCATCTCGGCGAATGCGTTTCCTAAAGTGTCGCGCGAAGAACGAGGATGAATTTCGACGGAAAGATCGCCGCCGGCAATGGCCTCGGACACCGCGGCCATTTCTCGTAGATAGGCCACCATGTTGTTGAAGGTGGCGGCCAGTTCTCCAATTTCGTCGTTGGCGTAAATTTCGACCTTTTGGTCGAGGTCGCCGGAGTTGGCAATTTGTCCGGAGACAGAAATCAGTTGCGCCAGCGGAGAGGTAATCGAACGCGCCGATCGCCATGCAATCACAGCGCTGAAGAACAGCACCAGAAGGAAGCCGATGATCGTTACGGAGCGGGTGGTGTTATTGGCACGGTCGGAGCTTTCTTTGGCTCGCTGCGTGGCCGTGTCGACAAGGCTGTTCAGCTCTTTCAGGGGAACCGCCTCTTGCTGAAGCCATTCGCCGGGATTCGACTGGAGGTAGGCGATTTGCAACTCGGCGACCGTGGAGCTGCCGGAGTCGACTTGCTTGCGCTTTTCGATCAGGGGCTTGGCAAACTCCTTTTCCCATTTGATCTCGAGGGAGCGCATGGCTTCGAGCAACTCGTGGGCTTTCTCTTTGCTATCACCCAGGGCATCCACTTTATCTTCCGCGGCGGTAATGAGCTGGTCTACGGATTTTTCGCCCTGGTCGAGTTGGTCGGCCTCATTGTTGTCTCCGTTCAGCAAGAAGTTACTGAGCCGGAGATGGTTCTGCATACGCGTCTGGTCGACTCGCGATGCCGCCTGAACCATGTCGATCGTTTTGCGGGCCAGAGTCTGCACATCGTGCTCTTTGACCACCACCCAAAGATTGACCAGAAACAGTGCAATCACAATGACCAGGATGGAGCCGAAGCCAATATAAAGTTTCTTACCAATGCTCATGATTCAAACCTCCACGCGCCTTCCGCGTCTTGCACCCGTTGTCTTGCATCCGTTGATAGGCTGCGTGTTTTCAATCTTTTCTTCCCGCGATCTTCTCTTCGCGCGATCTTCAAGCCCGCAAAAACTTTGCCGCCTTGGCCGAAACTCTGGATCGAAGTTTGGCCAGCCACTCGAACCCGAATGTTCGATCTTCGGGCCTCGATCTTCTGATCTTCGGTCTTCGCTCAAGTGCTCGATCCGCTCAACCCCTCGAACCCCTCGCCTCGACCGGGCGATTCCTGAAGCAAGGGATTGCCTGACGGGCAGGACATACCCCGCTCCTGGAAAAGCAATGTCAGTGCCATGCGCCAGACGGACACGTACCTTCGGAATGTCTGTTATCTAACGTATTGAAAACACATGGGTTCAAAAACAGGGTCTTGAAGGTTGGGGCGGGAGGACGATGGAAAGAGTGACGGCGCGTCTCAGCTTCGGCGTGGCATTTAAGGATTCTGTCTCACGGTGAGACGCTAGCCCACAGAGAAATGCAGAAATGCATGGCGGGAGGACCGTCAGGAAACGGAGCGAGTCTGAAGACGCCATCAGAAATACACGGCTCCTCTGAATTAAAAGTTGAATTGAGTCGTGGAACTTGGAGGCCTGTCTCACGGTGAGACGTACCATGACTCTTGCACCAAACCAATCGCCCTGGCCTCCCTTGCCGATCTCTATGGACGCAGCCCGTTTGATCAGCTTGATCCGTCCGCTCTCGAAACCTTTCATCTCATCGCCCCTGCGAGATTTTGCCGTGGAATCGTGAAAGGACGGATGTATTTTTCGACCTTATGAAAGGGAAATGATGAAATCGGATGGGCGGTCCAGTACTCATCCGCCCTTCCAGATAAGTAAGGCTTAGTTTGAAGCAGGCGTCTGGAGTTGCGCGAGATCGGCAAGAACGTTGCTGCTGTGCGTCATGGGGTTTACCCTGACGTAGACTTTTTGGATTACGCCGGAAGGATCGATAATAAACGTATTGCGTGCGGCATAGCTCTGTCCCTGATAGTCCATGACCGAGCCATACTGACTAGTCACCGAGTGGTCGGCATCGGAGAGTAATTTAAAGCTCAATCCTTCTTTCGTGCAGAAGTTCGTGTGCGAATCGACCGAGTCTACGCTGACGCCGACAATCACCGTGTTCATCTGCTGATACTTGGCGATATCTTTCTGGAAGTTGTGGGCCTCCATCGTGCAACCGCTGGTCATATCTTTGGGATAGAAATAGAGTACGACCCACTGCCCCTGGAACTGGCTGAGGGATACCGACCCCGACTGGCTAGGAAGCGTAAATGCGGGCGCCTGTGTCCCAACGGATGGCGGTTGGGTGGCGGCAAACGCCGCGATGGTCAAAACTGAAATGCAGGAGATCATCAAAATAAGCCTGCGCTGGATTTGATGACGACGAGTTGGACGGAAAAGAACGCTATTCAAGTAAGGCCCCCTTTTAGATGGTGGAAATTCAGCATAATAGAGCCAGCAATTTGAGTTCAAGTGAAATCACAGAAATTTCTTTTTGTCTAGGCCAATGTATGACAAGTTTTATTGCGTGGGCGTGTACTACTTCAGAGTAATGATGCATCTTCCTGCTCTGGGAGCCCGATATCTTGGCAATAGAGTCACTGGATGGATTCCGTGCAGCAGCCTTAGATCGTTATCTATTATTTTTAGATTTGCCTCAAAATCTCTATCAAGCTGGAACATTTTCTAGCTTTTTTGAGTCAAATAAAATTAGGATTGACTCTTAAATGAGCTATAGGCTATTGTGCTTAAGCGAAAAGTAAAGAGCACAATTTATGTCTCGATAAAGAGCATTGCTCCCGGCGGAGCCATGCTCCTAGGCAAAATAATTTTCCTGATCGCATACTTTTGCTTTCGTAACGTTGCCTGGATTGGAACCTAGGGCGGACAGAATTTCAATCTATGCTGAATCTCATTTTTATAAAGAGATTTATGTTGTCGCTTTTATAAAAGCTAACTTTTCATCGCCGCAAAAAACGAAGCCAAGATTCTAAGTTTCAATTGAAGAATCGAAAAGCCAGAGCCAGGCTGTCAAGCGCCGGCTATTTGAGGGAAAACTAAAGGTCCATGCCCAGAATAGCGCTGTTGTCCCCTTCCGATACCGTGACGAACATTGATCCACTCATTTCCGGATTGAAACGCCTACGCGTCGCGCTTTCGGCGCTTCCGTCACTTCCGTCTTTGGGGAGGCTCGCATTCCAAAGTCTATGGGTTTGGTTGTTTCTGTTGCCGTCCTGTGCTATTTCAGGCTTTGGTTCGGTCACGATCGACGCAAACGTTTCGGCCGATCTGTCATCGGCGGCCACTCAGGTCACCACGCCCGCGTTTTCAACCGCCAGCGGACATGAGCTTTTGCTGGCATTTGTTGCGGGTGATGGAAGTGTGCCGGGGATGACCTCCACCGTTACAGGGGCGGGCTTGAATTGGGTGCTGGTTGCCAGGGCCAATAGCGCTGGAACCGCCGAGATTTGGCGCGCCTTCTCCTTCCTGCCGCTGAGCAATGTCACGGTAACCGCCAATCTCGGCCAATCGGGGATTGCCTCTTTGCAAGTCGTTAGCTTCTCGGGGGTTGATAGTTCCGGAATCGACGGCTC
>Ga0209060_10002030_pt1 | contig 19929 bp, 18 predicted proteins | sample Coa_R1_8_FD_187155 | JGI IMG/M metagenome (GOLD analysis project Ga0209060, IMG submission 187155) | Surface soil microbial communities from Centralia Pennsylvania, which are recovering from an underground coalmine fire - Coalmine... | ecosystem: Environmental > Terrestrial > Soil >...
CTCGCTGGATCATGCCTTGATTCTCTGGCAGCTCGGCTCGATTTTCATGCTCTTGCTTGGTTGCTGGAAGCTGAGTGGGTTATGTTTTCGCGACGTTTATGCGCGATGGGCAGGCGTGGTATTGGTTGGAGCTTTACTCACCTTACCGGTCGCGGGAACGGCGTTGTATGTGATGGACCAGTATGTGAATCCGCGCAATCTGGCGGCGTTCGCCGGAATTTTCGCGCTGGGGAATGTCTTGCAGAAGAAATATGTTTGGTGCATTTTGTGGCTGCTATTTGCCGGGGCGGTGCACCCGTTAATGGCGTTTTTTGCAGCGTCTTTTTGCACGCTCATGGTCGTGATGGAGCGGATGAAAGCAGGGGCCTTGTTTGTGGCCGGGCCGTTGGGAAATTGGCTGACTCCTCCGACGAGTCCGGCCTACCATCAGGCGGCGCTCGAACATCCGTTTCACTATGTGGCGAAGTGGGCATGGTATGAGCAGTTGGGAATTGTCGGGCCGATTCCGATTTTGTGGTGGATGGGTAAAGTTGCAAAGAAAAATGGGTCGGAAATTCTCGCGCGGATGTGCCGCGGGCTGATTATCTACGACTTGATTTATTTTGCCGGAGCTTGCGTGGTTTCGATTCCGGCGAGATTTGAGGCTCTGGCGCGATTGCAACCGCTGCGCAGCCTGCATCTTCTGTATATACTTTTGGTCTTATTCGGCGGCTGCTTCCTGGGCCAGTACGTTCTTAAGAATCGGGCATGGCGATGGGTTATGTTGTTCGTCCCGCTCTATGCGGGAATGTTCATGGCCCAGCGCGGCGTTTTTCCGGCAAGTGGACATATTGAGTGGACACGGGCCGCATCCAAGAATGAGTGGGCGCAGGCGTTTGCATGGATTCAGAAGAACACGCCGGAAGATGCATACTTTGCCCTGAATCCGCGATATACACATATTGACGGGGAAGATGAACAAGGCTTTCGCGCCATTGCCGAACGCAGCATGATGGCGGACGCAGGCAAGGATAGCGGCGCAGTCAGCATGTTTCCAAGCATGGCCGACGAGTGGTGGTCGCAAGTGCAAGTTCGGCAAAATTGGATGCAAATGCGACTCGTGAACATGGAGCATTTGCACGACGCGTATCATGTCAATTGGGTAGTGATGGAGCAGCCGGGCGGGGCGGGCATGAACTGTCCGTATGAGAATAGGGCCGTAAAGGTATGCAGGTTGGATTGAATCCGGCGTATGATCTACGAAATTGGACGCGTTGAGTTTGAGTAACTTTAATTTCCAGTCTTTAAATCAACGAGGACCACGCGCATGGCGCTAGCGGCAACGGTTACATCACAAAGTTTGCTATTTCCTTATGAGAAATGGGATTCACAAGTAAAGGCTTTGGCTGGGCGCTACCAGACCAATCCACCGTGTCCTCATATTTTGCTGGAAGATTTCGTCAACTCAAACGTCGCCACTGAATGCGCAAACGAATTTCCCGGGCCGACCACGCAAGCCTGGACTCACTACAAACATCAGAACGAGAACAAGCTCGGGTTCACCAAGCGGGATGCGTTTCCGCCAGCGTTAGGACGGCTGGTGGACGAACTTAATTCACCCGAATTTGTGGCATGGCTATGCAAGCTGACCGGAATTGATGGGCTTATGGCTGACCCAATCCTGGAAGGTGGAGGGCTGCACCAATCCACGCGCGGCGGATTTCTGAATATTCATGCCGATTTCAGCACGCACCACTACCACAAGAACTGGCGCAGGCGGGTGAATCTGATTCTGTATTTGAACCCGGAGTGGGAGGAACCATGGGGCGGCGCCATCGAACTATGGGATACACAGATGAAGCACTGCGTCGCCAAGTATCCGCCGTTCTTGAATCACGCTTTGATTTTCAACACCGATGAAAACTCGCTGCACGGATTCCCCGATCCGCTGCAGTGCCCAGAGAATGCTTCGCGCAAAAGTCTCGCGTTGTATTACTACACGCTCGACGAAAATGCGAGTGTTCATGTTCGTTCGACGGATTACAAATCTCGCCCCGGCGATGGCATTGTGAAGTCCGCGCTGATCTGGCTCGACAAGAAAGCCGTGGATGTTTATTCGCGGGCGAAAGCGCGCTTTGGTTTTTCGGATGAACTGGCCAGCAAGATTTTAGGGATGTTCTCGAAAAAGTGACTAAAATCGGTGTCGCGAGGGCATCCGCTTCATAAATGGCATTGACCCACCCATCGATGCCAATTTTTGCGCACTCTCTTTCTCAATGAGTGCTTTGAGGGCACAGTTGATCAACATGGATTTCTTTTTCACATTGGTTACCTTCTGTGCAATGTGAACGAGGTCTTTATCGACTTCGACTGATACTTTCATAAGAACTTTCCTTCCAACTACCTCTCATCATTCTGATAGCCATCCTCCGGTGGTCAAAACTTTGAAAATAAAAAGGCGGCCCTTGCGGGCCGCCTGATTTATGCCAGCGAGAATGCTTACGGAACCAGTGTTGCCGACAGAATCTTGATGTCGGCATTGCTGGGCAAGGTAATGCTTTCCACGGTTTTGCTTGAATTCAGCTGCAAGGGATATGCATACATATTGAATGGGCGCATATCCTTGGTGCCGTCTTCGTAGTCGCGGTAGGCCATGGCGATGCTTTCGTATTCGCCGGCGTACTGTTGCGGAGTGAACCAGTCGCTGAAATTGCGGACGAACTTCGAGCTGGTTCCATCGGTGTAGTTAACGGTCAGAGTTTGCGCAAGTTGATTTCCATTGACCGCTGCACCCAGCAGGGCGAGGAATTTATATTTGCCCTGGTTGAGCAGAATCGTTTGGCCGGCCGCGGTGACGGTGTTCTGAACATCGGCCTGGCCGAAGTCGAAGAGCACGCCGTTCAACACGCGAGTAGCCGTGATGAGATTGGCGGAGTAGGAGTAACCGAGACCATCAAGGCCGCCGGTTGTGTAGGTCTTACCGTCGAGGTAAGCGCCGTAAGTGTCAAACTCAGAGGACAGATTGACGGGCGTGCCAACACCTTTGCTGCCGAGCCCGGCGCTGACTCCGAGGGCAAGAGGCAAGTTCTGGACGATGCTGCCCGAGGTGCCTGTAACGGTGAGGTTGTAGTTTCCGGTGGACGCGCTGGTACCAGCCTTGAATACGATTGTCTGCGTATTTCCAGTGCCTTGAATTTTTGCAGTTACGCCTTTGGGAAGGGCCGAGAGGCTCAACGTAACTTGGCCGTTGAAACCATTCTGGTCGGTAATCGTAATCACCGCATTGGTCGTGCCGTTCTGATTCAAGTACACGCTGCCCGGGCCGGAGAGCGTGAAGCTGCCACCGCCGCCGTTTCCGACGGCATTGTTAATCGCAGCGGCATACTGGGCAGCGAGGCCGGTGCCGACGAAGTCGTCGTAGAGCCACATGAATCCGCCGATGATGCCGCATTGGTCATGCCATCCGGTCATGATGGTTTGCACCTGCGCTGGAGTGTCATTCTTGTCCCACAAGCCGGGGAAAACAGGTACGTTGCCGAAGTTCCATCCCACGCAGGGGCTGTTGCCCTGTCCACCGGCGTAAGCCTGAAGATGGACGCCATCTACGGTACCGGGAAGCTCGGTGTTGATCTGGGAAACGAGATTGATCCAATAGCTGTTGTTGACGTAGGGGTCGGGCATGACTTTATAGCCCAATTGGCCGACCATGGCCCCGAAGGCAACCGTGGTGGGGTCGTTGTAGCTGTTCTCGTCGTCGAAATCGAGCGCGTCGAGGGCTGGAATGGCGGCCTTCAATGCTGCAAAATCCTTATAGAGAATACTGTTGGGGCCGGTGCCCTGCGACTGAATGAGCGACGTAATGTTTTCCCAGTCGCCGAAATTGGAGGAGCCAATGCTAAAAGTCACGCGCTTGACCGTGCCCTGCTTCAACTGTGCCATCTGAGCGGGAAAATTGGGGTAGCTTTGATTGCCGACGTAAACGCCGTTCGAGGTCAGCGGAAACTCGCCGTTGAAGTTGAGGTCGCCGACGCTGTTGACTTCGACGCTCCAGACGATGGCTTCGGTAAAACCGGAGCTTTCAATTTCGGTAATCGCGGCCGGATTTTTGTAGAACGGGCCGCCGCCGAAGATGCCGGTATATCCGGTCGCTTGCGCAGATGCCGCTTCCGCGCAAAATGCTGCAATCAGGAACAAGAACAGAACCATCATCGCGCTGCGAACTACGGCTCGCGATTGGCAAGGGAAAGCTGGGCGTGTTTTGGCTGTGTGGGTCACTTCATCTCCTAGTAGAACGGTGGGTGCTGGATTGGCCTGGGGTCGCGGCATTAGCGCCGCGATTTCATGCCGTTCAAATTTGGATGGAATTATACAGAGGGTGGACGTGGGATAACAGTAAATTTTTGTCAGAAGCCTTAATTGGCGGGCAGTTCGGCGATTTGTGGGCGCTACGCGCGCCACCCTAAAAATTACCGGCAGACGCCATTCGCGGCTGATACGGAAATGCTTCCCTTGCCAGTGACGCCTTGATCATGGGAGCACCATCCGACGCTCCATTGCTTGGTGAGCGAATCGTAGTAGGCCCAGCGCTCGAGCGAGTCGTTACCCGGCGGATTGTTGCCAGAGGGATCCGGGAAATCAGGCGATTGAAGCTGGAATTCATGATAACCGGCGATGCAATCGGACTTGAATTGAGCAACTTCTTTCTGGTATTCGCCGGTCGGTTTCATGATCCAGCCCTGGAGACTTTTCTCGCGCGTCGGACAAGCGTCAGACTTAAAGACCCAATCATTTCGCCGGGCGGAATAAAGGTATCCTCGCGCGTTTTTGTTCCGGTGGCGCGAAGCCGGATCGAACTGATCTAGCGTTGGCGGATAGAGACCGTTGGCGGCGCGATAATTCTCCAGTTCATCCAGCAACGGCTGGGCGGCTTGCTTGACCGCGTCTAAGTCAGGCTGCGTGGTTGGGTCATTCTTCACTTCGTGTGTTGAGAAGCAAAAACGCCCCCACAGGCTCATGATGAGGACAATAAAAACGAACGCGAGCATGCGCAATGGGTGCGATTTTTTCTGGGCGCCAACGACGAAAGTCCCCATGCGTTGGTTTTAGCAGAAAGCGTGGAGGGGTTCGCATGACGGAGGTAATCGGGCCGATATGCGATGGGACATAAAAAAGGCGGCCAGAGGCCGCCCCTTAATTAGTCATGAAGTTGGTTATGCCGGAGCGGGATAATCGCCGCCTTTAGCCAATCCCGGACGTCCCGGTTCAGGCTTCAAGACCTGCTGCACGCCATCATCCGGCTTCGATGGAGGCGTGATCTTCGGCAACTCTTCTCCGTCAATCAACATGCGAATTTCATTGGCATCGAGCACTTCACGGTCAAGCAGCGCTAATGCAATCCGCTTCAAGGCTTCGCTGTTTTCGGAAATCACAGCCTGAGCAGTGTTGTAGCCCTTGCCGATCATGCGGCGAACTTCCTCGTCAATCTTGATGGCCGTGGCTTCGCTGTAGTCGCGATGCTGGTTGATCTCGCGGCCGAGGAAGATCTGCTCTTCCTTTTTGCCGAAGGTCAGAGGCCCGAGTTCGCTCATACCGAATTCGCAGACCATTTTGCGCGCCATTTCGGTGGCCCGTTCAATGTCATTGCCTGCGCCCGTGCTCATTTGATTCAGGAAAATCTCTTCCGCAATGCGTCCGCCCATGAGGATGGCGATTTCGGTTTCGAGGTACTCCTTGGTGTAGTTGTGTTTGTCGTCAATTGGCAACTGCATGGTCAGACCGAGCGCCATGCCCCGCGGGATGATCGTGACTTTGTGCAGAGGATCGGAGTTCGGCAGTTTCGCCGCTACCAGCGCATGGCCGGCTTCATGATAGGCCGTAACTTTCTTTTCCTCTTCGGTCAGGATGAGCGACTTGCGTTCCACACCCATCAGGACTTTATCTTTCGCCAACTCGAAGTCGAACATGAGCACGGCTTTGCGATTTTGCCGCGCTGCGCTCAATGCAGCTTCGTTCACCATGTTGGCGAGGTCAGCGCCGGAAAATCCCGGTGTGCCGCGAGCCAAAACGGAAAGGTTGACATCGTCAGCAATTGGAATTTTGCGAGTATGCACGCGGAGGATTTCTTCGCGTCCGCGAACATCGGGACGATTCACCACCACGCGCCGATCGAAACGACCGGGCCGCAGTAGCGCTGGATCGAGGACATCGGGACGGTTGGTTGCCGCCATCAAGATGACGCCGTCGTTGGATTCGAATCCATCCATTTCGACGAGAAGCTGATTCAGGGTCTGTTCGCGCTCATCGTGTCCGCCGCCAAGGCCAGCGCCACGGTGACGTCCGACTGCGTCGATTTCATCAATGAAGATGATGCAAGGAGCATTCTTTTTGCCCTGTTCGAACAAATCTCGAACGCGGCTTGCTCCGACGCCAACGAACATTTCGACGAAGTCAGAACCAGAAATCGAAAAGAAGGGAACATTTGCTTCGCCCGCAACTGCGCGAGCCAGCAAAGTTTTACCGGTTCCCGGAGGGCCAACCAGCAGAACGCCCTTGGGAATGCGTCCGCCAAGTTTTTGGAATTTTTGCGCTTCCCTCAGAAACTCGATAATTTCTTTCAGTTCTTCTTTTGCCTCTTCCACGCCAGCCACATCTTTAAAGGTGACCTTCTTCTGCTGCATGGAGAGCAATCGCGCCCGGCTCTTGCCGAACGAAAGCGCTTTATTTCCGCCGGTCTGCATCTGGCGGATCATAAAGAACCACAATGCTGCCAACAAGATAAGCGGTGCGAAATTCAGCAACCACGTCGGCCAGCTCCCTGCGTTGATATCGCGGAAGTTCATTTTGACGCCTTTGTCACGCAGCGTCTTGATCATGTCGGGATAGTTCACCGGCGCGGTGGTGTGGAAGGCCGAGCCATCGGCGTATTTGCCGCGCACTTCCTGGCTCGTGACGGTGACTTCTTTGACCGTGCCCTGGTCCACATCGGAGAGGAACGCGGAGAAATCAATCTCTTTATCTTTTTGCCCAGCCGTGCCCGCTTTGACCACCTGCCAGAGCAGAAAAGCGGAAAGCACGATGACCACCCAAAAACCTACGGTTTTGACGGTTGAATTCACTAGCACTCCTGGCGAGTCGGCCTGACTCGAAACCTGCGCCGCAGACCTGACTGTTCGCTACTCAACTTAGATGCCCGTCATGCCTTTGAGGACACAGCGAATGGCGGACAGAAAGTTAACTTTATTCTACCGCGTTCAGGGGGAAAAGAAACGCAGTTCGTTGCATGACTTAAGTCACGGATTCCATTCAGGTTGTGGTTGCCACGTGGGGGAGATTGCGATTCGTCTGCTCCGGCGACCCTAAGCCGTAGCCGATCAAGAAGGCTTCGTCCACTAAAAATCCGAAATAATCAGGCTGCAATTGCACGCGCCGCGCAGATTGCCGATCGAGCAACGTAGCCAATTTGACAGAAGCCGCGCCGCGGCCGCGCAAGTCAGACATCAGAAAATCATTCGTGACGCCGGAGTGAACAAGGCCTTCGACCACAAGCACATGCTTGTCACGAATGTCGGCGTCGTGACTGAAAAAAATCTCAAGCATTTCATTGGGCGCGCTTTCCTGCTGCTTGCGATAGCGGGGTTTGATGAACTGGCAAGTTACGGGAACATCGAACGCGCGGACAAGGTCAGCCATAAACATGAATCCGTTTTCCAGTAGCGCGAGCGCGTGAATGGACTTGCCCTTGTAATCGTCGGAAATCTGCCGTCCCATCTCTTTGACCCGTTTTTGTATTTGATCGGCGGAAATGACCGTGCGCAATTCGCCCGGCTTTAACATTGGTGTCATTCGTTCCTCGGGGAGAGCTTCATTTTAAGTCTTCAACGAGACTTCGCGAATCAGCAACGCACGGGCATCGTTTGCGTTGTCTTTATATGTATTGCGCGGGGGAAATCCGCGCAGCCAAAGTAATTCTTCTCCGCTCACCACAACCGGCCACAACTTTCGCTCCTTGCCCGTGATGTGGCGCTCCTGCAAAAGTTCTTTGACTTTCTTCGGTGAACTCGCGTGAGCTGGCCAAAAACGGTCGCCCGCACGCCAGTTACGCACGCGCAGTTCGCGCGCGGCATATTGTTCGCTGAACAAGTCTTGGGGATTATATCCTTCACTGCTACGCGGCACTAGAGCGGCTTCAAAACACGCCGCAGCTTCAGGAACCTCGACTCGGCCGGGCACGGGAAGAAGATATTCATAATCATGCTCAAGCAATATCTGAGGAGAAATAAAGAGCAGAAGATTCCGATCGCGTTCGGCCCACCAATCTCCCGGCAAGGAAGCGGCGTTGGATTCACCCGATACAACCGCCAGAATGTCCGCGACGTGTTTGGAGTCGAGCGAAAACTTCAACTGCCCGGCGGCTGCACGAATAATGCGCCGTTGCAGGGCGCGAGGCATGCCGCGCAATTCGATCAGATCAAGCGCCTGATGATTGCTATTCCACACAAGCGGCAAGATTTCCGCCACGCGAGTCTCCCAATAAGCCTCCTCGTCGCGCGCGATTTCTGCGGTTTCGGCGAGGATTTCGCGGATGGACGGATTCAGTTCGCGCTCCATCACGGGAAGAATGCGATGTCGAACCCGATTTCTTGCGATGCGAAAATCTTGATTGCTGGAATCTTCCCGCCACGATTGGTTCAAATTTCTTAGATAAAGCTCGAGTTCGGCACGCCGCACGCTGAGCAGGGGGCGAATGATGGTCGCTCCGTGGCGCGATTTTCCGCCTTCGACTTCTTCGTATTTCTCGGGATAAATGCCAGCCAGCCCTCGCGTTCCCGCACCGCGCGAAAGCTTTAGCAATACTGTTTCCGCCTGATCGTCGAGCGTATGTGCTGTCGCGATACGGTCCAGGCGATACTCGCGCAACAAATCGGAAAAGAACTTGTAGCGCAAAGCGCGGGCAGAGGACTCGATGCTCAGATGCTTTTCCAGAGCGAAACCTGCGACATCGGCGCGGTCAGAAAAATATTCGATTTGGCGCTCTTGCGCCAGTTGGGCGACGAAGCGCTCGTCGCCGTCGGATTCATCGCCGCGCAGCAGATGATTGAAATGGACGACTGAAAGGATGATACCCAGGTCTTGCTTCAGTTCGAGCAAAACTCGGAACAACGCGACCGAATCTGCCCCGCCCGAGACGGCCACGCCCACACGGTCTCCGGGCCGAAGGAGCGCGTGTTTGCGGATGTAGGCAGAGACTTTTTGCTGAAGGCTCACCACGCGTACATAGTACAACCAGCATCGGAGATCGTATGCCCTCTGTTCCCATAGTCTGGCTCGACGCCAGTCTGGATCAGATATTTTTAGTGGCCCGTCAATCTCCAAGTGTCTCCGTAATATTCATTGCTATCAAAGTTGTATCCGCCAAAGATCACGAATTGGCGATTTGCCGGATCCCATATGGTGGCGAACTGTTCTCGGGGTATGGGGCTTTGTGTTGTCTTCAGTAGGGACCAGGTCGCGCCATCCCATGCCAACGTCTCGTTCAGGTCAACGCCCTGACTTGCACCTCCAAAAACGACTACTTCCTTTAAGACTGGATCAAACGCGCCGGTGGTGAAGTAAATCGTTGGGGGCTGTTGCGGAGGGTTTAATTCTGTCCAGTTCGTCCCGTCCCATGTCCAGGTGTTGTCTGTGATCCAATTGTCAGAGAGTCCACCAAACATAACTACGTTCCTATGAATTGGATCGTTAACGGTCACGGCCCCACTTCGCGGATAAGGCGTCGTGGTGGGATTCAATTGCAGCCAATCAGTACCGGTCCACTGCCACATGGTGCGCGAATAAAACTGCCCCTGATATCCGCCAAACATATCTACATGCCCGTTCGCGGGGTCGGCGAAGAGCATCGGGTTAGTCGCACCCGTTGGAACGGTATGCGGATTCGCCTGAGTCCATGTAGAGGTGGCGCCATCCCACAGCCATGTATCTCTCAAAAAGCCAAAGCCAGGCGTCCCGCCGAACAAGACCAGTTTTTGTGTGCGGTAGTCGTAAGCCATGGCGGCGCCTGACCGTGCGGTTGGCGCGTTTGTGGTTTGGACCTGCGTCCATATCGAACCGTCGAAGGTCCAGGTTTCATCCAGTGTGCCGGTTGCATCAATACCACCAAAAATGACGACCTTATGACTAACCGGATCATAAGCTGAGGCGAAAGCTGCACGAGGCCCGGGGGCTTGCGCCAGATTGACCTTTTGCCATGTTAGTGGTGAGCCCCACGCAGGAGATGAGAGAGTAGCGAAAAGTGAAAACAAGGCCACAACTATTATCCGAAGATTGCGTTGTTGGAACATAAGAGAGGTTCTCCCTAAATATTTAAAGACGCTGTGATCATTTTACGTAATTGACCCCGCAGAAGTTCGGTAAATGGGGCGAGCTATTGTACCTTGCAGAATCCCTGAAACACAGGCGCGTCCTGCGATTTGCGGGATTTCTACTCGTAGGCCAGCGCGTCAATCGGGTCTTTTTGGGCGGCTTTGTAGGCAGGATAGAGCGCGCCGAAAACCGCGCCCAGAATAGCGATCACGGCGGCGCGAAGGATCCAGCCGCCGGTCACGATAATCGGTACCGTGGGAATGCGATGATGGATGGCGGAGCGCGCAGCCAGGCTAACGATCACCCCAGCGACAATTCCACCCAGCGCGAGCAAGACCGTTTCGCGCAAGATTACATTGACGATGTAGAGTTTCGACGCGCCCAACGATTTCAGAATGCCGATTTCGCGGGTGCGCTCCATCACCGCCGTGTACATCGCCTGAAAAATCACGATGAAGCCGATAGTCACGGAAATACCAACTACAACATTAATGAACGTGGTCAGGCCGGGATAATGGCTGGGCGTCATCATGGAAAGGTACGTCGCCATCGAAGTAGCCACGTACTTCTCCATTCCAGGCACCTGCTTCACCTCTTGAACCACAGCATCGGCATTGGCGGGATCGTCGAGCTTTAAATAAAACAGCGAAGCTTTGCCCTGTGCGCCGATCAAATCCTGCAATTCGCTGATCTGGAGAAACTTGCGCGCGCCTTTGCCTTCCTCGACAATGCCGGCCACGCGAAAATCATGATTGAGAATTTCGATGCGGTCGCCGACTTTTACGTGCTTGGCGCGGGCGAAGATACCGTCCACCAGCGCGTCATCCGGACCCTGAAACGGGCCGCCGGAAAGATAATGAAACGGGCCGGACATGCTTTCGTAGCTCTTGAGGTCAATACCGGCAATCACTTCCACCGCACCCGCGGTAGAAATGGAAGTAATTTCCGGCGCAACAGAAACGACATGCGGGAGCTTGGCGAGAATGTCCCCGATTTTGATGGACATGGGCGCCCCGGAAAGCCCGACCATGAATGACGAACCCGGCGGCATGACGATGACATCCGCTCCAATGCCCGCCTGACGGTGGCGCTGGTCGCTCAACATTCCGAGCGAGAGACCTACGATGAGCAAAATCAGCGTAATCTCAAGCGCGATCGCAACCATGCTGATGAGAGAGCGCACCGGCCGGTGCACCAGATTGGCGACGATCATTTTATTCATAAGAGGATTGTACCCAGTTTTACGGGTGGTGCGCGCCCGACGCTGCGGATGTTGCTACAGCCTGCGGCTGGCCTAGATGTACGACCTGCGCGCCCGGCGGCTGGTCCAGAGTAAACTGCGCGTCGGTCAATTCTTTATTGAACTCCAGCTTGATCATATTGAGCGTGATGTCGTACTCCTCTTGCGGCCGCACAATCTCAATCTGTTTAGCGTAACTGATGCCGTCATAGTCCAGATAATTCGCGTAAACGGTATTTGTGACCACATCGCCGGCGTCGTTATAGACGATTTGCCGGTGCGGCAACAGATCCGTGCGCGTGAAAATAATCTTTCGCGCCAGCCGCCAACCCGCACTGCTATTGTGGATCACATCAAGCACGTAGTCGGCCTGTTCCACCTTGTGGCCTTTTGCATCCGTGATCGTCTGAATATCGTTCTCAAGAACGGCAATCTCATTGCGTGAATCCACCGGCTGCAACAAGACGGCATCGTAAATCACTGCTGGACGTAAATTTTCCAGCGGCTGTTGCGGATTGGGTGTAATCACTTCGTTGCTACCCACCACAAAACGGTTTTTAGGCGGAATGGAGAGCTTGAAATTCGTCCCATCGCTCACCATGTCAAAAGCACGTGTGCGAACCACGGGTAGCAGGCCAATCATGCGCAGCATGGCCGGCTTGCGGACCAGAATGTAGCCGCGAATCTCCTTATAGTCGGTGATCTTGCCTTTTTTCTCGCCGCCGACCGAAGTGTCAATATCCACGGTTGCTTGCATGGTATGAATGCGCTGGGCTTGATCTTCGAGATAGCCGATAAGTTGCGCCTGCGTTGCCGTTTGCAGGTGGGCCGTGCTGAAGGGACGCTCGACGACCCGCGAGCGAAAAAGACATCCACTGAGTGGAATTTCCGCTAAAAATACTAAAAACAAGGCGTACCGGCGAAATCTAGGCATGTGATGGATGAATACCGAATTATTTCACGGGTTAGATGGTTTTGGATGCTCCGAGGTGACAAATCTTTAGCGCAGAACTACTGTCCGCCGTTGTACACAGGACTCTCAAAATGCCCATCTTGCAGAAGAAACTTTATTTCAATTCTGCCAGTTTTGAAGCGGCGAGCTGGGCGATCTGAGTATTGGGATTGTCTTTCTGAAGCTGCTGGTAAATTTTCTTCGCTTCGAGAGGTTGATTTGCGGCTTGATAGGTCGAGGCAAGCTGCACTTGCGCCGTGGTCTTGCTGACAGTCGCCGTGGGCTTGGCGATCAGGTCTTTATAAATGTTGATGGCGTCGTTGGTACGGTTGGTATTGAGATAGACGGAGGCCAAAGCGAACTTGGCCAGCGATGAAAGATCGCTGTTGTGGGAAGAGGCTACGGCGTTCAAGTCTTTTTCAGCAGAGGCGTTGTCACCGAGGTCCACTGAGGTCAATCCCAGAAAGTAGCGGGAAAATTCAGCGGAGCGAGTATGCGGATATTGGTCCACAATGGCCTGAAATTGCTTGTGGGCTTCGGTCGCGCGCTCTTTAGACGAGGCAAAACTGGGCTGATCGGGTTGCGGCGGCATGTTGGCCGGACGCACCGGCGTATCCATGGTGCGGATGGCCTGGCTGAAGCTCATGCTGGCCTTGAGATCCTGCTGGTTGAAGTAATACCAGGAGCCGCCGATGATGGCAGCGAGAACAACGACGGCGATAGCGCCGTAGGTCAAGGTGGACTTGTGCTCGACCGACCAGTGAGCGGTAACTTCCGCGGCATGGATCGTGGCAGTGCTAAAGCGGTCTTCTTTCAGTTGATGGCGGGTTTCTGCGCGCACAAATTGTCCCTTCTTGAATTACGACGGGTAGGCTGACAATTCTTAAGTTTAGCAGGGGGAAATTGGCAGCGTCAAAGGGCGGAATTCTGCTAGTCTCGCGCCATGGATTATTTATGGACGCCATGGCGTTATGCCTACGTAACCAGTGCATCCGGCGCGACTGGGTGCATTTTTTGTGATTTGCCCAAACTGGTCGACGATCAGAAGGCGCGGATCGTGCATCGCGGGAAACACTGCTTCATTATTTTGAATACTTTTCCTTACACACCGGGACATTCGATGATTGTGCCGTATGCGCATCTGGATGAGCTGCGAAATCTGCCGACCGACGCGGCGCAGGAGATGATGGCGCTTTCGCAAAAGATGGAAGACGTTTTACGGAAGCTTTATAAGCCGGATGGTGTGAATTTAGGAATGAATATTGGCAAGGCTGCCGGGGCAGGCGTGGCGGGGCATATTCACATGCACATTCTGCCGAGATGGGTAGCCGATGGAAATTTCATGACCGTCGTTGGAGAAACACGTGTACTGCCAGAAACGTTGGAGATGACGTGGGCGCGAATTAAGGGAGCGCTGGAGACGTAAAGTGGATTCTTCTCGCCATGCTTGACTCGGGCAGGTGAGGACATCTGCCCCTTCCGCAAAAGAATGAGCCAGCAAAGTGTGCGATTGCTTTCAGTTGACTTCCGCGGGGAGGGGCGTTTTGGTTTCCACTTTGGCGCTCGTGACCAAAATCACTGAGGCGACGACGATGGCGCTCCCCGCCAAAATATAACCATCCACGCGTTCGTGGAGAACGAGCCATCCCAGAAAAACCGCGACGACCGGATTAACATAGGCGTACGTCGAGACCTTTGACGTAGGCACGTGCGCGAGCAGCCAGATGTAGGCGGTGTAACCGATCCAGGAGCCGCAGACGATCAGGTAGCCGGTCGCGGCGAGGCCGCGCGGCGTCCAGAGAACTCGGGAGAGATCGCCGTTGGGCCAAGCCCAGAGAAAATTGGCGATTCCGGCAAAGACCATTTGCCAGGCGGTACCGGAAAATTGATCAACTTCGGCGGACTTCCAACGCTTGGAGAGCACCGACCCGAGCGCCCAGGAAAACGAGCCGAACTGCAAACTGAGCGAGGCCCAAAGTTGGGTGCGGCCAAAAGACGTGGCGGCAGTGAGTTGCGGCCAGAGCAAAACGAAAAGTCCGGCGAGACCGAGGGCCAGTCCGATTTTGCCCCGCGAAGAGATGTGGTGAGAGCCGAGCAGCCACTGATCGAGGATGAGAAACCACATGGGCGTCGAGGCCACAATGAGCGCGGCTAGCCCAGAGGGAATGTGCATCTCGGCGTAGGAAAGTGTGAGGTTGCCTCCCATTAGCAAGAGCGTGCCGACAACGGCCATGCGGGCGAGACGCATTGGGGTATAGGCCACTTTGCGTCCACGCAACGCACAGAATGCAAGCATGAGAGCGCCGGCGATGAAAAAACGTACGGCACACATCAACGCGGGTGGGATGTGTTCGACAGCGATGTCAATGGCGAGATAGGTGGATCCCCAAAAGAAATAGACGAGGCCGAAGGCAAGCGCAATAGAAAAGCGGCGAGGCGAAGACATGGTGAAGAATCAGCGTAACAGAAGCAGGGATGGCGATTGTTAAGTGGAGCTCGCAGCGCTTTTGCAACGGTACGATGTGAGAATCCCGTTCTTGACAGGGGTTTAAGCGGAATTTATCCTTAAACTTTGCTCCCTGAGAACTGACGCCAGTCAATCTTGCGTCCACGGTCTTCGACGTTTCAGGTTGGGCGCGGAGAGCGGAATGTTCATCGAAATCAAGGAGTTAGAACTCCACCCCATTGATTTCAAAGAAGAATTGCCGGCGGGTGCGCTGGATCTTGGGCCGGAGATTGTGCAAGCGAAGCCGCTGAAGACGAGCGGACGAGCGCAGCTTGTCGAAGAGCATCATGGCAAGCACGAAAAGATTGAAGACATCCGGCTGGCCGGGGAACTCGCGACGACATTGCAACTGACGTGCGCAAGATGTCTTGATCCCGTAATGCAGGAAATTTCGCACAAATTTGACCTGCTATATCGTCCGCAGGGAACAGACGCTGGACGGGAAGAACTTTCCGTCACGGCGGCGGAAGCGGAAGTCAGCTATTATCAAGGGGAAGGCCTGCTGCTCGAAGATGCGCTGCGCGAGCAGGTTTTGCTGTGCGTTCCCTTAAAGGCAATTTGCCGTGAGGACTGCAAAGGATTATGCCCGCATTGCGGGGTGAACCTGAACCAGCAGCAGTGCTCGTGCGCGGAAGCGGCGGATGATCCGCGATGGCTGGCTTTGAAAGAAATTCGAAGTAAGTTGAATTAGAAATCTTAGGCTCGCCGGATTGGTGAGCGTTTTATCTGAGAGGAATTCGATGCCTAATCCGAAACGGCGGCACTCCAAAAAACGTACCAGCACGCGGCGGGCGCATGACGCTCTGACCGGACATTCGCTATCTGAATGCCCAAATTGCCATGAGCGCAAGATGCCACATCGCGCCTGTCCCAAGTGCGGCCATTACAAGGGCCGCGAAGTTGTCAGCGTGGAAGAAGCCAGCTAGTCTTCAATCAACATGGCCAGCGTCATAGCTCTGGACGCAATGGGTTCGGACCGCGCGCCCAAACCTGAGATCGAAGGTGCGATCCAGGCGGCGCGGCACTTCGACGTGCGCGTGTTGCTGGTCGGACCCGAAGATATTGTGCGCGCCGAACTGCAGCGGCACCCCGCCGCTGCGCTGTTGCCCATCGAAGTTGTTCACGCCAGCGAAGTCATCACCATGGAAGACAAGGCTGTGCAAGCCGTGCGGGCGAAGCGGGATTCGTCCATGCGCGTAGGCGTGCGTTTAGTGCGTGATGGGCGGGCAACGGGGTTTGTAACTGCCGGCAATACCGGCGCCGCGATGGCGACGGCGAAGATGGTTTTGGGAGCGATTCCGGGCGTCGATCGTCCGGCACTGGCAGCGGTTTTTCCGACTGCGCTGGGAACTGCAGCATCGCTACTCGATGTGGGCGCAAATGTTGATTGCAAGCCGCACAATCTCGAACAATTTGCTGTAATGGGCGAAATTTATTTTCGCAGCATGTTTGGAACGAAACGACCACGAGTTGGGCTGCTTTCAATTGGGGAAGAAGAAAGCAAAGGCAACGAGCTGACGCGGGAATCGTTCGCATTGCTGAAACAGTTGCCGATAAATTTTGTGGGCAACGTCGAAGGACGCGATTTGTACAACGGCGAAGTGGATGTGATTGTTGCCGATGGATTTGTCGGTAATGTGGCGCTGAAGATTTCAGAGGGCGTGGCGCATTTGGTGCGGAACACTCTAAAGGAAAGTCTGAAGGCGACGATTACACGGCAGGTCGGCGCATTGTTGTCGCGGAGTGCGTTTTCAGATTTCAAGAAGCGGCTTGATCATACGGAGTACGGCGGCGCACCGCTGCTGGGGATTAAGGGGGTGTGTTTCATCACGCATGGATCGTCGAATGCGAATGCGATCAAGAATGCAATTCGCGTGGCGGCGGAGTTCGCGGAGAAACCGATTGAGGGCGAGATTGAGAAAGCGCTGGCAGCGATAAAACCGAAAGAAGTGGCGAACACAATTTAGAAATTCTGAATTGGCGGGCGAGGCGCCCGCCCCACAGATTTTTATGACAAAGATTGCAGTTTTGTTTCCGGGGCAAGGATCGCAAGCGGTCGGCATGGGCAAAGAACTGGCGGAGAAGTATCCGGTGGCAGCGCAGACGTTTGCGGAGGCTGACGAAGCGTTGGGATATAAGCTGTCGCAACTTTGCTTTGAAGGGCCTGAAGATCAACTGAAGCTCACTGAGATTACGCAGCCTGCGATTTTGACTGCGTCAGTGGCAGCATATCGCGTGCTGTCAGAAAAGGGTGTGAAGCCCGAGTTTGCAGCGGGGCATAGTCTCGGCGAATATTCAGCGCAGGTTGCGGCAGGAACAATTAAGTTTGGAGACGCGGTGCGGACGGTACGCAATCGGGGCAAATACATGCAGGAAGCGGTTCCGGTTGGAGTTGGCGCGATGGCGGCGATTCTGGGCATGGATGCTGAGAAAGTCGCCGTAATTTGTCGCGATGCAGCGCAGGGAGAAGTTTGTGAAGCGGCCAACTTGAATTCACCGGAGCAGATTGTGATTTCCGGCCATGCGAAGGCAATCGAACGCGCAGTGCAATTGGCGACTGAGCGCGGCGCGAAAAAAGCCGTGATGCTGCAAGTCAGCGCTCCATTCCATTGTTCATTAATGAAGCCGGCGCAGGAACGGCTGGCGGGAGATTTGCGCGGGCTGACTTTTGCGAATCCGAACGTGCCGGTAATGTGCAACGTGGACGCGGCGATTGTAACAGCAGCAGACGCGAGCCGCGATGCGCTCATTCGTCAAGTTACAGGAGCGGTGCAATGGGAGCAGTCCGTGCGAAATTTGATTGCCCAGGGTGTGCAAACGTTTATTGAAGTTGGTCCGGGGAAGGTTCTGTTTGGTTTGATGAGGCAAATTGACCGCGCGCAGAAGTGCCTTACCGTGGGCGATGAAGCATCATTGCAGAAGACGATCGAGCATTTTGCGGCCGGAGTGAGTTAAGACAAAGTAAAAGCAGATTCCCCGCACGTTCTCGCTTTCGCTACGAACGGCTCGGAATGACAAAGTGGTAAGAGTAGTTTTTCGGGCGAGCCAGCATACTTGACGATAAATTACTCGAGCAACCAACCGAACCAGTTTCCGCAATCCACCTCACTCGGCGAAAAAGATAACGTGTGGTCGGATTTTTGCACCCAGACGTACGCATGCTCCATGCGATGATTCACGGTGACTTGCACGATGACGCCGGTGCTGCCCGGACTCACTGAGCAGTCAATTGAGTAATCTTTCACCAAACCCCATTCGCCGCCCGGACCCCAATCGCGATAAAAGTCGCTGTAGGCATATTGCGAGTATTTCGCCGCGTGTTGCTGCCATGTTGGATCGTTAAACCAGATGGCGTAGGCATCCTCGAATTTCTGCGCCTTTACGGCCGTAAAAAATCTGTCCGCGGCGTGACGTTCGGGATAGTGGCGGAAGTGATAAGCGACCCAGCCGAGAATGATGACACTAATCACTGCAAGCAGGATTATGTTCCGGCGTTTGCGGTCGCGTGACGAATCGTACTGCTTGGCATCCATGAGTGTCATGGCGTACTAAGCATAATGGATGCGGGACGGCGGCGAAAGGGTTACAGCGTTCTCCGGAAAAGCATGTTGGCCAAAGTGAAGGTGACTACAGCAAAAATTGAGAGATAAAGCATGTCGGGAAGAATGGCGGTAAAGCCAGCTTCTTTAAGCAGAAGAGACTTGAATCCTGCGACGGCGTAGGCAAAGGGGTCGGCTTTGGCGATTGCGCGCAGCCACCATGGGAACGCCTGAATGGGATAAACCGCGCCGCTGGGAAAAAACAACAGCGTGTTCAGAATGCCGAACATGGCGCGCGGAACAAGGGGATCCTCCACTCTGACCATCAACAGGAACATCATGGTGTTGAAGGCGACCGAAGTGAGGAAGATCATGACCAACAATCCGAGCGCGGTCGAAAGGTTAAATAGGGAGGTAACGCCGGAGAGAAAACACCCGATGACCGTAATGATGATGCCGGTCATCACAGCCTTGATGGCGCCGGCTGCATTCAAACCGATGACAAGTTCTGTCTTGGTAATTGGAGTTACGAGATAGCCTTCGACGACACCGCGAGCTTTGTCGTCAATGTAGAGCATGCCACCGCCGATCATTACAGAGACAAACATCGCCAGCGAAATGGAGCCGGGCAGCAGAAACTTCATGTATTCGATATAGGGATATAGCTCCACGATCTCCAAAACGGTTTGCTGCAAGATGCGAGGTTCTACAACGGGATCGTTCAACGAGTTTGTGATTTGCGTGAGCGAATCTTCGATGGCCGAGCTGATGAAAGTGTCGCTGTTGTCTACAACAAGCGCGATTCGGGGCTGGTCCTGCTCGTACACGCGCCGGGAATACTGCGCTGGAATGACAACCGCACCCTGAATCCTTCCGTTGCGCACATCCTCCATGGCAGTCTTTTCATCGTTGTAATAAACCGGCTCGAAGGTGCGCATGTTGGAACGCACCGAATCGAAAGCCTCGTGAATGCGAATCGCTTGCGGGCCGCCGTCTTCATCCACCAGCCCGAGCTTGGTGTCGCGAATCTTGCCGCCGAAGGCGTTACCCAACACGATGAGCTGCACCAACGGAAAAATCATGGAAACCATCATGAGAGCTGGCGAGCGGAAGAACTTCCGCATTTCGCGTTCGATGATTGCAAGAATGTGATTCATGGGCGCAACCCCGGTGATGGCGGCATAACAAAGGCATGGGCTTTGACGAGCTCATCGCGCAATTGCCGCCCGGTGTAGTGGACGAAGACGTCATCCAAAGTGGTGTTTTGCACGGACAGGGATTTGACGTTCACACCTGCCATCACAGCGGCCTCCACCATCTCGGTTGTAGTTTTAGAGCCGTTTCCAGTGAGGAC
>Ga0209060_10002031_pt1 | contig 19901 bp, 12 predicted proteins | sample Coa_R1_8_FD_187155 | JGI IMG/M metagenome (GOLD analysis project Ga0209060, IMG submission 187155) | Surface soil microbial communities from Centralia Pennsylvania, which are recovering from an underground coalmine fire - Coalmine... | ecosystem: Environmental > Terrestrial > Soil >...
CTTGCCCCGCGCAGCGCTGCGATATTCAACGCCCAATCCGCAACATGTTTCATAGAAAGAAGTTCCAAATCTAACACAGGAGCTTCCCGCGTCGTGTCTTGGGCGAAGTCAGAAAGACAGTTTGGCACGACCCTAAGGAAATGCGCGCCAAGAAAGACATCTTCAGTGCTGGAATAAAGCTCTTGTTCAGAAATAAACGGGACGGCACTCGCCGTCCCGTTTTGCTCTGGATGACGCCAGCTTTTATCGAGGCTGACCTCCATCTTTCAATCATTCGACATGTAGAAGACGTGCTGCAGATTGCCGATGGAAAAGCCGGCCATGCCGCTGTTCGGATCCGCATTCCCCGCACCGCCGGTCAGATCTTCCACGGACCAGGTCGTCCCGTTGTAATAAACCTGGTAAACCTCGGAACTCGGTGCGTAGTACACGTGGTACTGGTTATTGGGTGTAGTCACGAAAGAGACGATTTGCCCATACAGCCCATCGGTAGGCGCGCCAATCTCGTTGGTCAGATCATTGAATACCCATTGTGCGGGTTTGGTCACATGATAGAAGCGGTCGAAGTGGGAATTGCTGGTCATGCTCCATACTTCTAGTTGGTTAGCGCTGGGGAGCTTGAACGCGGCAACTCCCGCTCCCAACTCCATTGGCTGTCCGGCGGTAACCACGTCCTCGTAGACCCAGGTCGAGTTGTTGTAATAGATGTGCAGCAGGTTCAGCTGAGTAGGAACTTTGTCGTATCCCGCGCAGAACAGATGCTGCTGGTTCCCCACGGCAAATCCCGCAATCCAGGACGCATAGCAGTAGGCTCCTCCAACAATCGAACTGAGATCCTGATAGGTCCACGAGGTGCCATTGAAGTACAACTGATACTCGTGCATCGTATTCAAATCCTGATAGTAAACATGAAACTGATTGTTGGGCTTGGTCGCAAAAGCCACAAGAGGAGCCGGGCTCGCGGTATTCCCGCCAACCATGGCGGTGAGGTCCTGATCCTGCCAGTTTGAGTTGTTGTAATAGGTTTGGTGGACGTGGTTATCGAAACCAACGTAGAAAACATACTGCAGGTTACCAATGGCGAACCCGGTGATCCCGTAGGCGTAGGCCTGCGGACCACCCGTAAAGGAAGTCAGATCGTCGTCGCTCCAACTCGAGCCGTTGTAGTAGAGCTGGTGCACGTGTTGAGCATTGGAGTCAACGTAGTACACATGTAACTGATTGTTGGGAGTTGTACGGAATGCCGCGATCGCCCCAAACGGGGTTGCAACGCCTCCACCGGTCAATGACGTCAAATCCTGGTCCTGCCAGTTCGAATTGTTGTACCAGAGGTGATGAACGTGATCCGCCTTGGCAGGAAGATGGGTCAGCAATATGAGCATCAGGCAAGTGCCCAGACCTTTGCAGATTCTTTTGCACGCTGACTCGAGAGCCATGGGCCCAATCACCGCAAGTTTCTTGTGGAACATGACGGAATCTCCTGATTAGAGTTTCGCGGAAAGCATCTCCAGTGAAGATTCGCGTTCTCACTCAGTTCGAAGCTTTTCGCCTTCACCTGTAGACGCGACAACTACCTGAATTCGGGGTCACCCGCGCGCTGCAAAAGTAATAGGCAATACACTAATCAGGGCGCCGGTGGGCGAAGCGGTCGTTCTCAAAGCCTTGGTTATAGAGCTTCGGTGAGAGAGTAGAGGTAGATATTGGAATATGGGAGTCGAAGGTGCGGCTTTAGTGCTACTACGGCGTGGAGTGCGCCTCGGCCAGCGCCCTCTTCACGGCCAGCAAGTCTTTCAAGACGCCCCGCAGTTTGGTCGACTCCAGCGCATTAGCGCCGTCCGACTTGGCTTCCTTCGGATTGTCATGCACTTCCATGAACACTCCATCGACCCCGGCCGCGACGGCTGCGCGTGCCAACAAAGGAATAAACTCCGGCTGCCCCCCACTCACTGCCGGTGCATTTTCGTCCGCCCGTGACGACGGCAATTGCACGGAATGCGTCGCATCGAATACCACCGGCGCAAATTTCTGCATGATCGCCAGTGATCGCATATCGACCACAAGATTGTTGTACCCGAAACTAGACCCGCGCTCAGTCAGGAACACCTGCCCATTTCCGGCCTGACGGCATTTCTCCACCGCATGCCGCATGTCCCAAGGCGCGACGAATTGTCCTTTCTTTATATTGACGACCCGCCCGCTCAGAGCGGCTGCCACAACCAAGTCAGTCTGACGGCTCAGGAAAGCAGGGATCTGTAAGATGTCGACGACTTCGGCAACTTTGCTTACATCCGCCGTCTCATGCACATCGGTAAGCACGGGGAGACTCAACTCATGCTTAATCTTCTTTAAGATCCGCAACCCTTCTTTCAGCCCAGGCCCCCGGAAGCTGCGAATCGAGGTTCGATTCGCCTTGTCGTAACTCGCCTTGAAGATGAAGGGAAATCCGAGTGAACGAGCGACTCCTTTGATGATCTCCGCCATCCGCATCGCATGCTCTTCACTCTCAATGACGCACGGCCCCGCGATCAGAAAAAGATCCCCTGACCCGATGTGAATGTCGCCGACTTGGAAGGAAGTTGTCATCCAAAACATTAGGCCACGGATTTCCACGGATTAAGAAGTAAATCCGTGCTGATCCGTGAGAATCCGTGGCAAAAGGATTAGACTCGTGCCCTCTCCGGCCGATGGAACATCTCCACGTCAGCCGTCACTTTCTCCGACTTCCGCTTCTGCCCATACTCATATGCGGCACCAACAAATGTCTTGAACAGCGGATGCGGCTCAAGCGGCTTCGACTTGAACTCAGGATGGAACTGGCAGCCAATAAAATGCGGATGATCCGGCAATTCCACCATCTCCACGTAAGTCCCATCAGGCGTAGAACCGGAAATGCGCAGTCCCGCCGCGGTCATCGGCTCCTCGTATTCGCGATTGAACTCATAACGGTGCCGGTGGCGCTCGCTGATCTCAAGCGTACCGTAGATTCTCGCTGCTAGAGTATTCGGCTCAATACGGCAGGTCCAGGCTCCTAACCGCATCGTTCCGCCAAGTTCTTCCACGCCTCGCAACTCGCGCAACTTATAAATCACGCGATGTGGGGTCGCCGGATCAAACTCGCTCGAATTTGCATCTTCCAATCCGACTACATTGCGCGCGAACTCAATGCAGGCTGTCTGCATCCCCAAACAAATCCCGAAGTATGGCACCTTCTTTTCCCGCGCATAGCGAATGGCAATCAGCATCCCCTCAATACCACGCTTACCGAATCCGCCCGGCACCAGGATCCCGTCATATCCCTCGAGTTGAGCTTCAATACTCTTTTCGTCTGCGCCTTCCAGGCCCTCCGCCTCGATCCAGTTCAATTGCAGCTTCAGATTGTGCGCAAGCGCCCCATGCACGAGCGCCTCTTTCAAAGACTTGTACGAATCTTCGTACTCCACGTACTTGCCAACAATCCCGATCGTGACCGTGTCCTTCGGGTTGTACACGCGATGGACAATGTCCTCCCACTTCGAGAGCTCGCGCGGTTTCGCCTCCATATGCAGATACTTTAAAACGAGCGTGTCCACATTTTCATTCGCGAACACCAGCGGAACCTCATAAACGGAAGCCACATCTTTGGCCGTGATCACCGCCTCTTCCGGAACGTTGCAGAAGAGCGCAATCTTCGACTTCATCTCTTTCGCGAGGAATCGATCAGTGCGGCAGAGCAGAATGTCCGGCTGAATTCCGATGCTCAGCAACTCCTTCACCGAATGCTGGGTCGGCTTGGTCTTCAACTCCTGCGCCGCCGCAATAAATGGCACCAGCGTCACATGCACAAATAAAGTGTGCTCGCGGCCCAACTCCTGCCGCATCTGCCGGATCGCTTCCATGAACGGCAGTGACTCGATATCGCCGACCGTACCGCCAATCTCCACGATCGCGACATCGACTTCCTGCGCGACCTTTTTCATCGCCGCCTTGATCTCGTTCGTCACGTGGGGAATGACCTGCACCGTCTTGCCGAGATAATCCCCGCGCCGCTCCTTGGCGATGATCTGCTCGTAGAGCCGCCCTGTCGTCCAGTTGTTATCGCGAGAAAGTTTGGAGTGTGTGAAGCGCTCGTAGTGCCCAAGGTCGAGATCCGTCTCCGCGCCGTCGTCGGTGACGAAGACTTCCCCATGCTGAAACGGCGACATCGTTCCCGGATCGACGTTCAGATACGGATCGAACTTCATCAGGTTCACTTTGATTCCCCGGCTCTCGAGCAGACATCCGATCGAAGCCGCGGCCAATCCCTTGCCGAGTGAAGACACGACTCCGCCCGTCACAAAGATGTACTTCGCTGGCATCTCTTCCTCGCTTTAAATTGTCTTTGGAAATTTGTGCAGGTGGGGTGCACGATCAATTATGACAGAAAACCCCTGTGGAAGAAACGGAAGAAATTACTTGATCCCGAGATTTCCTTCGTGTCCCTTCGCGTCCTTGGTGGTAGAAAATGTCTGAAATCCGGGAGACGCGTTGACTATCTTCCGTGAGTCGGCGAGAATAAATGAGGTTCCCGCAACCAAAAGAATAGTGTCCTTCAAAATGGGCCTGTGGCGCAGCTGGGAGCGCGCTTCCATGGCATGGAAGAGGTCGTCGGTTCGATCCCGACCAGGTCCACCATCCTTCGTACTGTCATCTACATTGTGGGCAAAGCATAGACATTCCGCGCTTTAGCTACTACCAACATAACTTCAGAACTCAGTGCTCTCAAAACCGCGGCGATACCGTGCTCTGAACTCAAATTCATCTTCCATTGATTTCGCTGCAATGCCTGCGAAACATTGGCCAGTTAAGTTTGCTCTCTAATCCATCCGGGATAAGTGTGAGCCGGCGGCTGGGTGGGCCGCTGTCTTCCGAGCATTCACCGGGATGGCAAGGAGAATCCTATGACTCAGAAGCTGAGACTTGATGCCCCCAGGAAGGCGATGGCAATTCTGTTGGGCCTGGCCACCGCACTGGGACCGATCACTACCCCAGCCTTCGCGGCAGACGCGAATAAACCTGCGAAAACCGTGAAAGCACCAGCCATACAACCGACAACGCCGATTCAACACCTCGTGGTCATCTTCCAGGAAAATATTTCGTTCGACCACTACTTTGGAACCTATCCCCTTGCCAGGAACATCAAGGGCGAGCCCAAGTTCATTGGCGCAGCGAATACGCCGGCGGTGAACGGCTTTAACTCCGCGCTGTTGACCAACAATCCGAACCTGAATCCCGCAAACGGCATCAATGCGTCCAACCCCTTCCGACTCGCTCCTTCGCAGGCGGTGACGAGCGATCAAGATCATGGCTACACCGACGAACAAGCCGCGTACGATATGGGCCTGGCCGACCTGTTCCCGACCCATACCGGATTCGGGTCCAACGAGCCCATGGCGTATTTTGACGGCAATACGGTGACGGCATTGTGGAACTATGCCCAGTTCTTTGCCATGAGCGATAACTCCTACGGAACCACGTTTGGTCCGTCGACTCCCGGACTGCTCAACCTTGTTTCCGGCCAGACGAACGGAGCGATCAACATCATTAACGGATTGGGCGATGAAGTATCTGGAGGTCCGGATGGCTCCTTCACTATGATCGGCGATGCCGATCCTCTCAACGACGTTTGCTCGAATCCCACACGAAACCAGGCTCAGATGGCCGGGCCGAATATTGGCAATCTGCTTAGCGCATCCGGAATCACCTGGGGCGGATTCATGGGCGGATTCAATCTGCAAACCGTCAACTCGAATGGAACCACTGGCTGCGCTCGCAGCTCAGCGGGACTGGCGGGAACGACCGCGGATTATATTCCTCATCACTCGTTCTTTGGTTATCACCCTTCAACGGCGAACCCGAGCCACACGCGTCCGGCCTCGATCGCTGAGATCGGCAATGCAGGTCCCGCCAACCACCAGTACGACTTGGCGGATTTCTTCTCGGCAGTTTCGGCCGGCAACTTTCCCGCGGTCAGCTTCTTGAAGGCTGCAGCCTATCAAGATGGCCACGCCGGATACTCCGATCCTCTGGACGAGCAGACCTTCATCGTCAACACGGTCAACTTCCTGGAAGCAACTCCTTATTGGAACAGCACAGCCGTCGTTATTCTGTATGACGATTCTGACGGCTGGTACGATCACGTAATGCCTCCGATCATGAATACTTCCACGGGACCTGCGGATGCATTGACCGGCCCGGGTACCTGCGGAACCGCTGCGACTGCTCTGCCGGGAGTGAATGTAACCGGTAACCCTCATGCTCTCGGCCGTTGCGGCTATGGCATGCGCCAGCCTCTGTTGGTAGTCTCGCCCTGGGCTCGGCAGAACTTTGTCGATCACAGTGTGACCGATCAGACTTCGATCATTCACTTCATCGAAGATAACTGGCTGGGCGGACAGCGCCTGGGCAGCGGCTCCTTCGACGGAATCGCCAACTCGATCAGCCAGATGTTCAACTTCAAGGCGATCCGGAACAATGGAACGTTGATCCTGAACCCGAGCACGGGCGAGAAATAATTGCCTGCGCTGGAAATGTAGTTCGCGGCCGGGCACGAGACGATTCTGATCTCGTGCCCGGTTTGCATTTCAGCGATGTGTTAGTGTGACTTTTTCTGATTGCCTCATGAAGAACTATTTTCTGATAAACCGTCGTCAGTTTCTGTACAAAACAGGAGCGCTCACCGCCGCAATATCTGCCGGGCCGAGACTTCTTTCGCCGTCGACACCCGCGGCGCGCCCGCTTGACGCCGGCAAACTCCAGCCATTTGTCGATCCACTTCCCATCCCAGCCGTTTTGCATTCGGAAAGCCAGCGTGCCAGCCCGCTGGATTCGACAATAAAAGTTCCCTACTACCGTCTAAGCATGCGCCAGGCGGAAACCAAGCTCCATCGCGACCTCAAGCCGACGCGTTTCTGGGGATTCAACTCGACTTTTCCCGGGCCGACGATTGAAACGCGCAGCGGACAGGGAGTTCTTGTCGAATGGGCAAACGATTTGCCAACCTCGCATCTGTTTCCGATTGATCACAACCTCGAGGGTGCAGAACTGGACAAGCCGACCGTGCGCGCAGTGGTTCATCTGCACGGAGGCCGAGTGCCTCCGGAGAGCGATGGATACCCGGAAAACTGGTTTGTGGCGGGAAAATCGAGCCTCTGCTTTTATCCGAACAATCAAGACGCAACCACGCTTTGGTACCACGATCATGCGATGGGCATTAATCGCCTGAATATGTACGCCGGCCTTTTCGGCCTGTATGTGATTCGCGATTCTGCGGAAGAAGCGCTCACTCTGCCAGCAGACAGGTTTGAAATTCCCCTGGTTCTCTGCGATCGGCTCCTCGATCAGGAGGGCCAGTTCGTCTATCCAGTGTCACCAGATCCGAAACATCCATGGGTGCCAGAGGTCTTTGGCGATGCTCTACTGGCAAATGGAAAAATTTTCCCCTATTGCGAAGTAGAGCCCTGCCTGTACCGCCTGCGAATTCTGAATGCTGCCAATGGGCGATTCTTCCATTTGGCATTTGGCAATCAGTTGGAATTCCAGCAAATCGGTTCCGATCAGGGACTGCTGCCTGCGCCCGTGACGATGAAACGCTTGACTCTCGCGCCGGGCGAGCGCGCGGATGTTCTTGTGGACTTTTCCCAGGTCGGCGGCGATAACATTGTGCTAAAGAGCGATCTGGCAGACGTGGTCCAGTTTCGTGTTTCGAAAAAATCATCTGCCGTGAGTGCCGCGGTTCCTCAGACCCTGAGATCAGTTGTGCGTACGCCAGAATCGGACTCAATCAAGACGCGCGAGTTATTGCTGGAAGAAACAGAGGACGGCGCCGGCAATCCGACGATTATGCTGTTGGACCGCAAGCGCTGGATGGACCCGGTCAGCGAGAACCCAACTCTCGGTTCCACCGAAGTCTGGAGCTTGATCAATGGCACCGACGATTCACACCCAATCCATCTCCATCTGGTGCGCTTCCAGGTTCTTGATCGCCAGAATTTCTATGTGATGAACTATAGGCGTAAGCGCGAACTCAAATTTACCGGGCCGCCCGTTCAACCCGATCCAAATGAGATGGGCTGGAAGGATACGGTTCGCGCCGAAGCGGGTATGGTCACGCGGATTATTGTCCGTTTCGATGGATACCCAGGCCGATACGTTTGGCACTGCCACATCCTCGAACATGGCGACAACGAGATGATGCGGCCGTTTGAAGTGATACGCCCCGGCTAGCCCAAAATCGCAGAGATGTTCCTCCGCGGCCTCTGCGGACTTTACTCCGCGATCTCAGCGGTAAAAGCTCTTTGCAGCAGGACATCAAGTAAGGGGCACGCGCCCGCGGGTCGTCTACTGGTATGTCAACGTCAGATTGTCCAGATACATCTTATAAGCGTCCTGCTTGTAGTCGCCATCAAGTTGAAAGTTGACCGTCACTCCGTACCATCCCGGACTCGACCCGTTTTCGAACGTCCAATTCAATGTTGTCGTCTGTCCGTTCAGAGTAATCGACTGATAGGTCTCGTGATTATCCGAGGTCCGCTGGACTTTGAGCGTGAGATGGTTCCATTGACCGCTGTTCGGACTGCAAGGCACTCCGGTCGGAATCCACGCTCCTTTCGAGTTGTCCCAGATATCCCACTGATTCCCGGCAGCAACGCGGCATTCATGCCCAAAGATGAAGCCCATATCGCCGAAGAACTGATTGATATCGAACTCCAGCGCCTGCGCTGCTCCAAGATTGTCGCCGTAGAAATCCACGTCGTAGGTGAAGTTGTAAATCGTTGGGGTCAGCGATTGATTGTCGTCAGGCATGCCTTGCGAAGAAGCTGTCCCGATGAGGTGGTTATTCCACAGCGCATCGGAATACGGAGTGGATCCACCGACCCAGTACACGGTCGCATTCCCGCTCAATGAAGGCGAACTGATTCCCTGGGTCATAGAGAACTCAATTCCGTCACATGGAGAAGGCGAGCAGTCGACAAAACTCGGCGGCCCTTGTCCGTACTGGCTCCAACCTCCGGAGCTCTGCAAATTCGAAAGCTGGTTTCCATTGTTTCCGCCGCTGCTCGGAGCCGGATTCGATGGCGGTGGTGGCGATGGTGGTGGATTTGACGGAGGAGGATTTGCCGGTGGCGGCGACGGTGGCGCGGGCGGAGCCGGAGGCTGCGCAACATTGATCTGCAGCGATTGTTGCTTTGAGTCTCCCTTGGAATCTGAAACGGTAACGCCGAAGTTGAAATCCCCCGCACCGCTCGGAGTACCGGCCACACTCCCCGAAGTACCGTTAAGGTTCACCCCTTGTGGCAGTTGCCCCGAGGTAACGGCAAAATTATAAGGAGCAGTTCCCCCGCTCGCCGTCACTGTTCCGGCATAAGCGGAGCCCTCAGTAGCGCTGGGCAAGTTGGCGGAGATATTCAGACTCGCAGTTGTTGCGGGATTCGTCGTGCCGAGGTTGGCGGGATTGGAACCACCTCCACAAGCAGTCAACGCGGCAATTCCGGCAATGCTAGCCAGCACAGCCACTCGCTGCACTGTAAAGGATCGATTCGCGCCTCTTGCGGGCGCTGCAGTACGTAAGCGATCAGACATCGTGAACCTCAAAAATAGGGAATTTTCGTAAAGGACGCTTGAGCGGAAGAGTCCCGTAGCACGCCTAGTTGGGAAATGAACCCGTAGGCGGCCATGGCCAGAAGAGGTGCTGAGGCTTTACGGCACCTGGCGATTGCTTCCGTTACTTCCACACCGCAGATGAAGTCGCGGGAATCGTGACTACCTGCTTTTGCTGATGGAAGGATTACAGAATCGACAGTATATCTACCGTGCAAACCGTATTGCAACGCGAATTCAACTTTTTTTCGAGTGCGGATGGTGCCACTAGGCTTAATCCAGAAACGCCAAACGCCCCTACTGGCAGGGCGTTTGGCGCAATCATCCTAACCGGGATGTCAGAATACAAATCGCAACGCAAACTGCATGAAGCGCGGCGTAGTGATCGTTCCTAGGTATCTACCGAATTGGGCTGCGCCGTAGGAGAGCGAGGGTTGTGCGCCACGTACGTCGTATCGCACCGAGTTCGTCGCGTTGAATGCCTGCCAGGTGAACTCCAGACGACGCTGCTCACCCAGCGAGAAGTCCTTGCTTACCCCGGTATCGATATTGAACATTCCTTCCCCAATGACGCTATTGCGGACACCGGACTCGCCCGGCCACTCTGGTCGGTAGGCCGCCAGCGCGGCTGTCGGATTGGCGAAAATGTCGGGCCCGGTGACGCCATCCACGACCACGTTCTTGGGGTTGGAGGCCACTGGAGACGGCCCGTTGGGCTCGGCATCGCCCTCGATGTTCCAGTTGGTGGACCAGGTGAACCCGTTGTCGATGGTGATCGGGAAGCCGGTCGTCCAGCGGAAAATGCCCGACACGTGCCAGCCGCCGATCAACTCGTTCACCATCGGACCCGTATTCCCCGCGAACCGCTGGTTTTTGCCAAACGGGAGAAGATAGACCAGATTCGCGTTGAGTTGGTGAAAGGCGTTGAAATCGGACAGTCCACGCAGAGCCAGCGGATCCCACGAATTGATGACAATGCCGCCACCGTTCAAGTCATTGCCAGTTCCACCTGTTCCTTCATACGGACCGATTCGTTCCGCGGCCGAGGCCTCATCGAGCGATTTCGAAAAGGTGTAGTTGAACTGCCCTTGCAGGTTGGATCCCCAGCGCGCATTGTAGGTCACCTGCAGCGCGTTGTAGTCGGAGGTGCCGATGTTGCGCCAGGCATAAAGCGAACTGAACTGGTCGTGGTAGAAAGTGTACGCGCCGAACTTAGAGTTCGGAAGTGCGTCAGCCAAGTTGAGTTCGGAGTTGGGCAAATCCAGATATTTCAAAGTTAGCGTTTCGTTATGCGGGAAGCAGTTCCAGATTTGATAAATATTCTGTGTGGCCGTGGGATTGGTAGGAAGGTTGCTTAGGCTGCCGCCGCTGTTGATCGTGTTGCAATTTAGGCCGAGAGGAGCGGTACCGTCGGCACTAAGTTTGCGCTGCACTCCCGTGCCGGCCCAGCCGGGAAAAAGATGCTCGAAGAATGGGATGGGCTGGATCGAGTGGACGTCGGTGCCGGCGGCAGCGGCCTGGGAGAGCATCGTAGCTGCCTGGAAATATCTGGTGTTGCTTGCGGGATCTCTCAAATTCGTAGGCATGGCCAGATCCACCTGCATAGGCAACCGCCGGCCAATACTGCCCACATAGGCGACCTGGAGCGAGGAACGCGAGCTGATTTGCCGCTGGAGCGAAAAATTGAACGTGTGCGTATAAGGCGTTTTCACCGACGGGTCCAGCCCCCAGTTGATGGCAAAGGCGGTATTGCTTGGGGTGTTCGGGAAACCGCCCGCTGGCGGGGGGCCGAACAAACACCCTGCATTGTTTAAGCTCGCGCATGGCGTGGGCAGGCAGGATTGGCCGGAAGACCCCGGAATGAGACAGGTGAAGCGGGGGGCGTTCGCGGCCGTCACCGAACCTGCGGCGTTGCCGAGACGGGTGGAGAGGCCGAAAGAACCGTTCTGGTCAAAGCTGTTCACGATGGGAACGCCGAAGTGGTCGTAGGTGATGCTGTAGCCAGCCCGGACGGAGAACTGATCTTTCTTCCCGAGAATCTTCGAAGCCAACCCATCGCCGGTGTTCGGCGCCCAGGCCACGGCAACGCGCGGCGAAAGATCCTTGTGATCCCAGTTCCACAGCCCCTGGCCGTGATTGACGGGTCCACCCAAGGTAAAACCAATTTCCCCGGCACTGTTAGCTGGCTGACCGGCAGTAGCCAAAGCGGCGGAGTGGTTAAACCAGTCGGCGGTGGTTTGATTGGTGCAGCCACCGCTGGCAGCTTCCACGCAGGGTGCGACCTGATAACCATTGGTTTCGTAAGGCGGAGCTTGCAGCACCCAGCGTAGACCGTACGTGACCGTCAGATTACTCTTGACGCGCCAGCTATCCTGGCCAAAGAACTCGTAGTCATCGATGGCATATCGACGGTTGATAGCCTGACCCTGGGGCAGCGCGGCGCCATTGCGAGCGAAGTTATAAATGCCGTCGCCCTCGGCGAGAATACCCATTACGATCGCGGTCGCACTGTCATAGTTCGGACCAAAGTTGCTATCTACCTTGGGATAGCCATTTAGAGGGTTGCCCGGATCCAGCGGGCTGTTGGTGTTGGCGATCCCTCCCGTGTCGAGATAGACCACATTGGTCTGAACGTCCGAGAACGAGTTGAGGTAGCTGCTGTGGTTGTTGCGAATGAGAAACAGATCGGTGCCGAACTGAATTGAGTGACTTCCCCGCGTCCAGGTCAAACTGTCGCTCAACTGGTTGTCGGGCACGAAGGCAATCGTAGGGCGAGTGAAGGGAACAAGGCTGTCGATCCCATTCAGGAGGACCCCCGGATACACAGAGGTACCGCCGTACTTCTGTCCCTGCCGGACGAGACCCCAGTGAAAATCATTGATGAGCCTGGGAGAGATGAGTGACGTAAGTCCAATGGTGATACCTTTGCTGTCGTCTAGCAAGTTAGTCGCGACGGGCTCTCCCGGAAATTGTGCCGCTCCCGGCTCCTTGAAGTTTTGCATCTCTCCGCGTGCAAACAAGGTTTCCGAGCCATTCGACGTGATGTGGTAATCGAGACGAGCAATGTAGGTGTTGAAGCTGCGGTCAACGTTCGGGGAGAAGCGAAATCCCAGCGTATTCGAACCATCGCCGGCGGTGAAGTCATTGGCTGGCTGATACTGATTGAGAAGGCTGAGGACCGCCTGATTGTCGCCGATTCCCTGGGGGTCCATCCCCTTGATTTGGCTCGGCCCCAGGGCATAGTAGCCGGACTGAACGCCGCTCACTCCGTTGACCGTTCCGCCCGGGCATTGTGATGGGGTAGCGCACAAGTACACAAGGTCGCCGGCACGCAGAGTTGGGCTCGGGACGAGACGCAAAGCGCTAGTGCCCTCGGCGTCACGCCGTCCTTCATAGTTGACAAAGAAGAAGAGACGGTTCTTCATGACCGGGCCGCCAAGCGTGACACCGAATTCGTTGCGCAGGAGTTTGGGCGCAGTATTGGATTCGCCACTGCTTAACTGGGAATTCTTCAAGAACGGATCATTGGCGCTGAAGATGGTATTGCGGTTGTACTCGTAGGCCGAGCCGTGAAAGGCGTTGGTGCCGCTCTTGGTGACCAGCGAGACCTGGCCTCCGCTGGAATAGCCGCTGTCTGCATTGGAGTTGGCGGTGGTGACCCGGAATTCCTCGACCGAGTCGGGAGGTGTATTAAGAACACTGGTAAAAGCGTAACCATTATTCTGGTCGTTGACTCCGATGCCATCGAGCGTGACATTGGATTGGTCGCTGCGAACGCCATTTACCGCGCCGCTCCGTGTGTCGGTCGCTTGATTGGTTTCGGCGGCGCCCCCCAGGTATGCCACGCCCGGCTGCAGGCTCAGCAAGTAGACAACGTTGCGGTCTGCGATCGGCAACTCTGCAATCTGATTTTCTTCAATTGTGTTCCCAAGCGAGGCGTCCGTGCGATTAATGAGCGGTGCTTGGCCTTCCACGTTGACCGATGTCTCGACGCCAGCAACCTGGAACTTGATGTTCATAGTCGAGGGGGTTCTAACGACCAGAGTAATCTTCGCTGCCGTATAGGTCGCGAATCCGGTCGCGCTTGCCTGCAACCGGTAATCGCCGGGAGGCACTTCGAGAAACTGATAGAGACCTGAGCTATTGCTGGTTGTATTGCGCTCAAATCCTGTCGCTGTGTCGGTCAACGTAATCTTTGCCCCAGCCACAATCGCGCCGGAAGGATCCGTAACGCTCCCATTCAACTGGCTCGACGACTGCGCCATCGCCATAGACGCAAGAAATGTCATCACTGCGAATATCCAAACGGTGCGCTGCGCATCGCGCACACACCGCACACCAAACTGGTACCACCGTTCATGCTTCCCGTTGCTCACTTGCTGATGGATTCGCGTCATGACACTCCCCCTAGGCTGAGCGACGGCAGGCAAAACGAGCGAGGACAAATACACGTATGCCCGCCTTCTGGTAACTGCCTGGTCTCTCTCTGATTTCCGGTTTCTGTGTTGGGTCAGCCGCAACGACCCTACCCCAGAGTTGGCGCGCATTATAGAGGAGGGCGTCAACAATCATCCAGAAGAATGTGTTCGTCGAAGGGGTTTCTGATTGGATTCTCGCAGAAACGAAAACACCGCACGCCTGTCAGCGTGTTGGTGACGTCGCAGCGCGCCTGCGGGCGAACCACAAATAGACCGGTATCCCCAGCAGAATCACAACCACTCCCGCAAGTGAATCGGCGAGATTGCTCATGAACGTGTAGTACAGCAGCACCGCTGCGGTCGCAATGAACAGAGCCGGAACCACTGGATACCCCATCGTTCGATAGGGCCGTGGCGCATCGGGCTCCCGCTTGCGGAAAACAAAAATCGTACTTGTCGCCACCACATAAAACAGCCATTCCGCGAAGATAGCCAACGAAAACAACTCGCGGAACGCTCCTCCCACTACGATCAGCACAATCGCGACCGCGGCCTGAACCGTTAGCGCCAACGACGGCGTATGAAACTTCGGATGCACTTCTCCCAGCGCCTTAAACAAATATCCATCCCGTGCCACTGCAAACGGTATGCGTCCGCCACTCATCACCGTGCCGTTCAACGTCGCCAACATCGACACAATCATTCCCACTGACACCAGGATGATTCCAATGTGGCCTAGCGCTGCTTCGCTGGCTGCCGCCGCCGGCACAGCCGCATGCGCAATCGCGGTTGCAGGCAGAGCTCGCTGGATTCCCGCATTCATCCCCATATAAAGGACTGCCACCAGCCCGACACCCGCGATCAGCGCTATAGGGATCGTCTTCTCCGGCCGCTGAATCTCTTCGCCCACCATGTTCAAATCGTTCCAGCCGTCGTACGCCCACAACGCGGCAACCAGCGCCGCCATGAATCCGGCCATCCCACCTTTTGCTCCTGCGAAGCTTGTGCCGAAATTGCTCCACGTACCCGAGGACGCCGTGAGTGCCACAAACGCAATACCGACGATCATCACGACTTTGAGAACCGTGAAGGCAAGCTGGAATTCCCCAGCTTTCCGCACGCCCACATAATTCAGAGCGGTAATAAACACTGCGGCCGCGATCGCCACCAAGTGCCCATAGTTGACGACAAGCACTCGGCTCGAGGTGAAGTGAACTGCAAACATCGTCCGCGGCAAAAAGCTGAAGACAGCAAAGGTTCCGAGCACCCGGACCAGACCCGCGGTTATAGTCGCGATCGACGCTGGCTTTGCAATCAGAAACCAAGTCCAGCCATACAAGAATCCAGGCAGTGGACCGTACGCATCCCGCACATACACATACTCCCCACCCGCAAATGGACGCACTGACCCCAACTCCGCGTAGGTCAGCGCACCAAAAAACGAAAGCACTCCACCGACGATCCACGCCAGATATACAAGCCCGGCGGAGCCGACAGCCTGCATCATCTCCGCAGGCACCAGAAAAATTCCGCTGCCAATGATGGTCCCCGCCACAATCGACGTGGCATGCCAGACATTCAGCCCTCGGATCAGCTCAGGGCCTCTCACTTGTGGCGAAAGTTTAGCGGTTCCTGGTTTCTCGCTTGCTGCTTCGAGTGACATCTTCAGATTTTGCTCCCAAGGTTAAGGCCGGATCTCGATTGTCGTGCCGTCCGGTACGGCAGTCCAAATCTCGTCGATCTCTGTATTCGTCACTGCGATGCAACCGTCAGTCCAATCTTTTAAACGGTGCGAGGCACCAACCCATCCGTATCCGTTCGGCAATCCATGCACAAAGACATCCCCGCCGGGTGACACACCCTGTCGTCGCGCTGTCCCGCGATCTTGAGCGTTGGGATAGGAGATGTGGATTGCTTTGTAGAAATGACTATGCGCGTTCCGGTAGTCAAGGACATACAGACCCTCAGGAGTCTTGTGATCGCCTTGCTGCATTTTCGGGCCAACGGGAGCTCCGCCGAGAGCTACTTGGTACGTCTTGAACACTTTTCCTTCGTGCAGCAACTGCAGTGTTCGATCCTTTTTCAACACGATCACGCGGTCAGCATGAACAGACTCACCCGAAATCTGTGCACCAGCAAAACTGCATAACATCCACAGAATGGCCGTAAGAACCCAGATTCGCATCGCCGGATTATAGCCGCACTCCTCAACTCAGGTGCTACGCTGATAAGGTGAAGTGCCTGATTCCCGCTCCTCGGACCTCTGTCCTGCTTTTTCTCTTCTCCTGTCTTACGCTGATTCCAGCCTCGGCCTCAACCTGGACAGTTCAGGCAAAACCTCAGAAGCTGCTCAACGGCGCCTCCGTTCTCTTCCAAGTCAAGCCATCAACCAAGCTCGCTTCCCTCTCTGGAACCTGGCTCGGACACCAAGTCACTTTTAACTACGTCGAGGCTTCCAAGTCATGGTTCGCGCTCGCCGGTGTAAGCTTCGAAACGAATCCCGGCAAATACACGCTCGAACTGAAAGGCGAGGCCGCAACATCAAAGGCTGCGCAAACTTTCCAGCACGCGTTCATAGTCGGGCGCGCCCAATACCCCAAGATCAAAGTTCAACTCGCAGTCGAAAAGAAATTCACCGAGCCCAATCCTGAGCAGCAGGCGCAGATCGCCGAAGGGGTAAAGATCAAAGAGGACTACCTCAGTCGCGTTACGCCCGAACTCCAGTGGCGTGGCGACTTCTCGGCTCCACTCGATGCCTCCACCTCCGACGTCTTCGGCTCGCAACGCATCTTCAATGGAGTCGCGCAGCGCCCTCACTTGGGCCTCGACTTCCGAGTTCCCACCGGCACGCCCGTCGCCGCCATGAACGATGGCACGGTGCTGCTCGCGCGCTTTCTTTATTTTGAAGGAAACTGCGTGGTCATCGACCACGGCCAAGGACTACTCACGCTCTATTTTCATTTGTCGGAATTCAAAGTGAAGGAAGGAGATACCATCAAGCGCGGTCAGATAATCGGTCTCAGCGGAGGCACCGGCCGCGCCACCGGCCCCCATCTCCACGTCGCCGTCCGCTGGCAAGGAACCTACTTAGACCCAGCCCGCCTACTGGAATTACAGCTCCCTTGAGCCACCAACGCCCCACACGGTCTTGTCATCCTGAGTGGCGGCGAAGCCGGCGCGAGGGACCGTACGACCTTCGCAGCCAACTCGGATGTTAATTGGAGCAAGCACGCACTACGCCGCCCCTCCCGACATTTTTCCCCGACCACGCACTGCCTGATTCAGCTCCTCTTTAATTCCCAAGTTCTTAATCAGCCGGTGCAAATAATTGGGATTCAAGCCCAGAATTCCCGCTGCATCGACATAATTTCCGCGGGTTTGCTCCACTGCTTCGAGAATCAGATGCTTTTTCAATTGCTTCACACTCGCATGGTACTTCCCTTCCTGCACCTGATCGGGAGTCTCCTGTTCCAGCAGCGACTCCGGCAAATCCTCCAGCAGCACCATATCCGAAGATCCCATCACCAACGCGCGCTCAATCGCATTTTCCAATTCTCGAACGTTACCGGGCCATTCATAGTTCACCAAAGCCGCCATCGCCTCCGGCGAAATCGGCTTCGCCTTCACTTTGCATCGCTTGGCATGCTTCTGGACGAAATGCCGAGTCAGCATCGGAATGTCATCCCGCCGATCTCGCAGCGGAGGCATCGTCAATCTCACCACCGCCAACCGGTAGTAAAGATCCTGGCGGAACTCGCCTTTCTTTACCGCGTCATCGAGGTCCCGGTTTGTTGCGGCGATCAACCGAATATCGATCTTGATTGGATGTGTTCCGCCCACCCGTTCAAACTCGCGTTCTTGCAGCACCCTAAGTAGCTTCACTTGTAAAGCTGGGGCCAGGTCGCCAATTTCATCCAGGAAGACAACGCCACCGTCGGCGACTTCGAGCCTGCCCTTTTTCTGAGTCACCGCCCCGCTGAACGCGCCGCGCTCATGCCCGAACAGATCGCTCTCAAGCAACGTCTCAGGAATCGCTGCGCAATTGATCGCCATGAAAGGCTTGGTCGCCCGCGGACTATTCCGATGCAGCGCTTTCGCCGCTAGCTCTTTCCCCGTACCACTCTCACCCTCGATCAGAACCGTCGATTCCGTCGGAGACACTCGCGCCAGGAACTGGAAAATCTCTTTCATCTTCGAGCCCTCACCCACCAGGCTCTGATCCTGCCGGACCTCCATGGTGAGGCGCTGATTTTCCTGCTCGAGCCACTGCTGCCGCCGCGCATTATCAAGAGCTACCGCCGATATCCCAGCGACCGCCGCCATGAACTGCAAGTGATCTTCCTGAAATCGGTTTGCGGTACTGGTGTTGTCGAGATAGATGCAACCAATCATCCGCTGAAAAACGCTCAGCGGCACGCATAACAGCGATCGCACTTCGCTCGCGACCAGACTCTCGACATCTCGTAACGCGCCCCCGGTCACATCGACTCCCAGAATCGCAACATTCTCGTGCATCACCTGTCGAGCGATGGTTCGGCTTACGCGAATCAGTTGCGGCTGTCCGGCCTGCCGCGTTCTGGCATACAAGCAGTTGAAGTCTTGCCCCGACCCCTCGGACAGCAGAATTGCCCCACGCCCCGCCGGTATCACCTCAAAGATCAGATCCAGCAACTGTGCCTGTAGCTCTTCCAGATCCCGAATGGCGTGCAACACCCGGCTGATCTTCAGCAATGCGCTCAGGTTCCGGGCGATTTGCGAAGTCGCTGGTAGCTCCCGGAGCAGTCGGTCAGGTTGCAGATAGACTACTTCTCGCGGATGAATGATTTTTGTTTCTGCTGTCGGCCGACTCTCGTCGAACTCGACGCGGCTGCGAGGATTCGCCCTTTCGTCTTCTTCCAGCAAGAAGAGAAAAACCGAGTCGCCAGTCGCGATCTCATCGCCATGACGCAGCCACTGTTCCTTCACCGCAACGCCATTCACCAGTGTCCCGTTCCGGCTCTCCAAATCCTTGATCTGAAAACGTCCGTCCTCACGCTGCAGCACGCAGTGCTTCCGTGAAACCGACGGATCAGCGACGGCCACCGCGCTCGTCGGATCGCGTCCGATCGTCGCCTCTCCCTCAGGCAATGGAATGATGGAGTCTTTGGAGGGTCCCGCAATCACCACGAGTCTTGGCCGCAATCAGGGTCTCCCAATTTCGTCATACTTCTTACCACAGTACAGCTTGAATTGCATACCGAGCCCGAGGGATTTCCAATATCCGAACGGTTAGTCGGGCTATCCGAAGGGATAGTAATTCGACCGTTTCCGAGCTCGCCAAATCCTTCTCCCTCCGCAACCTGGCAAGAATTGTAAGTTATTTTGCTACATAGACTTGAGGAGGTTATGAAGGAGAACAGGAAACAGAATTCCAAACTGGAACGGCAATTGCATACTTGAAAAGTGCGGATGCTCGGCAAAAGCGATGGGGGAAGCGCTTTTCGATCAGTTCTAGCCGAGATCGCCGGTTGGGAGTTCGGGGGACCCCCTCATCGAACTCCTGACCTTTTTTCCTTTTTTTCCGACCTTCTCGCGGATAAGTAGGCTCGAAAGGCTACCAACGCAGGATATGCCGCGCCGCTGAAGTGAGTGCCGCAGCGAATAAGAGTGCCGTCCTACCAGGAGTGCTGTGCTGCTAGAAGTGCCGTGGAGGAGTGGCCCTTCAAGGACCGCGTTAATGCCTGCGTTTGAAAAGGGGCTTTAGAGACCGCGTGAGAACGGCTGTCAAAGGCGGTCTAATAGCAGGATGCGGTAAAGGTTTTGGTCCGGACAGGCGGTTGGCCAGGAGCCGGGTCAGGTTGAACGAGATTGCGGCCAGGGTGAACTCGA
>Ga0209060_10002032_pt1 | contig 19897 bp, 16 predicted proteins | sample Coa_R1_8_FD_187155 | JGI IMG/M metagenome (GOLD analysis project Ga0209060, IMG submission 187155) | Surface soil microbial communities from Centralia Pennsylvania, which are recovering from an underground coalmine fire - Coalmine... | ecosystem: Environmental > Terrestrial > Soil >...
AGTTGGAAATTTGAACACTGGCAGCGCCGCTCCGGCCACCGTAAAAGCTCCGGTCGAACAAGTTCAGACCGGCGGTTTCGGTGATCCCAGCGGACTCAAGGGCAAGGGCGATCCGAACAAAGGCAAAATTGTTGTCCGGCAAGGTTTGCCTAGTTTGCCCGGCGGACCTGGTTACGGAAACGGTACCGGAGGCGACAAGGGTGTTCGTGGTACGGTCGCAAGTACGGGCTTCGGCAACGGCACTGCCGTACCTCCTCAAGGCAACGGCAAGAAGGGCAACATTCAGTCCACAGGTTTCGGCGACGCCACTGTCGCAGCAGAGGCGCCAAAGAAAAAAGCAAACAACGATGGCCCCGCGGATACACCGGTTACGATTTTGGACAAACCCAAACCGGAGTACACCGCAGAGGGGCGTAGTCTGAAGTTGGAAGGGGACGTCGTTCTCGATGTCGTCTTCCTTGCCAGCGGCAAAGTTGTCGTCAACAAAGTGATCAGCGGCCTGGGCCACGGCTTGGATGAAAACGCCTCCCGCGCCGCCGCACAAATCCACTTTAAACCGGCCCTACGCGAAGGCCAGCCGGTCGATTATCCGGCTCGCGTGCGGATTGAATTCCGCTTGGCATACTGAGGGAGAGAAGAAATGCGTAAGGCAGCTTTTGCAAGTTTGGCTCTACTCTTGAGTGGCGTTGCAGCGTTTGCTGCGCCGGACACTCCGAAGCCCGCCGATCAGGGGCCTCGCACGATGGACGAAGCGATCGATCGCGTCGTCACGAACGAGAATCGCCTTTACGGCCAGGTCAAGAATTACTCTCCGCTCGTCGAGACGTATATTCAGAATCTGAAGCCGGACAAAGATCTCGGCTACGTGCCGGCCGGCGACAAATATTTCCTCGGCCGCGCCGATTTTTCCAAGGGCGTTGCGCTCGTCTCTCTTTCCGACACCGAGGGCAAGGGCAAGAAGATTTTCAGCTCCATCGGAAACTTCTTCACCTTCGCGACGCAATTTCTGCCGGACGGCTTCCTGCAGATGATTTTTATCGACACCAACGGTTTCGATAAGCAGCACTACAAATTCGACTACGTGCAGCGCGAATTTCTCGGCGAAGTTCGCTGCCTCGTCTTCGACGTCACTCCTCTTCCCAAGAGCGGCAAGGGCCGCTTCGCCGGTCGCATCTGGGTCGAAGATCAGGGCTTCAACGTTGTGCGCTTCAACGGCTCCTACAGCGGAAGCGGTCACTCCAGCTGGTATTTCAATTTCGATAGCTGGCGCACCAACGTGCAGCCGGGATTGTGGCTGCCAACTTTTGTGTACAGCGAAGAAAAAGATCTTCACTACGCTCTGACCAAGAAACTCGATTTCAAAGCGCAGACCCGCATCTGGGGCTACAACCTTGGCCATTCCTCGCAGGAACAGGAACTCAGCAAAATCCTCGTCGAGAGCAACGTCAACGACCAGACCACCACAGCAAACGACCTGAGCCCGATTCAGGCGCAGCGTTCCTGGGACCGTCAAGCCGAAGACAACGTGATCGATCGCCTGCAGCGCATCGGCTTGATTGCTCCAAAGGGCGAAGTCGACAAAGTTCTTGAAACCGTCGTGAACAACCTCGAAGTCACGAACAACATCGACGTCGAGCCCGAAGTTCGTTGCCGCGTGATGACGACTTCCACGCTCGAGTCCTACACCGTCGGCCACACGATCGTGTTAAGCCGCGGCCTTGTGGACGTGCTTCCCGACGAAGCGAGCCTTGCCGCGATGCTGGCGCATGAACTCGGCCACGTCGTGCTCGGCCACAGACTCGATTCGCAGTACGCGTTCTTCAACGAACTGCTCGTCGAAGACAAGGACACGTTCCGCCATTTCGGTTTCGCGCGCACTCCCGACGAAGAAAAACAGGCGAACGACAAAGCGGTTCAGATCCTGAACAATTCGCCGTACAAGGCGCAGCTCGGAAACGCCGGCCTCTTCCTGCAGGCGTTGCAGAATCGCCAGAAAGAAATTCCAAACCTGATCAGCGGACACCTCGGCAATCGCGTTCCCACGATGCCGGACATGCAAGCTACGGCGCCGGTTGATCCGAAACAGAATCCGCAGAAGATTGCGGCGCTTCCCATCGGCGGCCGCGTCAAGATGGATCCCTGGACGGACAAGCTCGAACTCATCAAGAGCAAGCCCGTGGGCACCGTGGCAGAACGCGAGAAGATGCCGTTTGAAGTGACTCCGTTCATGCCGTACCTGATGCGCTACGGAACGGATGCGCCGACGAAGCCGATTGCGGCTGCAGCGGATGCAAAAGCTGGTTCCGAAGCTGCCAAGCCGTAATTAATTTTTTCCAATTCTTTTTTTCCGACGGCCCGGATTTTTCCGGGCCGTTTTTCTTTTAACTTCCCTTCTTTTCCTTCCGTTCCTACCGGCCATTTCTACCGGGGCAATTCGCTGGGAATGGAAAGCGCGCGGCTCAAAAATCCTCCCACGTAGGCGGTCGAGATAAATAGCAACGCGATTCCCATGCCGGGGTCGAGAAAAATCTGGCAAAGCATGGCGCCGATGGCTCCGATGCCAAAGACCCATCCGCGCATCAATGGCATTCCAAAGCCAGCGGGCATCTCAAAGCGGGCGTTCACAAACTTCGCGACTTCTTTCGGCCAGATAAAAACCCAAACCAGCCAGAAAAACGGAATGAAGTGAAATCCCACGGCCTTGGCCGGCGAGATCGGATGTTTGTAGTGCGGGATGGCGGCAAGAATTTTGTGGTAGCGATGGATGCAGACCATCCAAAAAACATACGAGACAAACAAAGGAAGAAACACTTCGAGCGGCGGAACGGAGAGAATGGCGTCCTTGGCGGAATCCGGCGCGTCGAGAAGCTCGGGATGGCGCGCGATGGCAATCATTTCTCCCGCGAATGTGGCGGCAGCAAGGGCGTAGCCGATCCAAAGTTTGGGCATTGGCAGGAGCGGCGCCGTGGGAAGCGCGGCGGGCGCAGGCGCAGCCGGCTGCTCGGCCGACGGATCTTCTCTAGACGGAACTTCTCCAGGCGGAACTTCTCCACGCGAATCGGGGCCCGGCGGGTCGGTAACAGGCGAATCGGCCGAATTGAACGGGTCGCCTCCGGATTTCAAGTTGGGATCATCAGTCACGAATCACACCGTATTTCTTGCGCAAGATGCTGTCGAGCATTTTGTCGCTCAGGACGCGCTTTCCGAATTTTACAAGAGTCGCGAGGGGCGTGACGCCGTAGCGCGGCTTCGGCGAAGAAGCTTCGATCGCTTGCAGCATGACGCGAGCGCAATCTTCCGGAGTTGTCTTGGAGCCGCCGCGGCCTTTGTCTGCGCCGCTCCAGGCGCCGGAATAAATCTTCGCGTACGGACTATTTTTCGCGGCATCGACATACGGCTTGGCGAGAGCCGTCGCCGTTTGCTGAAAATTCGTGACGATGTAGCCCGGCTCGATCAGCACGACTTCGATGCCGAAGGGATAGAGTTCGAGCCGCAAGGAATTACTAAGACCTTCGAGCGCGTGTTTGCTGCTGCTGTATGCGCCGTAGGTCGGCGGCGAGACAAGACCGGCGACGCTGCTGATCATGAGGATGCGGCCGCTGCGGCTTTCGCGCATGTGCGGCAGGACGGCTTGCGTGATGCGAAGGACGCCGAAGAGATTCGTTTCAAACTGCTGGCGCATGTCGTCCATTTTCAGTTCTTCGACGACGGCCATGTAGCCGAGACCGGCGTTGTTGATGAGGACGTCGATGGCGCCCGCTTCGGAGAGAACGCGGGCGACGGCGGTGCGGACGGAATCGTCGGAGCAGACATCGAGTTCGAGCGATCTGAGCGGAAGATTTTTCGATTGCGCGAGCTGGTCGAGCTGCGCGCGCTTTTCCGGCGAACGCCCCGCGGCGTAGACGCGATAGCCGCGTTCGGCGAGGAGAAGGGCGGCGGCTTTGCCGAGGCCATCGGTGGCGCCCGTGATGAGGACCACTTTGCCGCGGACGACGTTGCGGGAAGAAGAATTGGTCATGGGATGAAACTCCGATGCGCTCGGGGTTGAACAGGAAAGCCGCAGCACGCGCGAAGAGATGGTAGCGCGACCGTGGAGAGAAGGAAAACGGGCGTTGCCGTTCGAAAATTTTCGCGCCATGAGAAATCGGAAGTGGAAGAAAAGAAGGACGTTAGCGGAACGAAAAACGGCAGAGTACCCCCCACCCCGGTGTTTTGTGCAAAGAGTGCGCAAACGATTGAAAGGAAAGGAGATGACTTGCCGCACTCGGCAAAAGAGTGAAGCAAGAGTACGGAAGCCATTGAAACGAAAGAAGTTGAATGTGCTGATCGATTTTGAAAGAAACGGCGGAGGTTCTCGGAGAGCCCACTCGGGGAAAAGTGGGGTCGAAAGTTTCGAATGGAATTCGATTTACACTCGCCAGTGTATCAGAACTATTTTACTCTGTCAATAGATAAATATTAAGTATTCGAATGGCATGTGCGGACTATGACGAAGGAGAAAATCAACACCCGCACCCTAAGAAACGCAGGTGCGACACGGCCCCCGACCTCACCGTCGAATTCCGCAAGCCCATCCACTCCGCCATCGCCCAGGCCAAAGATTGGCAACCCGCCCTTCTTCGCATCCTCACCCGCCACACGAAGTAACAGCGAGGACACCTAACCAACTCCACATTCGCGCCGGAATCTGATAGAACTACCGTGAGGTTCCCTATGTCCGCAGAAGAAGCCCAGTCCCTATCTGACCTTAAGGCTCGCCTGAAGGAACTAAACAGCAAAGCCTACTACCTCCTAGTGGCACTAACAGTCATCTATCTAAAAGCACCACCCACCATTCTGCTAAAAACGGCCCTAATCTTTACCGTGATAGCCGCCGTTCCGCCGCTACAGGACTTCACGCAACCGAATTCCTACCGAGGTTTGAACTCGGTGCGCTGGTTCAAATTCGCCTTCCTCTGGCTAGCCTTCCTATGCACGCTCGGGTGGGCGGCATGTTCGCTCGCAATGACAACTACCGGTGCAGAAAACCAAGCGTCGACGACACCCGCGGCGGCACAACAAAACAAGCCAGCGCAGGCCCCGCCAGACACCGAAGCCCGGATAAAGGCAGTGGAAGACAAGGCCGACCACGGGCTCATGGAAAAGGAATACATCGAGCGCACACAGAAGGACACGAGAGACTTCTACCAAACAGCTTTCCTAGCAGAGCTCGGAATCTTCTCGATCCTCGCAATTATCATCGGCCTCGTCGGCAAGTTCGGGGTGGACCATATCGTCTCCGCGAGACTGTCAGAGGCGTCCACGACGCTCCGCACCGACCTCACCGACAAGTTCGCGCAAGAATTCCAGGCCCTCAAAAACTCAAACGCAGACGAACTCAAAAGGCTAGAAGCCGCACTCATCTCCCAGATCGCAAAGCAGGTTGGCGAGTCAGAGACACGGTCGGCCTACGCCTTCCTCTACGCACAAGGATTAAGCTACGGTGTCTCCGGCGACCACAAATCGGCACGAATGCGCTTTAGAGAGGCACTCGAAATATACACTCGGAGCCCAACGTGTTTTACCAGGCGCAACGTCGTACCAGGAGCCCTCGCCGACTTGTTTCGCGCGATAAAGTTTACGAATACGCAAGACTTTGTCGAAAATGCGAGAAAGGAACTCGAAGATCCCTGGTATAACAACATCGAAGACGACCTTCCGATTCTCGCAGTAACTTTTGAGGAACTTGCGCCCATACTGCGCGAGCGAAAGCCAACAAAACGCCCCCAAAAGGAGTAGGGAACCAGCAAGAACCGAAGAACTCTTAGCGTCATATCGGATATCTACTTCATTGGCGGCTTATTGAACATCAGCGAGCTTGGCGGGTGGCCCATCCTTGCGGTTTTGATGGCCTATAGTTCCATTGAACATTTGGCCAAGACACTCTTGCTTAGCAAATAGAAGCGGAGTGCATGGGGATTCGTGTCTTCAATCGAGCCTAGCGCTGCCTATTTCGACGAAAGCAGGGTGGACGGAAAATTTAGATTCCCAGTCGTTGCTGGGTTTTGGAGCCCAGTTGACCTTTGGATTCTGTGTGAACAGAACCTAAATCGCGCCCTGAGAGATAAGCCGGGTAATTTGAGGGCGAAAAAATATCTGCGTTCTCATGCGGCAAAGTTTGCAAAAAGAATTTCTTCATTCACTCTTTTGCCAGTTTTTGCAACGATGGAGGGAGAAGTATTTGCAAGGTCTCTTCGCTACGGAAGGTCAAAAATCTCCCTTTTTTGGCGAGCAAATATACGTTTTGCTCTTACGCACCCTGCGAAATGCTAGACCGCGAGGCTATGCGCTGGCGTTGGCACAAACCGATAAAAACAGTATTTGATGACGGATCGGCTTACAAATTTCATTTTGAAAAGGGGTATCGAAATTATTACGCTGAGAAGCGAAATTCGCTCCTGAGTAAGACCGTCGTCTTTCAAGACGAAGAGGAAAACCCTTTAATACTATGCGCCGATTTATACGCTTGGTATCGAAACGATTCAATGAAGAAATCGAAGAGAGCCAAGCAACCGAAGCATTAAGTATGTTTCATCACTACGCACCGGCATCTATTGAGCTGACGAAAGAGAAAATGCTGGAAATACAGAAAAAGATGATGAAAAAGCACGAATAAACAAGAAAAACGCTTGACAAAGCAAAAATCCGGTACACTATCTGTGTGCCCAGTAATTGAGGGTTCTCAATCCTTTAACGCGAGGGATTGTGTTATGCGAAGGTCCTGTCGAAATCCAGAAAACCAACCATTCCGCAGTTTGGGACTCGAATAATTCAGGGATTCTAGGGGAAACGCTTTTGGTGTCTTTATCCAATTTTGGGGTGGCCGCTGGGCGTCGAACCCAGATCAACGGGGTACTGGCCCGTTGCTCTAACCAATTAAGCTACGGCCACCGCAATTACCGTGTACGGGTCGCGCCGGACCAGACTCGAACTGGCGACCTACCCTTTGGAAGAGGGCCGCTCTTTCCATCTGAGCTACCGGCGCGGTCCGCACACGGGCAAACTTATAGCGCAGAATTTTCTTGACAAGTTTTTTGGTGGGAGTAATACTGCATTTGCCTAGAACGCAGTAACACTCGCAGTACAAAATTCTAAGACAAGAAAATCCAAAATCATCGCCCCCAATTGGGGCAATTCGTCGCGTACAGTTTCGGCGCGCTTGAATTGCCTGTCAAGAGAAAAACGCTAATTGTGGATGTCTTTTTTGTACTGCATCTACATGTAGTGGTCCGTTTTCTGAGGCGAAGAGGAGCAATTCCCATGGAGAAAAAGGAACTTAGGCCGAAGCGGGAAACAAAAGAAAAAATGCGGCCCATCACGCGAGATAATTTCTTGGCGGTCGTCAGTAAAGCGACTAAGACGCCTGCTGCGAAGCGCACTCCAAAATCCGCTTGAACCGCAAGTTCCCTTGATGGCGTCGGTTGTATCGGAAGCAGTATTCGTTCAGGTAGGTCTGCAAGTACTTCACGCTCACGTTGTGATAAACCCCACCGATTCCCCGCTTAACAGTGCTGAAGAACCCTTCGATAGTGTTGGTGTGAGCGTCGCCCGAGACATATATCCGCTCGCTGTGACGAATGCGCCGATGGTTATAGCCCAACTTCTCTAGGCCATCATAAGAAACGTAGTCGTCGGTGAATACGGTGCTCGCAGGAAGAATTTATTGCTTCACAAGGCCGTGGAGAGTTTCCTTCTTTGCGTTGGCCGCAACGCGTGCCACGACACGTCCGCCGCGCTCAACCATGCCAACCACAGGGACTCTGTGCGAGCCATACGATGGACGGCCATGTCCACCGCGCCTTTTTCCGCCGTGATACATCTCATCCATCTCCACCGTCGAGCCCTCCAGTTGCAGACCGTCCTCAGACAACAATTGTGAATCTGCTTGAACATGCGCCAGCGGTACATTGAGGCGGCGGAGGAGATGGGGTAAGGCAAGGCAAAAGCGAAGAGGAAAAAACTCAACACAGAGTGCACAGAGTTCGGAGCACAGAGGGCACGGAGAAGAAAGACGAGGAAAGACCCGCGCCTAGCAGGAGTTACTTTTTCTTTCTGACGCGTTTGGCAGAAGCTTTCGACGGAAGTTCGTCGCCAGCGACAGGACGATTGCCCTTTCCGACGCGCGCGAGAATCTCGTCGACCTTGCCTGAATTGGCGCGGCGCGCGCGCTCCTCAAAATAATCCTGGGCACGCATTGCAGAGACCTTTTCCGCGAGGGCGAGCGTGATGAGTTGATTGAGGGCGACGCCTTCGGATGCAGCGGCCTTTCGGGCTTCTACCAAAAGATTAGGCGGCACACGAAGGGCAAAATTGCTTCGTCTCATAGATTCTCTCCTTCGCCAACTACTAGGGCGTTGCCTTGGCAAGCCGACGGACAACCTCGCCGGGCCGTAGTACCGAACAGGCGAAGCGCGCCGCCGCAGTCATGAAATGCCGATCGTTGAACGTGATGATCGCATCGGCCTGACCGTTGATCGCAGTCTCCAGAACCATCTCGTCATCCGGATCGGGCAGAGAAGGCCTAGTTCGAATCACCAGCTCCACCGGAGTGCCGACGAATGCCAATTCATCCAGCACGGCTTCCACATCCTCCCTGGTTGCCGCGCAGGCCGCAAGATGCTCGGGCCGAGTCAACACCGATTCATATTCCAACATCAGAGGCACGGACAAGAGCAATTTGAAACGGCGAGCACGCGCGGCCTGAAGCACCTGACGGGAGGCACCAGCGGCGCTCCGGAAGGCCGCCACAAGAACATCCGTGTCGAGCACGTAGGCCGTCATGCCAAGACAGGATATTGCAGGCGATATTGCGTGTCAAGGTGCCAGCGCGTACTTACGCCAAAGCGAAGTTGAGGTTGTCGATGGCTTCGCCGATTTCGGAAGGGGCTTTGTAGCCGACGGTGACGCAATCGACGCCGGCGTTGCGGAAGGCGAAACGCATGGCGGCTTTGCGGTCTTCGCGATCGAAGGTGCCTTCGCCGCAGAGCTTCATGCTGATGACGCCCATGCCGTGCTGGCGGACCTGCTGAACGTGAGAGACGACCTGGGGAACATCGCCGGGGCCGCCGGTGTTGTAGTCCTCGGCGTCCATGCTCTTCCCTTTGTGATTCATGCGAATCATGGCGACCTGAAGAAATTCGTTTGCGGGCATCTGGCGCAGGGCGGGAAGGCCATGAACGGAAGCGCCGCGGCCGAGGATGATTTTTTTCGACTGGGCTTCGAGGATGCCTTCCTGCCAGCGGGCAGAGTCCGAAGGCCAGGTGGCGGAGTGCTGCCAGTGGAGAAGCATGATGTCGAAATAATCCGTGTTGGCGAGCTTGCGGAGTTCATCGAATTTTTCGGCTGGATTGCCGTCATGGTAGGTGGTGACCTTGGACATGATGCGATAGGTGTCGCGCGGAATGCCTTTGAGGGCGATGCCCAACATGCGGTGCATTTCGCCGTAGGATTCGGCGGTTTCGAAAAAGCGAATGCCGCGGTCGTAGGCATAGCGGATGAGGCGGGTGAATCCGTCCTGGCCGAGATCGCGCTGAACTCTCCCGCTGAACGAACCGGTGCCAAAGGCGAGGCGAGTGACTTTTACATTGGACTTGCCGAGAGTGATCCAATCGGTGGCGGATTGTTTGCCGTCGGGAAGAGGAAGGCGGCCCGTGGCGGCGACAACGCCGGCGGCGAGTCCGGACTGCAGGAGTCTGCGTCTGGTGAAATGGGGCATGCGAACCTCCGGGAGCAGGGAGAGGGAACATCTTAATATGGCGCGTGCGGCGATTCCATTGGGATTCTCCGCGCGCGGCGGAGAGGAATTAACACAGAGATCACAGAGGCAAGAGCACAGAGGTCACAGAGAAGACCACAAACAATTTGAGAAGGCGCGTGCGGCGATTCCATTGCGATTCTCCGACCGCGGCGGAGAAGACTTAACACAGAGACTACTTCGGGTCCGCAGCGCAGGAAAAGTTTGCGGCGTCGTTGGGATCGCCGGAGCCTTTGTATTTGGCGACCTGGGGATAGGGGCAGATGGGGCGAGAGAGTTTCGCGCCTTTTGCGGGGTCGTCGGAAACATATTTGGTGGCGATGATGGCCGATGGCGCGGTGCCTTTCTCGACCCAGGTTTCGAGGGCGGTGACGACATTGTGCTGCGCGTCGCGCGGGCCGGGCCCATCGAGCGAGGACGTGAGATCGGGACCAACACCACCGCTGCAATGCTGGACGCCGGGGAGCATATAGAGGCGCGCAAAGGAATCGGTTGGCGCGGCGCCGAGCCTGGCGCGGACAGCTTCCCAATAGTCGATCGTATTTAACGCCGAGATCGCGGGGTCATTCCAGCCGTGATAGAGGATGAGTTTTCCGCCGTTCGATTTGAAGGGCGCGAGATCGGGGTCGGTGGCATTGAGTATTTTGGAAGTTTTTTCGTCGGCGAGTTTTACGGATTCGGGGAGATCGGCGGATTTGAAAGACCAATCTGGTTTTTCATAAACGATGTTCGCGTAGTAGCCGTAGGTGAAAGCGGCGATGAGGCTCTTGCCCGGCGCGGCGCCGACAATCCAGGTGGACCAGCCGCCGGGGCCTTCTTCCGCACCGGGAAGAAAACCCGGGAAGATTTTCCCGGCGGCGTTGTGCGGACCTTCATAAATTTTTTTCAGCGCGGCGATTTGCGGCTGGGTGAGGCAATCGGCCGCATCGCCGTTTTTGCAAAGCATGCTTTCGGGCTTGAACGCGCACTTGCGCGGATCGTTGAGGATGCCGTCGGTGACGCCGTCTTGCGCGTCGCAGGCGGCATTCACTGCGTGCGCGATTGCGGGAAGTTTGTTTGCGGGGATGTAGCTGGCGTCTTCGGCCAAAAGCGCCTGCATGTCCCACAAACCGCTGGTGAGCAGATGCGACCAATAGTTGGCGGGCGCGCCGGCGAGGATGCCGTTGAAATCGCCGGGATAGCGCTGCGCTTCCATCAAGGCTTGGCGGCCGCCGTTGGAACAGCCGAGAAAATAGGAATAGCGAGCGTCTTTGCCGAAGCGGGCGCGAGTGATTTCTTTTGCGAGGACGGTCGTGACGTGAATGGCGCGATGGCCGAAGTCCGTGACTTTTTCGGGATGGCCGAGCGCCCAGTGAGCATCGACGGCGGTGCCGGTGTGGCCGGTGTCCGTGCTGGCCGCGGCGTAGCCGGAAAGAATCGAAGTGGCGAGATGAGGGAGATCGGCTTCACCGGCGAAGCCGCCGTTGCCATGGACTTGCAGTTTGCCGTTCCAGTTTTCGGCAGGAAGCCAGACTTCGATGCGAATGTCGCTGTCGGATGAGGGAGTGGCTTGAACGGCGACGCGACAAAAGGCAGGAAGGGATTTGTAAAGCTGCTCGATGCCGACCATCCAGGGCGGCGGAGGAACGGGAGATTTGAAGGCGCCGGCAGGAACGATTTCCGCTGCAAGGATTTTGGCTTGAGGAAGTTTGAGCTGTGCGAGCGATTCGCAGGATGGCGAAGGATTTGTTTGCGCGTGGACGGGAGCCGCGAAAAGCAGGAAAAGAAAAACCGGTGACAAACGCGTTTTCATTTTTTCGCTCCATGAACGGCAAGTGGAGCAAACCATAACACAGAGGGCAGGAAGTTAGGAGCGATGGGAGAAGAAGGGCCGCGCGGGAACACGGCCCTAGAAGAAAATCGGATTAAAGATTCCAGAAGGTGGCGTCGGGCTTGTCGAAGGCGAAGCCGACGTCCCAAGCTTCGTGGTCGCGCCAGACGACTTCCGCTTCAGCGGAGCGACCGGTTTTGGGATGAATCAGCTTGACGCGCTTGTGGAGCGGAAGCGGCGCACCGACAATGGCCATACAGCCGGAGTGCGAAACATCCACCGTGACGCCGTTGGCGCGCTGAGGCTCGGAGCCTTCGTCCCATTCGACCTGAAAACGCACCTGAGAAATGATGCGCTTGTGGGTGCGTATTTTGGCCCAGCGGTCTTCGGCGTCTTGTTTGATCGGTCCGGCGATGGTGTTTGTAGCCATGAACTACCTCGCAGCGAATAGAGGTTTACCGGGGAGGGGGCAACTTTCACGTTATGCCTGTGCGGGGACCGGGTCAATAGTACCTGGACGAAAAGGACACGTTGAGATGGCTCTGCTGACGGCGGCCCCGGGGGACGAGCCGCGAGCTTAGCGCGGCCAGAGCCAGCCGAAAGTGCCAGCGGTCAGCAACGCGTAGATCAAACCGTCGAACGTTTCAAAGAGAACCATTTTCCAGGGATAGCTCTTCCAGATGCCGTTGGCGAGCGTGCCGACGCCGTAGGCGAGAAACGCAGCGGAACCTACGACGCGGAAGACGTGGCGATACGGATCGCCCAAGTGAAGCGTGTGCGCCGCGAGATAGGCGACGAAAAATCCCACAATGACGCAATACGCAAACCACAGGCCGAGAAACTTTGGCATCACTACTGGGCCGTTCGGAAGAACGATCATGTGGCCCACCGGCCCTTCGACGAATTTGGCTTTGCCTTCGGGAGAATTCATCTCACTGGGCTTCACATAGGGAAAATGGTACAGGCCAGGCGTTAAATTCGCTGTGCGAAGCGTGGCGCGGAGTTTGTCTTCGTCGGGAAGCTGGCGATAGTTGGTTTTGTGGTAGGGCAAAATCATATGAATGACGGAACTCGCGACGAAGACGATAACGGCAGCGAGCAAGATGGGAAGCCAGAGCGCGGAAAGTGCGACCATAAAACCTCCAGAGTTGTGAGCGAGGAATCGGTTAGGCGAGAGGCTATCGCGGGAAGGAGGGGCGGTCAAGGACAACGAGAAGCATCAGGGCAGATTTGAGAAGAGAGTTTTGCCGCCACTTTCTGCGACGAGGTGCAGGTGGCCGGAATCGACGAGCGCGCGAAGATGCTTGATGCCGTCACTGTCGGAGAGGATGTAACAACGAGATGCGTCTGACCACCTGGCGAGGAACTGCTGGTCGTTGAGAAAAACGTTCGGACTTCCGGGCGCGTAGGAGCCGTACTCGAGATTGTTGACGCGGCCGTTCCAGAGGAGCGCGGTGCGGTTGGTGTAGAAAAAAACGGAGGAGAAGGCGTAATACTCGCCGTTCAGAATGAGCTGGCCGTCTGGCGCGCGCAGCAAAGCTTCGGCGAGAGGGCGCGAAGAAAGATACGGATCGAAGACGACGAGCGCGCTGCGGGCGGCGTGAAAGAAGAGAACCATCATGAGAGCGAACGCGAGATAAACGCGGCGCGAGCGGATGGCGAACGAGGCGACAGCTCCGACAAGAAAAGCGAACGCGGCGAGCAGGAGCGGCGCTTTGAGGTACGCGAAAGATTGCAGCGTGAGGTCGCCCATGTGGCCGAGCGAAAGTGTGTAGGCTTCGGGATGGGACTCGAGCGCGCGGGAGATGTCGCCGGGTGCGTCTTTATGCCAGACGAGAAAAAACAAGGTGGTAGCGGCAATGGCGCAAAGTGCGGAGACGACGCCGAGGACTTTTGTGCCGATGCGCGTCCAGGACGATTCGGAATCCATCGCGTAGCCTAGGAGCAGCGCGAAGGCGGGGTAGAGCGGCATCGAATAATATTCCTGCGTGGTGGAGAACGTGAAAAAGAGCAGGACGAAGCCGGCCCAGCAAAGTGCGAGAAGACGCGTACGGCTGGCGCGATCTTCAGCATGATTTTGGCCGCGGAAAAACGCGCGAAACGCCGCCGGGAAATAAACGCTCCATGGAAAGAGCCACAGAAGATGCAAGAGCCAGAAGGCGAGACGCGGGACGGTGTTGTAATCGCGCGGATAACGAAGATTCAAAAACCGCAGAACGTGCTCGTTGATGAAATAAAACCAGAAGAAGCCGTGATATTCGCCCGGGCCGCTATGCATCGTGAAATCGAAGAGCGGCGGCATGCGGCGCATCGCGAGAATGTGCCAAGGCGCGGCGATTAAGAACGCCAGCAGGACGGCGATGTGAATGGAGAGGCGGCTCCAAACTTCGCGCGAGAACAGTTGGCGCGTTGCGAGCAAGAAGAACAGCATGCCGCCGACGGGAATCACGACGGCGATCAGACCCTTGAGCAGCAGGCCAACACCGAAGCAAATTCCCACGAGTGCGGCCCAACGACGCGGATGCGGCTCGGATGGGTCGAGCGCACGTTGGAACGACCAAAACGACAAGCAGATCGTTGCGGTGAGCATCACGTCTGGAATTTGAATGCGCGTGAACAGAAAAAGTCCGATGCAAGTGACGACGACGAGGCCGGAATAAAATCCACCGCGAGCGCCGAACGCCCAGCGCCCGAACAAAAACGTGATGAGTCCGAGGAGAATGGCGGCCAGAGCAACTGGAATTCGCGCGGCCCAATCGTGGGGACAGAAAATGCGCATGCTGCCCGCCATCAACCAATAGACAAGCGGCGATTTTTCGATGTAAGGAACGCCGTCGAGGTGGGCGATAACCCAATCGCCGGACTGGAGCATATTGCGCGCGATCTGGGCTTGAACGGCGTCGACGTCGTCCATCAGCGCGGGCGGTGAAATGATACACCCGAGAAAAATTGCTCCGCCGATAAGTAAAAGAACTAGGCTGGATTCGAAGCGAGAGATGTTGCCAACTCCTCCCGTTCGGTCGAAACGGTCGTTCGAATCTTCCACTGTTTCATCCAGAGAAACAAGACGACCAGGCCCCACAGGTGATAGCCGAGATTCGCGCGGCCTTCGAGATGGTCGGCGACCAACTGGCGGACGGCTGCGGTGCGAAAGAGGCCAGTCTGCTCGATGGCCTGCTCGCTCAATGTTTCTTCGAGCAGTGGCCGAAGCGGGCCGCGGAACCAGTCATGCGTGGGAATATCGAGCCCAATCTTGGAGCGGCGCAAAACGGAATCGGGCAGTTTGTTGCGCATCAAATCTTTCAAGACAACTTTTTGCTTTCGGCCATCGATTTTTAAGTGATCGGGAAGAGACGCGGCAAACTCGATGATTCTGTGGTCGAGATAGGGAGGACGAACTTCGAGAGAGTGCGCCATGCTCATGCGGTCGACTTTTTGTAACAAATCGTCGGTGAGATAGTAGCGCTGATCGAAAGCGAGATAGCGGGTCAGAGGGCTTGTGCAATCGCCGCATGGGATTTCTTTGTCGAATAGCTGCCGGACAGAAGCCGGCTCTGCGGCGAACAACAAATCCTGCTGCTGACTTTGCGAGAAGGAACCGTTCCAGTAGGTGTGCGCTTCGTCAGAATGGAGCAAGGAACCTTCGAGAAAACGCTTGAGCTTGTATTCAAAGCTTATTTTTTCGTTCGAGACTGGCCAGAACTTGAGAAGACCGAGCAGCGACTTGCGGACGCGCTTCGGCACGCGGCGGGCGATTTGCGCGAGGCGGTCTGCACGATAGGTCAAATAGCCGCCAAAGAGTTCGTCGGAACCTTCGCCGCTGAGCGCGACAGTAACGCCTTCGCGGCTCAGGCGAGAGAGAAACCACACCGGAACAGCGCCGGCGTCGGCGAACGGCTCATCCGAGTAATACACGATGCGGTGAACGGCATCTTCAAGATCGAGGGATGGATTCAGATCCAGTTCGTGATGCTCTGTATCGTAATGCTTCGCTACATCCCGGGCCGGGCCACTTTCATCAAACGAGCGCCCGGAAAATCCGATGGAATACGTTTTGATTCGCGATGATGTGGCCTGGCGCGCATAGTGCAGAACGGCGGAGGAATCCACGCCACCGCTAAGCCAGACGCCCACCGGAACATCGGAGATGAGGTGGTCCTTCACCGAGTCCTTCATGAGTTGATCGAGGGCTTCGCTCGCAGAACCGAGGGTCCAATCGGGATTTTGTTTGAAGCGCGGTTGCCAGAAAGACTCGGTCCGCATCGCGCCATTCTTCCATTCGAGCCACGAGCCCGGCGGAAGTTTTTCGATTCCCTTCACCAGCGTGAATGGGCCAGGAACGTAATTCAGCGCCAGATAGTGGTTGAGGGCGGCGTGATCGAGGTCGCGCGGAATCTCTTCATGCGCGAAGAGCGACTTCAGTTCGGATGCAAAATAAATCTCGCCATCCAGGCGGGAAATATAAAGCGGCTTGATACCGACGCGATCGCGCGCGAGAACGAGACGCCGCTCGTTCTGGTTCCACACTGCCATCGCGAACATGCCTCGCAGCCGCGCGAAACTCCCGGTATCCCATTCGAGAAACGCGCGAAGAACGACTTCGGTATCGCAATGGCTTAGGAAACGGTGACCGCGGGATTCAAGTTCGGCGCGCAGCTCGGCGTGATTATAAATCTCGCCGTTGAACACAAGAATCGTATTGCGGTCCTCGGAGTGGAACGGTTGGTCGCCGCCGTGAAGATCGATAATTTTGAGGCGAACGGCGCCAAGCGCCGCCCGTTTGGATTGATACGTACCGCTTTGGTCCGGGCCACGATGCCGCAACGAATCGGTAGCTACACCAATGCGCTCAGCAACGCACTCGCCGTCGCGATGCGTAAAACCAGTAATGCCGCACAATTTGCTCTGAACTCCGTCTCCTGAAGAAAACAGCAATTTCTTCCGGGCTCAGATACCCACGTGCTATATAAGAATTCTCAAAGTTCTGTTTGGTTGCTTCCGAGGAGCGCTCGGAGGCAGGTCCGTAGCTATTAGAACAAGCATATACGAACCCACCCTAAACACCAGATAAATGCGGGTGGGACGGTGGAAGGGGAAAGTCTGTTACTGAGCTCGCGCGACCGTGATTGTTGTCACCATTCGCACCCATCGGGCGGGACGTTTTTCGTGCGGAGCCACAATCTTAAAGGGACCCTCTTTTTCAGGAAGCGACCTGCCATCGAGCGTATCGGCCACCATGATTTCACTTTCTTGAATACCTGAGGCAAGTTCACCTAACGAAAAGACGGCTCGATAGCCATCGGCGGCTGATGCGAGAACGTAGGTCGCCATCGCCGGACCGCGGAGATGCTCTCCACCCGGCACCCCCGCCTTATGCAGAATCTCTTCGAGTAAAACGCCTTCGTAGATTTCTTTTTTCTGCGAATGTGGATTCACCACGGTGATTGTCTTGCGCGGCATTTTTTTAAGATCGTCCACGGTCAGCGCGAGGGGCGTTGCGACTTCACCGGCGATGCGAAGTTCGACGAGAGCGGGAGCCGCAGATTGCGGGTTGGAGACGGAAGCGGCGAGTGCGAATAATGCAGCGACGATCAAAACTATTTTTCGCATAGGGGGTTATTATTAAACTTACCTCAAAAAAGTTAAGTGTCGGATTTCGACGACAGTTTTTCCGCGAAAAAATCATCCGATTTAGAACTCTTTTGCGCTTGCGCTCCGCGTTACGCGAGAGTAGCGTCCACCAATCGGCGCACCCGCCGATTGCAGTTTCTTGAACGACGATTCGGACAGATTTCCTCCAGGCTACTCTGTCTGAACTCAGTCCCGGGAGGGCCTCATGCGTCGCTTCGTTCCTTTCGTCGCATTTTTTTCGCTGCCGTTATTGGCGGTTTCGAGCGCCGGAGCACAGGATGTCTTCATTCCGGCGGGAACACTCTTGAAGTGCACAATGAACGAGCCGAATTTTTCTTCGGCGACGGCTCAGGTGGGCGATCCGGTTCTTTGCCATTTGAGTTCCGTGCAGGAATTCGGCCGCAATGCATTTCCACGCGGCGCCTACATGAGCGGACATCTTGAAGCGGAGAAGGACCCCGGCCATTTTGTGGGCAAGGGATTTCTGAAAATCGTGTTTGACCGCATTGGCACGCCCAATTCGGACGTGACCGTGGACACGAAAGTGATCGCGGCGCAGGGATACAAAGTCGACAAAGAGGGAGACATCAAGGGGAAGGGCCACGCGAAACGCGACGTCATCGAATGGATGATTCCGCCGCTGTGGCCGTGGAAGGTGCTCATGCTGCCGGCGCGGGGACCGCGTCCAACGCTGAAAGGCGAAGAGATGCTTACAATGCGCCTGATGGAGGACGTGACGATTCCGCGGCCAGGCGCCACGTACAACTCGCGCGATTGGCGGCCAGCGGCTTCTTCGTACAAGCCGGCAATCTATTACAACGATATGCGAGAAACACACCCGGTGACGGCCGCGGCAAACGCGACGCGCAATGTGATTTCCGTAGATTCCGGATTCAAACAAATCGCGTTGCAAGAACCCGTGAATGCTACACCGCAGGATCAGTTGATCACGGGTCAACCTATTGCGCAGACGACTCCGGAGCCGCTCAGGTCAAGCGCGCAGGCTTCGCGAATCCAGACTCCTTCTTCCTCGCTGACGCTGATTGCGTTGCGAAATGAGACCGTCTACGCCGTGGCGAGTTACTGGCTCGATGGAGACAATCTGGACTACGTGTTGCCAAGCGGCACGCGTTCTTCTTGCGCGCTGAACGAGGTGGATCTCGCAAGGAGTACACAACTCAACTCGGAACGCGGAATTGCGATGAGCTTCCGCGAAGCGCCGGCGGCGGACGTGGCCATGTCCAGCGCTGTGAACTGACGCAAAGTGTCTCGCGAAATTATTCCGCGTTTTCGATAAAGCCGCTGACCAGCTGGACAAATTCGGCGGGCTTCTCCAGATACATCAGATGGCCGACGCCGCTGACCACGACGCGGCGCGCGCGAGCAATTCCCGCTTCAATGGCACCAGCATGCGCGTGAACATCGGGAATGTCCTGGTCACCAACGAGCAACAACGTCGGGACTTTGATTTCGCGCAGGCGATAGAGCGCGGGCTTCGGCGTGATCTCAAAAGAAGGATGCGTCAAGTCCTGTGGACTTGCTGAAAGCAGCGCGGCCATGCGCTTTTTGGCTGCGTCATTTCCGGCTGCGATCAAATATTTGTCGTTGATGGCGGCAGCAATGGCGCCCTGAACATCTCCTTTTTCGAGTGGCTTGCCGAGGACGTCGCCGCGATCCAGGAAGTGTTTTGAGTAAGGCATGCCGCCCACTACCGCGCCAACGAGCACCAGCTCCTGAGTCATTTCCGGATGATCGAGTGCGAAATTGATGGAAATCTCTCCGCCGTGAGAGCTGCCTACGATCGCTGCGCGCGCCACTTTCAAATGCCTCAAGAGCGAGGCGAGATCGTCGGTTTCGAAATATCCTCCGGCAGAAGCCGGGGAACGCCCGTAGCCGCGCCGATCGTAGCGAATGGCGTGAAACCTCCTGCAGAGTTCCGGCCAGATGTCGCCCCAAGCTGCGGAATGAAGAACGCCGTCGTGGAGCAGCACAACGGCCTGCGGACCATTGCCGCATTCCTCGTAGTATATTTTTCCGTTGCCAAGAGAAAGAAAGGAACCGGGCGACGCGTCGGGAGCTTTGGAAGCCTGAGCGGCGGCGTAGATCGGCAAAAACAAACAAAAGAGCATCGCAAAACGTGTTCGGGATAAAGGCGTGCGCATAAACCCCCGCAAAGGTCACGGCCAGCATGCCGGTACCCATGTTCCGAGAACTTGTTTTAGTTGGACGGGGAAAAAGAGACAACGTTAAAAACAAAAGGCCCCAAGCAGCTGTCTGCTTGAGGCCTTTTTTAATTTAATCCCGGCGACGACCTACGCTCCCACACAGTTACCCGTGCAGTACCATCGGCCCGGCGAGGCTTAACTTCCGTGTTCGGGATGGGAACGGGTGTGACCCTCGCGGTATGATCACCGGAAACTCGTCGTCAAGCGTTCACTGAACGCGTGACAGAAATTTGACAGCGCCGCCGGAAAAAATGCGGCGCCACGAACAACAGAAATTGGCTGGCATACAAGTTCGGAGCTTTTTTAGTTCAGGGTTTGCGCAACCCTGAAACCCGAGCCGAACATTACTGTGTGTCTTTGTCCATGGCTCCTTACCGGAGCCAATCGTATAGAACAAGACGTACTGCGAACTTTCTCGCGACGGAGTGAGAAAGTTTT
>Ga0209060_10002034_pt1 | contig 19890 bp, 14 predicted proteins | sample Coa_R1_8_FD_187155 | JGI IMG/M metagenome (GOLD analysis project Ga0209060, IMG submission 187155) | Surface soil microbial communities from Centralia Pennsylvania, which are recovering from an underground coalmine fire - Coalmine... | ecosystem: Environmental > Terrestrial > Soil >...
GAGATTCCCGAACATCGTCATCGCCGCATAGGAGAGCGCCGCCGCCGCCCCTCCGCGTCGGCCAGCGCGCTTGAGGATGCCGTGCGCCCGCACGAGACCGACCATCAGACCGAGCTTGGTGACCCAGAAGAAAACGAATCCCACCGGCCCCAGCTCGACCAGATACCGGCCCAGCTCGGATTCCACGTCCCAGTCCGTGCCGACGTGAAAGGAGAAGCGGGCATTCTGTTGCATTCCGGTCCCGATGCCGAGCGGCGGGTACTTGTAGGTCGCGATCGCAACCGGTGGAAGCAGGGTGGCGACCTCTTCGAAGCGACCACGGGTGTCGTCCTGATTCTCGAATCGGCTCTGGACGCCGATCATGGCTTCGGGAAAGGCCACCACGGAGACCACCGCGGCGGCCAGGCCGCCGATCAAAACCCGGCGCCCGACCCGCGTGAAGAAGAGGCCGGCGGACCAGACGCTGAGGCCCAGAACGGCGAGACCGATGACGATCGAGCCCCGCGATCCCGCCATCGGCACGACCGCCGCCGCGGCCATCGTCCCCGCCAGGGCCCAGGTGCGAAGCCGCGGATTCTTGGCCTCGAGGCCGAATGAGAGCAACAGGGTGGGGACCGCCAGCGTGAAGGCGACAAACCCGCTCACGAAGGTGAAGGTCGAGGAGACACGGGCACGCCCGGTGCTCTCGACCGTCACGGGACCCGTCTCGTACTCCTCGCCGTGGCCCTCGTAGACGTTGATCGAGGAGGTGGCGGGCGATGCAAACTGGACGATGGCGACCAGCGTCACGACAGCCGCGACCGCCAGCAGGGCGTAGATGGCGCGTTCCTTGATACGGGTTTTCTGCAGCGCCGTGGCGATGACGGGCGGGGCCAACCACCAAAGCCAGTAGGCGCGGAGCCCGACCAGCGCCAGCGGCTTGGACTGCTGGTCAGGGTTGAACACCTCGATCAGCGTCCAGACGAAGGCCCCCATGAAGGCGATCTGGAACCCACGATAGAGGTGTCGCACCACGCGCCAGGTGGCCGGCGACGGGCGGAAACGCAGATACCCGAAGAGCAGGATGACGTCCTTCAGGAAGTAGAAGGCGGCGTCCGGAACACCCGGGATGTACTTACGACCGAGCCCCTCGAAGCAGATGGCGGAAATCAGGGCTGTGAACCAGGCGAGCTCCATGACTGGTCGTTGGGAGGGCGGATTTTACCAGAGTCCCGCCCTAGCGATCAGCGGTCCCGGGCCCGGAGGCTGCCCCCTCGCCCAGTAGGGTCCGCAGGCGGTCCCGACGTTCGTCGAGGGCATGGAGCGCGGCGGCGACCTCCGGGCTCTGCGGGCTCAGCCGGGCGGCCTGCCGGTAGGCTTCGCGCGCGAGGTCGTCATGGCCCGAAGTCGCCGCGATCTGGGCGTACTCGATCCAGTAGGTCGTGTTCTCACTGTAGTCCGTCAGCGCGATGCGGTATTCGGTCAGCGCCTCGGTCAGGTGGCCGAGACGGACGGCGATTCGTGCCGCCGCGATGTGCGCCTCGGCCGCGGAGCCGCCGAGCTGATACAGCGCCTGCTTGAACCCCTCGAGCGCGCGCGAGGCGGCGTTCCATTTCTGATAGGCGATCACGAGGTCGATACGCTGGCGCTGGAGGTCCACATCGCCCGGAAACCGGGTCGCCCCCCGGTCGAGGATGGAAAGCGCCTCGTCGGCCCCCGCCGGCCCCTTGGTCTTGAGGAGCAGGAGCGCGGTGAGCTCGGACATCGCGGCGTTGTTCACGCCGGCCGCGCGCGCCGCCTCGAGCGTCGCGGCCGCCTCGTCGAAGCGGCTCGACTGGATCTCGAGACCCGCGCGCGAGAGCAGGATTCCGCCGCGTGGAGCGCCCAGCGCGTTGGCCTGGTCGAGGACGACGAGCGCGTCGGCGGTGCGGCCCAGCCGGCTGAGGAAATCGACCAGCTGGAGCGTGAGATCGCCGCTGGTCGACGCCACCGCCGCCAGCTCCTGAGGCTTCCCGCCTTGCGCGAAGATCTCGCCAATCGCCCCAGGGAAGAGCGACGGCTGGATCTCCACCGCGGTTCGCCACTCGAGCAGGGCCTGTGGCCGCAAGCCCATGCGCCAGAGGTTCCGCGCCACGTCGGCGTGAACCGCCTCGCACGACGGGCAGAGCCGCAGCGCCCGATTGAGCGCGTGCAGCCGAGGCGACGGCGTGCCGGGCGCCCCTTTGAGGGGCTGGAGGCGTGCGTCGGCGAGCGCGTAGAAGTAGTCGAGCGGATGCGTCTCCTCGGCGCGCGTCAGAAGAGCGCGCTCCTCGGGGATCGGCATCCTCTGCTTGAGGAGGGCGTCGAAATCGTCGGCGGCGGGGCTGGCGAGCGAGACGAAGCCGAACAGGGCCGCCAACGACGCAGCTCCTACCAGGGGCCAGCTGCGGCGCGACCAGTCCCAGCGGTCGCCCGCGGGTGCGGCTGGCGTCGGCAGTCGGCCCAGGATCACCCCCAGGACCGCCATGAACGGCAGGAGGATCCCCAGCGTTTCCAGCCCGAAGTCGACGGTGTTGTGGACACCCACGGCGAACAACCCGGCCACCAGCGCGGCCTCGATCCGGTCGCGCCGCCCGCGCCGGACGATGGCCCAGGCGACCACCCCCGCCGCCGCGATCAACAGCGACGTGAACAACCAGCCGCAGTCGATGAGCAGCTGCAGCGGCTCGTTCTCGACGAAGGCGAACCGCAAGGCGAACGGCATGTGGAACGTCCGGTAGATCGGGAAGACGCGATCGAACGCGCCGCGGCCGATACCGAACGGGTGGGCGGCGAACACCCGCAGCCCCTGCGACCAGACGCGCAAGCGCACGTCCGTGGAGACGGCGTCGGTCTTGAATCGGTCGATCAGCTGGCCGGCGCCGAGCGCGCCCGCGCCCAGCATGACCAGCGCCAGGAGCGCGCCGCCCCAGGCCAGCGAAGCGCGCCGACGCCCCGGCGCGTGGCCGTCGGCCCCGAAGTAGCGCAGGAACGTGAACACCACGACGCCCGCCGCCAGCGCCAGGACGGCGCCGCGAGAGAGCGTGACCGCGGCGCCGCCCGCGCACAGCAGGGTTCCGATCAACCAGCCGACCCGATTGAGCGCCGTCGGGCGCTGCAGCGAGCAGGCGAGACAGACGAACGCCCCGAGCTCCAGGAACTCGGCGGTGTGGTTGGGGTTGACGAACGGCCCGGCCAGGAGCGACCGGGCGGAGGTGGCGAAGCCTCCATAGATCCTGGCGATCCCCAGGATCCGGTGCCCCAGTCCGATGGCCACGCCCGCCAGCGCCGCCCCGGCGAGAACGCGCAGGAGGAGGTGCCGGCGGCTCTGCCCGGATGCCAGGTGGTAGGCGAGCAGGAAAGCCATCAACCCGAGTGCGGCCCGGCCGACGTCGACGCGCGTCGGGGCGGGATCGAGGCTGAGCGGCCAGGTCGTCGTCGACTGCACCTGGTCGTCCTGCAGCAAGGCGGTGCCGTTGCGATCGAGCAGGATTCGCACTGACATCGGCAGGGGAATCGACTGTGCGAGCGGGATCAGCAGGAACGCCAGCGGAAGGACCACGCCAGCCCCGATGCGCAGGGTACGCCCTTGCATCCCCAGGCCGCTGGCCAGGGCGACAAGCCCCAGCGCGCCGGCCGCCATGAGCAAGAGCATCGACCCGCGGTGCACCCCGCCCGCCAGCAGGGGCGCTCCCGCCACCACGCCCAGACAGACGGCCAAGCCGCCGCGGGTCAGGATCCCCGAAAGGCGGCTGCGACGACGCCGTCCCGAACGCCGTCGGGGCTCCCCCGCTGTGCTCGAGCTCGGAACCGACGCGGCGCCCGCGTCAGAAGACCCGTTCGTCGACGACGAGGACATCACCAGGAAGAACCATCACGTTGGGAGAACGCCCCTCGCTGATGTCCGCGACCGGAAAGATCTTGGTCTCGATCTTTCCCGCCACCTCGCGGCGCAGGTTGACGGAGTTCTTGGCAGCGATCCCCGTGAAGCCGCCGGCGCTCGCGATGGCGTCGACGATCGTCATGTTCGGGTAGTAGCTGACCTGGCCGGGCCGGCTGACCTGTCCCAGGACCGAGATCTTCTGGCTGTTCCGGTCTTTGATCGTGACGATGACCTGGGGATCCTTGAGGTACTTGTCCTTCAGCTTGTTGACGATGAGCTGCTGGATCTCGCCCGTCCGCAATCCCGCCACCGCCAGCCGTCCCGCCAGCGGGTAGTCGACGGTCCCGTCGGTCGCGACCCGGAACATGCCCGAAAGGTCGGCTTCACCGTAGACCCGGACGTCGAACGTGTCATCGATGCCGACGCGATCCTCGGGCGCGCTGACGTCGGTGACGTTCGCCGAGTGCTTGGCGGTCGGATAGCAGGCTGCCAGGCCAAGGAAGACGATACCCGCGACGGCGAGCCGGCCGGGACGGAACCACGCGGGCATAGGCGCGAGAGGTTAGTACGTCACGCCGAGGCGCGCAAACACTTGCTGCTTCACGTAGCTATCGAGCGGCTTGTTGCTGTTGTTGTCGAGCAGCGAGTAACCGACGCCCAGATAGGCCCAGTTACGCAGGAAGTAATCGAGCGAAGCGCCGAACTGCCAAAAGTGATCGATACGGCCCGCCTGAGCCGGGTCGACGAAGTTTCCCTGGTAGTCCAGGCGGGCGAACCGGCCGGACAGATCGAGCGCCAGGCGCCCGGCGATCTGCTGGACGTAGGAGGCGTAAACCGTATCCTCGTAGGAGAAGTTGCTGATGACCGAGTTCAGGAAGTCGTGTCGGACGCCCAGCACGATACGGCTGAGCTGGTTCGGACGCACGGTGAAGTTCAGGTCGGCGTAGGTGCTGCCCAGGAACCCGCTGGTCGAGGTGCCCTCGGAATAGAACGCGTTGACGTAGCCGAGCGTCAGAGCCCCGGAGGTCTTCTCGGTCAGGAGGCCGCGCAGGCCGGCGGTCGCATAGAGCGGGAAGGACGACGCCTTCCCCATGTTCGTCGTGTTGTTCACGACGTCGGTCACCGTCACGTTGTCGTTGAAGTAGAAGACGTATCCCTGCTGGATATTGACGAACACCGCCGTCTTGGGGAGCCACTTCCACGAGACGTCCAACATCAGGGTGTTGGTCATGGCGTTCGCGTACTGATACGACGTGCCATAGATGTCGATCATGTTCGTGTAGCGAAGGGTGCCGCTCAGACGACCGCCCCCCGGCGCCCAGCGAAGCTCGGCCGACGCCTGGTTGTTGTTGCGCTCGAGCACGCCCGCCTGCCCCTGATAGGGAGGATCCTCGATCCGGGCGAACACGTCGGCGAAACCGAACCCGATCTGCCCGCCGCCCAGGCTCAAGGACAGGCCCGCGTTCGGGTTCCACGAGTTGGCGTAGGGCGAGAGGGCCGGGTCGTCGGAGAAGTAGCGGCGATACAGCAGACCGGCGCGGAGGTCGAACGTCAGGGTCTTCGAGGCGGGGCCGGTCCGGGTGGCGTTCGTCAGGTCGACGAACGGCATCACGCGGAGGATCGATGATCCGATGGCGTTCGAGCTGGCGTAGAAGACGTTGCTGTCGTAGCCGGCCTCGACGCCCACACCGGAGTGAAGCAGGACGCCGTCGGCAACCTGGATCCCGGTGTTGCTCTCACCACTCGACTTGTACGGGAGCCCCTGGTACCCGATGGTCACCTCTTCCTGCGCGCGTGCGACCGATCCCAGGAGCAGCACGGCCAGCGCGCCCGAGGCAATCGACAGAGCAAGACGGCGGTTCATAGAAGGGTATCTCTATCTCGACAAGGAGGGTTGACCTGCGCGTAGGGGCGCGCGCGCGGAGGTCAGTCGACGGGGCTCGCCTGTGGGGGCCGCGTGATGTCGATGAACGGGCTTCCCGGTTGGGTGGGGTCGTACTGCGGAATGTTGGGGTCAACCTCGACGTCGACGCGGGTCGCGCCGACGAAGCTGAGGTCCTCGCCGATGCAGTTCTCCGCCTCGGCGCCCAGGACCGTGACCTTCTGGTTCACGATCGTGAGCCGCGTGAACTCGTGCGTCTCGGCGCCTTCGTCGTTGCGCGCGATGCTCTCCTGCATCGTGGCCATCGACTGCTCGGCGATGTTCACGTTGACGCGCGCCTGCACGAGCTTGTCGGTGACGCAGTTGAGGCGGATGATGTCCTTCTGGCGCTTCGCCTCGTCCTGCAGCGTCTGGATGCGCTTGAGCACGTCACCCATCGCCTTGAAGTAGTCCTTGGCCTGGTTGGTCATCTCGGCCGGCGTCAGAACCGGGCGCTGCTTGACCGAAAGATCGACCGAACCACCAGGCGCGCCGGGCGCAGGCGGCGTCTCAGGAGCGGCGGGACCCTGCGCGAAAACACTCCCTCCGATGAGAATCGTCGCCGTCGCGAGTAAGAGTTTTGTTTTGACCACAGCGCCAGTCCTTTCGCCCTGCCTGCTACCGCCAGTAATCTTCAGATAAATTGTAAGAAAATCAGATACTTATCCGAACGGTAGGGATTATAGGCATCGTCTGAAGGTGTGTCAACGGCCGAGATACCCTTACCCGGCTGTTATGTAGGTGCATTTTCTGCCGCGTCTACGTCACTCCAATTACTGTGAGGCCTGGAAGACGAACGGGAACGACACTTCCACCGAGCCGCCGGACGGCGCCGGGAAACGCCACCGAGCGACCAGGGACTTGATGCAGCTGGCGACCTCGGCGTCGCCCAGGGTGTCCTGCTCGACGTCGACACCCGACACGGTCCCGGCCTGAGTGATCGTCCAGTGAATGACGACCTTACCGCTGAGGTTCGGGTTCCGCTTCAGCGCGCGCTCGTAGCAGGCCTTGATGGCGCCGAGGCGCGTGCGCACCTCCTTGGCCACCATGGCGGGATCGAGCTCGCCGTCGACCGCGGGGGCCTCGCTCTTCACGACGCCCGAGACCTTCTTCTCGGCCTTTCCTTCGCCGGTGCCGCCGCCGGCGATGCCGGCGCCGCCGCGCAGGTTGCCGACCGCCGCCACGCGCCCCGAGCCGGTGCCGCCCGACTTGATGCCGCGCAGCTGGTCGTTGTTGTTGGCCACGCCGACGCCGCCGACGCCCTGGAACGCCTTCTCCTGGTCGCGGTCGACGTCGCCCTTGCCGAGAACGTCGGCGATCGAGCCTTCGCCGTCCGACTTGGCGCCCAGCAGCTTGAGGAGGCCGGTCTGCTTGACCTGCTCGGCGAGGCGGGCGCGGCGCTCGGCGTCGGCCCTGGCCTTCTCTTCCGCCGCCTTGGCCTTCTCCTCCTCGGTCATCACGTGCTTGGGAGCGGCCTGCTTCTTCTCCTCGTCGGCGCCCTTCTTCTTCTCGGGCTTCTTCTCCTCGTCCTTCTTGGTGTCGTCGACCTTCTTGACCTCGGGCTTCTTCTCCTCCTGCTTCTTGACGACCATCTGCACGAACCGGTCGGGCACCGCCTCGATGTCCGGCTTGCGCGGCCAGTCGACGCTACGCAGGTAAATGATGAGGATGAGGTGGAGCAGGAACGAGAACGCCGCGATGGTGGTGAAGAACCAGTCGACGCCGGTCAGCGCCGAGCCGCGCACCGAGGCCGGAAGCTGCGGGCGGGGTTGCGGCGGGGGCGGCGTGACGAACTGGAACAGGATCGTCATGTCGGCCAGCGAGATCTTCCCGCGTGACCGCTCGTCGAGCGGCAGCGGCCAGCTGGTCCCCTTCTTCTGGATCTTGCCGGTCTGCTTGAGCTGCGAGAGCGAGATGATCTCGTTGCCGACCGCGATGCGGGCGTCCATGCCGTCCGAGAAATGCGCCACGTACTGGCTGCCGCTGGCCTCGAACAGGAGCCAGTTGCGCGGCAGCGCGTCCGAGGGGACGACGAACATGTTCTTCGCCGACTGCCCGATGGTGATGTTCTCGCGCTTGCGGACCAGCCGTTCCTCGACGATCCGTCCGCCTTGAATGATCCCGATGCGGAGGATCTTGGGCTTGGGAGCCGATCCCACCTGCGCTTGACGGGCCGCTGCCTGGGTCGCCATTCGTCAGTTCCCTTCGTCCAGTTGCCTACGTGGCTAAAACGGTGAGCGCGAAACGCTGTCCAGAATCTTGGGGATGAAGTCCTGCTTCAGCTCCTGCCAGTCGTAGTTGATGCTCGACTTCTGGTAGAAGAAGAAGGCTTCGGGTTTCTGGATCTTGCCTTCGATTCGAATCTCGTCGGTGATGCGGTAGATTTTTTTCCCGCCGGCGCCGTGCTCGACCTTCACCTTGGGGGCGGCATTCGCGGGAGCGGCCGCCGGAGCCGCCGCCGCCTGGGCGCGCGCGCCCCGGGGTGCCAGCCAGACGGCCAACGCCAGTGCCGAGAGTGTGACGATGATGATTCGACGCATCGGCTGTTTCCCTTTACTCCGTCCCCTCTACTTCGGTGGCGCCGCCGGCGCGGGGGCAGCGGGCGCCGGCCCCGCGGGAGCGGCGCCGGGAGCCGGCGGCGCGCCTGGCGCGGGCGCCCCTCCGGGCGGGGCCTGACCGGCCGCGGCCTTCTTGGCGTCGTCGGCCGCCTTTTTGGCAGCGCGGGCGGCCTCCCGCTCCTGCTGCTTCTTGAGCCGGTCGAGACGCTTTTCCTCTTTCTTTATCTTGTCTTGTGCTTCGGCGATGTACGCGTCCGCCGGGTCCGCCGCCGGGAGCGTGGCGCCCATCATCTGCTTGTACTTCTGCAGATACGAGATGGCGGTGTTCTCTTTGGCGAAGAGGTCCATGTTCGGGTACTTGTCGGCATCTAGGTACAGGATGCCGAGGTTGAACACCGCGTCGGCATAATTTGGGAAGAGCTGTAGGGCGCGCTGATACTCCGCCTGAGCTTTTTCGTACTGCTTGTCGCCGCGGTAGGCGTCGCCCAGGTTTAGATGGGCCTTGGCGAAGCCCGGTTGAAGCGAGGCTGCCTTTTCCAGCACCGGGGTGGCCTCGGTGTAGTTCTTGGCCGCCAGGTACTGAGCACCGAGGTTGTTCCAGACGACGGCGTCGTCCGGCTTGGCCTCGGAGGCCTGCTTGAACAGCACGATCGCGCCCGGGACGTTCTTCTGGTCGACCTCGAGGAAAGCCAGGAGCTGGTAGATCTCGGCCTTCTCGGCGGGGGAGGCGCCGTTGGCCTGCATCATCTCCCACAGCTTCTTCATCCACTCGTACTTGTGGAGCTTGTAGAAGGACTTGGCCATCACCAGCATCGCCGGCGTGTAGCGCTCGTTCTTGGTCAGCGCAGCCTTCGCCTCGGCCACCGCCTCGGGGTAACGGCCCGACTTGAACAGCTGCTCGGCCTTCTCGGTCTCCTCCTTGGGGATGACCGCCGGTGGCGGCTCCCGGCGCGCCGAGGCGAGCCGGGGCGACACGATGCCCGCCCCCAGAAGGGCCATGAGCCAGAGACAGCGCCGCCTCAGCCGGAGTGCCATGGTCACGGGTACTCCAGGCCGATCCGCTCGTCTTTGACAAACGGGAACTCGTCGGGGAGGTACTTCGACAGGTTCTCGCGCGCCTTCTTGACGTAGTCGTTGGTGACGCCCATCTGCGAGGCGCGCTCCAGCGTCTGCTTCCAGCGCTTCTTGGCCTCGTCCTCGATCGGCGTCACGAACTGGAAGATGGCGTCCTTGTACTGGCCCTCGACGACGCCGCAGTCGTCGGGGTTCAGCTTGCAGGCCTGCCGCGCCAGCTTCTTGAGGTCGTCGGGCGGGTTGTCGGCGGCCTTGATCAGCTTCTGCGCGAACTCGTAGTAGACGTCACCGGTGCGCAAGAACGAGGCCAGCGTCCAGGTCGCGTCCTTGTAGTTCCAGATCTTCTGGTAGTCCTCGTTCAGCTGCTTCGCCTCGGCGGTGAAGGCGTCGAAGACCTTCTTGATCTGGTCGGGCTTGCTGCCGAACTTCAGCTCCTTCTTCTGGAAGGCCTTGAACTTCTCCTCCATGATCATGAAGTCGGCCTTGGCGGCGAACCCGGCGGCCGGCGTGGCAGGTGGCAGCTTGCGGCTGATGAACTCGTCGCGGACCCGCTTGTAGGCGGTGAGCACGTCGTTCTTGTTCTTCGAGCTCTGCTCGGCGACGACGGCCAGCTTCATGTAGGCCTGGACGACGTACTCGCCCGCCTCCTGCTTCTTGTCGAACTTCTTGATGAAGTCCTTCAGGCAGGCGACCTGCTTGCCGGTGTCCTTCGCCTTCTCGTAGGCGTTGCAGGCGAAGAAGTAGGCCTGCGCGCTGTCCTGCGGCTTGTCGGACAGCGTCTCGGAGTACTTCTTGTACATGTCGGCCGCGCGGGCGTACTGCTGGTCGTTGTCCAGCAGCGACGCCGTGAGGCCGAGCGCCTCCTTGCGGTGCTCGGAGCTGGCGAACTTCGGATCCTGCGCGACCGTCAGGTAGCCCTTGACCGCCTGATCGAACTCGAAGAAGCGGTAGTGGTTGCGCGAGGCGTTCCACAGCGCCTCCTTGCCCCACTCCGAGTCCGGGTAGTCCTTGTAGAGGCGCTCGTAGCACTGGGTCGCCTGGCCGAACTGGAACAGCTTCTCGTAGATCACGCAGGCGTTGTTGAGCGCGGTGGGCGCCCCGGGATCCTTGGGGTTCGCGTTGACGACGTCGATGAGGTCGAGCGCCAGCCCCGCGTCGAGCTCGGTCGAGATCTTGCTGGGACCCTTCTCGGGCGGCTTCTCGCCGGGCTTGGCCGCCGCCACGGTCGCCGGGCCGGCCACGCCGGTCACGATGGCGATGCCGCCCGGCCCCGACTGGCACATCACCAGCTCCTTGTGCGTCCCCTTCTCCTCGTTCTCCATCGAGAGCTGGAGGCGCTTGGTGATGATGGTGGTCTTCACCGACGACTTGATCTGGGCGATGCGCGCCAGGTACGGCTTGGCCTCCGGGACCTTGCCGCAGGCCGACTCGCCGAACTGGTCGACGACCGTCAGGAGCTGCCCGAGCGCGCAGTCCTTCTGCTCCTCGTCCTCGACGTTGTAGTCGATGAAGTAGGTCTGCAGGATGGCGTCGTAGGCCTTGAAGCCGACGTCGTGCTTGGTGCCGCAGTACTGCTTGGTGATGGCGCCGAGACGCTCGCGGGCCGCCGGCCAGTCCTTGTAGCGCAGCACGATCACGGCCGCCGCGTACTTGAGATCCGGGACGCGGTCGTTCTTGACGTTGGCGACGTACCAGTCGATGGCGTCGAGATACTTCTTGTAGATCTCCGGCATCGCCAGCGGCTTGACCGGCGGCTTGGTGTTCTTTTCGTCGGGGATCGGCGGGTCGACGATCTCTTTCTTCGCCTTCATGTCGGCGATGATCTCTTCGTACCCCTTGATCATCCGGAAGGCGGCGTCCTCCTGGTACTTGTTGTCCAGGATCGAGTCGCGCACGACCCTGTAGGCGGCGATGGCCTGCGGCAGCTGGCCCGAGTAGTAGAGGGCGTCGGCGTAGAACGCCGAGAACTCGTAGAACCGCTTCGAGTTCGGATAGGAGGCCAGGTACTTCTCGTACAGATCGGCCGCGGTGGCGTAGAGCTTCTTGCACTCCTCGAGCTTGCCGAGGTCCTTCTGGTTCTCCTGCCACTTCGTCTTGCACGCCTGCGCGCCGGCGTGGACGTTGGTGGCCGCCGTCAGCAGCGCGTCCTCGGCCAGCTCCAGCGCGGCCGCCACCGCGTCGGGGTTCTCCTTGTTGTGCTGGTACCAGTCGCTCCCCTTGGCGTAGTTGCGGCCCAGGAGCTCGCGCTCCTTGGCTGCCGCCACCAGGTTCCGGTCCTTCTCGTAGGCGTGAACGATCCGGTCCTGCACCTTGGGCGCGTCGCTGTAGTACGGCCACTTCTGCAGCACCGTCTTGTAGACGGCGATGGCGTCCTGGTACTTCGTCTGGTCGAAGTAGATGTCGCCCAGGCGCTGGAACACCTCGCGCACGTGCGGCTCGTTCTCGCGCCCCTTGTAGAATTCGAGCGCGCGCTGGAGACCGGTGATCGGATCGGGCAGGGTGTCGCCGTCCCAGTCGGGCTCGGCGAAGCTGACGCCCAGGTACTGGACCGCCTCGGGGCGCAGATCGGACCCGACCTTCTGCCCGGCGGCCGTGCGCTGGTCGGCGTACTTCACCAGGTTGTCGAACTCACGCACCGCCTCGGGGAAGCGGTTGTCGCGGTAGTACGACCAGGCGAGCTTGTAGAGCGCGCGGTCGTAGTAGGGCGAGTCCTTGAAAGTCAGGACCTTGCGGAAGGCGGCGATGGCCAGCCGGAGCTCGTTCGGCTGGTCGAAGTGGAACTCCCCGACCCGCGTCCAGGCCTCCGGCAGGAACTTGGAGTCCTTGCGCACGGGGACACAGGCCTTGTAGGCCTCGTCGTCGGTGGCGGTGGTGCCGGTCGTGAACCCCTTGGACGCGATCCTGACCGGCGGCTCCGGAGGCGCGGGCGGATCGAGCGGCTTGTACTTGTTGGCGCAGACCAGCGCCAGCAGCGCCTGCTTGGCCTGCGCGTCGTCACCCATCTCGCCCAGGCAGAAGCCGAGCAGGTAGTAGGTGGCGTCGAGGAAGCGGTAGTTGGGGAACTCGGTCAGCAGGCGCCGGTAGAGGTTGATCGTCGGCGTGTAGTCGACGCGCGGCGGGGGCGTGGTCGGCGGGTTCGGGCTGTCGATCGCCTTCTTGTAGGCCTCGTCGGCGTCGAGGTACTCCTCGGCCGACTTCTCGTAGTAGAGCTCGGCCAGGCGGAACATCGCGTCCGGCGTCCAGCGCTTGTCGTTCGGGTACTTGAGCAGGAACGCCTCGAACATGGCGATGGCGTCGCGCCGGCGATCCTTCGCCTCGCGATCGTCGAGGTCGATCTGCTGGTCGTACTTGGCGTTGATCTCCTTGACCTTCTGCTGGTAGGCGCGCTTGAGGATCGAGCGCGCCGTGCTCCGGTACTCGGTGACCATGTCGGCGAAGTGCTGAACGTCCTTCGCCATGTCGTCGAGCAGCCGCGGATCGACCGGCATGGGGGCCGCGGGCCCGGCCGGCGGCGCGGGCGCGTTGGCGGCCCGGGCCGCGCGCGATTCGACCGTCGCTCCGGCCAGCAGGCAGCTGGCCAGCGCCAGGGCCAGCGGGCGTGAGGTCATGCGCCTGGCGCGCCTCACTTGTCGTCCTCCAGAACCTTGCGGAAGTCCTCGTCGAGCGCCTTCAGCTCGAGGTTCTTGAGGTTGGTGAGCTTGGTGACCGCCTGGGTCTTCTGGTCCTTGAGCCCCCACGACACGTCGATGATCCCGACGTCCGAGCGGACCACCAGGTCGTAGAACTTGTCGGCCACCTTGGTGAACATCGCCTGCGCCAGGCCGCCGCCCAGCGACTTCGACTCGTCGAGGATGCCGCCCAGCTTGTCGCCAGCCGAAGCCAGCTCTTCCTTTTCGGCCGTCAGGTAGCGGCTGACGATGGCCAGTCGGACCGTGGCCTGACCGTCGACCCGCTTGTCGAAGCCGTCGAGCTGGGTCTGGATGGCGTCGCAGCGCGAGAGGACGTCGTTCATCCGGTCGACCTGCGCCCGGTCCGGGCCCCCGAGGCGGGTGGCGGCCTGCCGCTCGATGGCCAGCTCCTGCGCCAGCACGCCGGACAGCTTCTGCGCGGCCTCGCGCTCCGCCTCGCCCGTCGACCCTGCCGCGCTGGCCTGCCGGGTGGCGTCGGCGATCTGCTCGCGCAGGTTGTCGTGCAACGTCCGCAGGTCCTCGATGGCGGTGCGCATGTCACGCACCGGCGCCTCGATGTCCTCGGGACGGATCTTCTGTTCGGCGCGCGACACCCGGTAATACTGCTCCAGGGCCACCAGCTGCGCCTCCAGCGACTGGATCTCGACGTTCATCTCCGAGACCTGCTTGTCGAGGTCGCCGAAGCGGTCCTTCATCGTGCGCTCGTGCTTCTGCAGGCCCTCGTCGGTGGTGGGGAGGTTCTCGGCCTGGCGCGCGTAGCCGTCGCGCAAGATCGCCAGCTGGTCCAGCTGCTTGCGCTCGTCGGCCGTCAGGACTGGATCGATGATGGCCCGGATCTTCCCGACGAACTTCTCGCGCGTGGCGACCACCTGGTTCATCGCCTCGACCGACTTGGTGCGCGCCGCAGACAGGTCGGGGAAGATCCCCACCCGCCCGGCGCCCTCCATGGCGTGCTCGATGCGCTCGACCAGCTTCTTGCTGTCGGCCAGATCGCGCTGCATCTCGCCGACGTCCGAGGCCAGCGACATCATGCGCGCCACGTCCGGCTCGGCCTTGACCCACTTGGCGGCGGTCGGCGGCACGAAGACGCCGATGTCGAACTTGTCGAGGCTCTTGCCGACCAGCGAATCGAAGTAAGCCGGATCGGTCTGCGACTTGACGATCACCTGCTGCAGCTGCCGGTGGATCGGCTCGAACTCGTCGCGGACCTTGCTGAACTCGTCGCTGGCCAAATAGAAGTTGTTCATGCGCAGCTCGAGATTGCCTTCGAGGAGGCGCAGATCAGGGGCGTCGGCCGTGTCGGGATCGTAGAGCAACAGCAGGTTGACCGACCGGTAGGCGCGCTGCCAGTCCTTGGCCTTGATGTACGTCCAGGCCTGCTCGCGCAGCGCCTCGGACCAGTACCGCGACTGGCGCGGCACCGCGAGATAGACCTCGATCGCCTTGTCGAACTGCGAGCGCTCGTAGAAGATCCGGGCGATCGCCAGCCGCGCCAGGTCCTGAATGTCTTTCGCGCTGTCGTCCGGCGGCTGAAGCTTGAGGATGTTGTCGAACGACGTCGAGGCGCTGGCCAGGTCGCCGCGCTTCACCTGGATGGTGGCCAGGAAGTAGCGCGCCTGGAAGTAATAGGGGTTGCTCGAGGGGATGGCGGCGAACACGGCCGCCGCCTCGTCGAGCCGCCCGCGGAAGTAGAGGTACTTGGCGCGCACGTAGGGGACGCTGGGCTCGACCGCGGACGCCGGGACGTTCTCCAGCCGCTTGAGGTAGCCGTCGACGTTCTCGTAGTCGCCCGTCCGCAGCGCCACCTCGACCAGCCGCTGCAGCGCCTGCTGCTCCGCCTTCGACCCGTTGTTCTTGGCCACCGCCTCCTGCAGGTAGTGGCGGGCCGAATAGTAGTCGCGCCCCTGGAACAGCGCCTCGCCCAGCAAGTAGAGCGCGTCGTCGTAGGCGCGCGTGTTGGGGTACTTCTCGACGACGTCGAGGGCGATGGTGGCCGCCTCGTCGTAGTTCTTCACCGACAGCTGAACCTGCGCGTCCAGCACGCGCCGGTCGGCCGCGTCCGGCGCCGGCGGCGGCGCCTCCTTGAACTCCAGCGACATCAGGTGGACGCGCTGGTCGAGGTCGATCAGCTTCTTGACCGTGTCGTCAATCTCGTCGCCGGCACGGGCCGGGCGGCCGGCGAGCATGACGGCGCCGAGCGCGAGCGCCGCGGCGAGGCCTAACTTCGATCCGATCGCAGAGCGCGAGCGGCCGTCAGAACGATATGAAGCCTCGCGCTGTTTCATCGCTCACGCGAATCTACTTCTTCACCGGCGCCGCCGCCGCCGTCGCCCCACCCTCGCCTGCGGAAATCACGTTCACGCGAAAGTCGACCGCCGGCTTGTCCGAGAGCTGGGTCGTGATGTTCCCCTTCTCGTAGCCGACCACCGTGATGTTCGTGGTCTTCGAATCTCCGGCCACGAAGGTGTGGCTCGACTTGACGTTGAACTTGTAGCCCTTGAGGTAGCTGAACACGCCGAACCCGTTGCCCTGATAGGTGAGGGCGACGGACAGCGTGTGCGACCCGGGCTGGATCGCGCCGTTGTAGATGTCGAAGTCCTGCATCTCTGCCAGCGCGCCGGTATCGTCGGACTTGGCGTAGATCTGGACCCCGTCGAGCGCGTAGGCCGCCTTGATGAGGCGGAACGAGCTGCCCATCTCGTTCTTGTGGTGGATGATGGCCCGGGAGGCGCCGATGACGCCGCCGAGCACCGTCTCCTTGAGCAAATTGAGCCGCGCCTTGGTGCGGAAGATCTGCTCCTTGAGCTCGTTGACGTTCTTCTCCAGCCCCCGCAGGCGAACGGTGTAGGCGCCCTGGTCGGCGCCCCCGCCCGCCGCGGGCGCGGCCGTGGCGTCAGCGGGCGCGGGCGGCGCGCCGGTCGGCATGGGCGCCGCCGCGGCCGCGGCTGCTGGCTTGGCCGCCTCCGCCTTGGAGTCCTGCGCCTGCGCCGTCGCGCCCAGCACCAACGAAAGCACCAATACCCCCGGGGCCAGAGACGCCCCACGCGAAAGAACGGTCCGCAGCGATGTCATGTCGTAACTCCGTCAGGCGTTGGAAAGGGGCGTATGGGAACCCGAAGAGCGGAGCAGCTTTGAAGCCGCATTTCTATATCAGGACCCGCAAGTGCGGTCAATCTTCGGCTTTTTGTTCGGCTTTTTGGCGTTATCCACAGCCTCGGTTTTCGTGACCCAGTTCTCATGGCCGCGCGCTGGCTCGCCCCTTGTAAGAGCTGCGCACGGCCGGCTCTTGCCAACCTAAGTCGCTGGCCCGGGCGGGCCAAGCCGGTCGAGCTCGGGGTCGCGCTCGGCGCTCCTGGGCGGGCGCGGCGGCAGCGCCCGCCAGATCGCCTCGAGGAGCGCGCCGACCCCTTCGCCGGTGGCGGCGCTGATGGCGTGGACCTCGATCCCGCGCCGCGTGAAGGGGCGCGCCAGGGTGGCCAGCTTCTTGCGCACGTCGGGGAGATCGATCTTGTTCACCACCACGAGCTGCGGCCGGGCCGCCAGCGCCGGGTCGTACAGCTCGAGCTCGCGGTTGGTCGCCTCGAAGTCGCGCAGCGGCGTCCGGGCCGTGCCGTCGCTCTGAGGCGGCGCGCTGGGATCGAGCAGGTGGACCAGCAGCCGCGTCCGCTCGAGGTGCCGCAGGAACCGGTCGCCGAGGCCGGCGCCCGCGTGCGCCCCCTCGATCAGCCCCGGGATGTCGGCCACCACGAAGCTCCGCTCGTCGGACAGGCCAACCGTCCCCAGGTTCGGAACCAGCGTGGTGAACGGGTAATCGGCGATCTTGGGGCGCGCCGCGGAGATCCGGGCGATGAGCGACGACTTGCCGACGTTGGGGAACCCGAGCAGCCCGACGTCCGCCAGCAGCTTGAGCTCGAGCCGGATGGTCCGCTCCTCGGCCGGCGTCCCCGGCTCGGCCCGGCGCGGCGCCCGATCGGTCGAGGTGGCGAAGTGAATGTTCCCCCGCCCTCCCTTTCCCCCCTGAGCCGCCACGAAGCGCTGCCCGTGCGTCTGCAGGTCACAGATGAGCTCGCCCGTCCCCGCGTCGTAGACCTGTGTCCCCGGCGGGACGCGCAGCTCGATGTCCTCGCCGGCGCGGCCGTAGCGGTCCTTGTTGGCGCCCGGCTGGCCGTTCGGGGCGGCGAACTCGCTCTTGTAACGGAAGTCGAGCAGCGTCGAGAGCCCCTCGTCGACGACCAGCACGACGCTGCCGCCGTTGCCGCCGTCGCCGCCCGAGGGCCCGCCCTTGGGGACGAACTTCTCCCGCCGGAACGCGACCGCGCCTTTGCCGCCGTCGCCCGCCTTGACGCGGATGACGACCTCATCGATGAACTGCACGGGCGCCGCCCCTGTCGCGCCCCGGACCGAAGGCCGGGTGGTTAGGCGGCCGCCGGGGCCGGCACGATACTCACGATCGTGCGGGAACCCGACTTGGCGTACTTCACGAGGCCGTCCTTGAGGGCGAACAGCGTGAAGTCGCGACCCATGCCGACGTTGGCGCCCGCGTGGACGACCGTGCCGACCTGGCGGACCAGAATGTTGCCCGCCAGGACGTCCTGCCCGGCGTGACGCTTGATCCCGCGGCGCTGCGACTGCGAATCGCGGCCGTTGCGGGAAGAACCCTGACCTTTTTTGTGCGCCATGACTAAGCCTTTGCGCCCGCGCGGATGGCGGTGATCTTGAGCGCCGTGAACGGCTGACGGTGCCCCGTCTTGCGGCGGTAGCTCTTGCGGCGCTTGTACTTGAAGATGACGATCTTCTTGCCCAGGCCCTGCTCGACGATCTCGGCCTCGACGGTCACGCCCGAGACGGTCGGCTGCCCGACCTGGACGCCGCCGCCATCGTCGGCGAAGAGCAGCGGGCCGAAGGACACCTTGGTCCCGGCCGGGCCAGCGAGTTTCTCCACGCGCAGGGTTTCACCCTCGGCGACGCGGTACTGTTTTCCACCTGAAGCGATGACGGCGTACATGGGAACTTGGACCCTCCGGGAGCGGCGTAGTTTAGAGAGCCGCGGCCTCCTGTCAAGCGCCTGTTTACCGGGCCGCCCGGGTCAGTAGACGCAGGCGCCCGTCAGCCAAGCAGCTTGCGCAGGATCTCGTTGATGGCCTTGGGGTTCCCCTTGCCGCCAGTCTCCTTCATGACCGCGCCGACGAAGAAGCCCATCAGCTTGGGGCTCTCCTTGAAGCGGGCCGCCTCTGCCGGGTGGGCGGCGACGACTTTGCGGCAGGCTTCTTCGAGTGCTCCTGCGTCGGAGACCTGAGACTGCCCCGCCTCCGCAATCAGCTGACCTATCTGCCCCGTGGCGGTCACACCTGTGAGCGGCGCGGTCTTGTCCTTGCCCCATTCGCCCCAGACGCGAGCAAAGATCTCCTTGCCCTGTTTGCCCGAGATCGCTCCGTCTTCGATGGACTTGACGAGCGTGGCGAGCTCCCCCGCAGGAACAGGGACGTTGTCGCCGCTGAGACGACGAGCATCGCCGACAACGGCGAGCACCTCGTTGATGACCCAATTCGCCGCTCTCTTGGGCGGCGCCCCGGCCGCAACCGTCGCGTCGTAGTAGTCGGCCGTCTCGCGGTCGGCGACCAGCACGCCCGCGTCCTGCGTGGACAACCCCTCGCCGGTGTAGCGCGCGAAGCGGTCCTCCGGCAGCTCGGGGAGGCTCCCGCGCAGCGCCTTCATCTCGAGCTCGGTCACCACCAGCGGCGGCAGGTCGGGCTCGGGAAAGTAGCGGTAGTCGTGCGCCTGCTCCTTCGAGCGCATCGCCTGCGTCACGCCGCGCGCCGCGTCCCACAGGCGCGTCTCCTGAACGACGCGCTCGCCCCGATCGAGCAGCGTCGCCTGCCGCTTGACCTCGTGCTCGATCGCGTCGCGCACGTTCTTGAACGAGTTCATGTTCTTGATCTCGGTCTTGGTGCCGAACTTCTCGGACCCGCGCGGCCGCAGCGACACGTTGGCGTCGCAGCGCAGCGACCCCTCTTCCATGTTGCCGTCGCCGATGCCCAGGTAGCGGACCAGCGTGCGCACGGCGCGGACGTACTCTGCGGCCTCCTCGGCCGAGCGGACGTCGGGCTCGCTGACGATCTCGCACAGCGGGACCCCCGCGCGGTTGAGATCGACGAAGCTGACGCCCGCGGCGGCGTGCACGTTCTTCCCCGCGTCCTCTTCCATGTGGATGCGGGTCAGACGGATCGAGCGCGCCTCTCCCTTGAGGCGGAACTTGATGGCCCCCCCCTCGCAGATCGGCTCGTCGAACTGCGAGATCTGGAACCCCTTGGGGAGGTCCGGGTAGAAGTAGTGCTTGCGCGCGAACCGGCAGCGCGTGCGGATGTTGCAGCCCGCCGCCAGCCCCAGCCGCACCGCCGACTCGACCGCCGCGCGGTTCAGCACCGGCAGCGCCCCCGGCAGCCCCAGGCAGATCGGATCCGTCGAGGCGTTCGGCTCGGCGCCGAAGGCCGCCGACGACCAGGAGAAGATCTTCGACTTGGTGGCGAGCTGGACGTGCACCTCCAGCCCGATGACCACCTCCCAATCCGTCGCCATCACACGACCTCCGGCGGCAGCCGCTGGTGCCACTCGGTGCGCGACTCGTACGCCCCCGCGACGCGGAAGCAGATCTCCTCGCCCAGCGCCGGCCCGATGGTCTGCAGGCCGATCGGCAGCCCCGCCTTGGTGAACCCGCACGGCTGCGAGATGGCCGGGATGCCCGCCAGGTTGGGGGCCACGGTCAGGATG
>Ga0209060_10002035_pt1 | contig 19890 bp, 18 predicted proteins | sample Coa_R1_8_FD_187155 | JGI IMG/M metagenome (GOLD analysis project Ga0209060, IMG submission 187155) | Surface soil microbial communities from Centralia Pennsylvania, which are recovering from an underground coalmine fire - Coalmine... | ecosystem: Environmental > Terrestrial > Soil >...
GCGTCCTGGAGGAGCCGGATCCATCGGTGGCGCTGGACGAAGTCCCGGAAGAACCGGTCGGTCTCGCGCAGCAGGCCGAGGGCGATGACCCCCGCCACCAACCCCCCGAGGGCCAGGATCGAGAGGTACCCCCCGCTCCCCAGACCGACCAGGATGAGGATGACCATGATGACGAACCAGACAGCGAGGATCGCCGCGGTGTACCGGTAGAGCCGCTGGACCACCGGGGCCATCCCCGCGGCCCGGTCGGAGAGGTCGAAGAGGGCAGAGATCGGATCCTCGATCCCCGGCGGCGCGGCCATGGTACTTCGTCCGGCGCCGACTAGATAAACCCGTCCGAAAGAATCCCCGGGGAACCTCGGTCCCGAGGTCCCGGGAGCACCCACCCCGCGCCCGGGGATCGGGGCCCGACGGCTTATGGGCGGTTCAGCGGGCCGGAGGGAACGTCCGGTACAGCTCTTCCAGCCGGTCCCGGACGCGGCCCCCCAGGTCCTCGAAGTCGTACGAGACGCTCACGATCGGGATGTCCACATGGACGAGGCGGCCGAGGTTCACCGGGCTCCCGTCCACGACGAACTCCGCGTTCGAGGCCCGGATCGTCGACTCGAGCTCCTTCACCTGGGTGTCGCTGTACCCCATCGCCGGGAGGATCTTGTGGAGGTGGGGGTACTCCTCGTAGACCTTCGCGATGCTGCCGACGGCGAACGGACGGGCGTCCACCACCTGGGCGCCTTCCCGCGCGGCCAGCAGCGAGCCCGCACCGGAGTCGAGGCCCCCGTGGGTCACCGTGGGCCCGTCCTCGACCACCAGCACGCGCCGCCCCTTCAGCCGGCCGGCATCAGGGGCGGTGATCCGCAGGGCGCCACGGGTCGTGATCGCCCGGGGGTTCACCCGGGCCGCGTTCGCCGCCACCGACTCCACCGCGGCGGCGGGGGCCGAGTCGGTCTTGCTGATGACGATCATGTCCGCCATGCGGAAGTTAGCTTCGCCGGGGTAGTAGCTCAGCTCGTGACCTGCGCGCCACGGGTCCGCCACCACGATGTGGAGGTCCGGGGCGTAGAAAGGGAGGTCGTTGTTCCCGCCATCCCAGAGGATGACGTCCGACTCCTGCTCGGCCGTGCGGAGGATCGGTTCGTAGTCCACTCCGGCGAACACGACGATCCCCTCCCGAAGGTGGGGCTCGTACTCCTCCCGCTCCTCGATGGTGCAGTGCGCCCGATCGAGGTCCTCCATGGACCCGAACCGCTGGACCGCCTGGGCGGCGAGGTCCCCGTACGGCATCGGGTGGCGGATCACCGCGACCCGGAGGCCCTTGCCTCGGAAGAACCGCGCCACGTACCGGGAGAGAGGGCTCTTGCCGGACCCGGTCCGCACCGCGCAGACGCTGACGACCGGCTTCGAGGACCGGATCATCGTGGAGGCCGGGCCGGCGAGCACGAAGCTGGGACCGGCCGCGAGGACGGCGGACGCCTTGTGCATCACGTCCGCTTCCGACAGGTCGGAGTACGCGAGCATGACGAGGTCGACCTTCTCCCGTCGGATGAGCTCCGGGAGCTCCGCCTCCGGTACGATGGGGATCCCCTCGGGGTAGCCCGGGCCGGCGAGGCTCGCGGGGTACCTCCGGTTCGAGATGTTGGGGATCTGGGCCGCGGTGAACGCGACGACGTGGTGCTCCGGGTGGCCCCGGTAGAGCACGTTGAAGTTGTGGAAGTCCCGACCGGCGGCGCCCATGATCACGACACGCTCTGCGCTCATCGATCCCCGGGCCGGTAGGACCCGTCCGCCCGATATAGACGACCCGTGGAGGGGAGTTGACCGCAGCGCCGGGCGGGCGGCCCGCTCGGCTAGACGGGAGCGAAGTGGGCGGTGAAATGCCGCAGGTGCTCCGGGGCGTACGTCATGCGGACGCCCCGGACCGCGGCCCTCCGCTGCCAGACGGCGATCACCGCATCGGCGACATAGGCGAGATGGGACGCCGAGTAGACCCGCCGGGGGATGGCGAGGCGGACCAGTTCCAGCGGGGGATGCATCGGGTCGGGGGTCTCCCCGTCGCCGAACATCACCGCTCCGACCTCCACCGTGCGGACGGCGCCCTCCCGGTAGATCTCGATCGCGAGGGCCTGGCCGGGCAGCTGCGCGCTCGTGAGGTGGGGGAGGAACCGTCGGACGTCGAGGTAGATCCCGTGCCCGCCCGGCGGTCGCAGGAACGGGACCCCGGCCGCCGCCAGCCGGTCGGCAAGGAACCGCACCTGACCGATGCGGTGCTCGAGGTAGTCGAGGTCGGTCGCCTCCAGGAGCCCGACGGCGGTCGCCTCGAGGTCCCGGCGCGCGAGGCCCCCGTAGGTGGGGAATCCCTCGAAGACGATGAGCTGCTCCCGGAGCCGTTCGGCGAGGCCCGGGTCCCGGGTCGCCACGAAACCGCCGATGTTGACGAGGCCGTCCTTCTTGGCGCTCATGGTGGCCCCCTCGGCCAGGTCGAAGATCGACCGACCGATCTCGCGGATCGTCCGGCCGGACTGTCCCGGTTCGCGCTCCCGGACGAAGTAGGCGTTCTCGGCCCATCGGCACATGTCCAGGTACAGCGGGACCTGGTGCGCCCGGCAGACCCCGGCGACCTCGGTGAGGTTCGCCAGGGAGACCGGCTGGCCCCCTCCGGTGTTGTTGGTGAGGGTCATCATCACCAGGGGGACCTTCCCCCGCTCCGCCGTCAGGAGCTCCTCGAGGCGAGCCACGTCCATGTTGCCCTTGAACGGGGCGTCCGAGACCACGTCGTACGCCTCCGCCCCCGCGAGGTTGGCGGCCCGGGCCCCATTGCGGAGCACGTGGGCCCGGGTCGTGTCGAAATGCATGTTGTTCGGGACCGTGGTCCCGGGCCGGGCCAACAGGGAGAACAGGAGGTTCTCCGCCGCCCGGCCCTGGTGGGCCGGGACGATGTGCGGGAACCCCGTCAGCTCCCGGACGGCGGCCTCGAAGTGGGCGTAGTTGCGGCTGCCGGCGTAAGTCTCGTCGCCGACCATCATCGCCGCCCACTGCCGGTCGCTCATGGCGGCGGTCCCCGAGTCCGTCAGGAGGTCGATGAACACCTCCTCGGAGGTGAGATTGAACAGGTTGAACCCGGCCCGCTGAAGGGCCGCCTCCCGCTCCTCGCGACTCGGAAGTCGGATCCGCTCGACGACCTTTGTCTTGAACGGTTCGAGGGGAAGATGGCCCGGGCCCGCCGGTGGGTCCATCGGCGGGGAGGACCGTCCCGACCTATTTAGACCTCCTTTGGCGCCCCCCGGACGACGTTAAATCACGGCGGGCGACTCGGCGCGGGATGACGGCGAAGCGAACGGCCGAGGCGGTCTGGGAGAACGATCTCATCCACGGGAGCGGGCGCGTCTGGGGCCACAGCGGGGCGTTGAAAGAGGCCCCGGTCAGCTGGGCTGCGCGGACCGAGCAACCCGGCGGGAAGACCAGCCCGGAGGAGCTGCTCGCCGCGGCCCATGCCAGCTGCTACTCGATGGCGTTCTCCAGCACCCTCGCCAAGCTGGGAAAGCCCCCTGTGCGGCTCCGGGTCCTGGCCACGGCCACGTTCGACAAGGTGGGGGACGGGATGTCCGTCACCACCATGGAGCTCGACGTGACGGGAAAGGTCCCGGGCATCGATGCGGCCCAGTTCGGCGAGGCCGCCAAGCAGGCGGCGGCCGGCTGCCCGATCTCCCGGGCCCTCAAGGGCAACGTCGAGGTCCGGGTGGTCGCCCACCTCGAGTGAGCCGGTCCCTTAGGGCGGCGCCGGCCCCTCGACGATCCGAATCACCGCGCGAGCGTCCGACCGGCCCCGCCGGTACCCGACGTCCACGGCGCCTCCCATCGGGAGAGAGGCCAGCCCTTCCAGCAGGTCCCGCAACCCCTTCACCTCGAACGGCCCCAAGCGCCGCACCACATCCCCCGGCCGGAGGCCGGCGGCCTCGGCGGGGCTCCCAGCCGCGACCCCGGCCACGAGCACCCCATCCGCGACCGCGACCCCGAACCGTCTCCGCACCGACTCGGTCAGGGGGACCGCCGAGATCCCCAGCCAAGGCCGAACGACCCGGCCCCGGGTCCGGATCTGGTCCAGCACCTGGCGGACCGTGTTGGAGGGCACCGCGAACCCGACCCCTTGGGCGAACGGGATCATGGCGCTCGTCACCCCGATCACCGCGCCCCGGAGGTCCACCAAGGGGCCGCCGCTGTTGCCCGGATTCACGGCCGCGTCGGTCTGGATGAGCCCTTCGAACACGAAATCGGTCCCGGGCAGAGGACGGCCGAGCGCGCTCACCACGCCCAGCGACACCGTCGGTTCGCCCGGGAGACCGAGCGCGTTGCCGATCGCCAGGGCGAACTGCCCGACCCGGAGCTGGGAGGAGTCGCCGAAGGTGACGGGAGCGCCAGTGGGGCGTGGGACCCGGACCAGCGCGAGATCGGTGAGGGGGTCCTGCCCGAGGACCTCCCCCGGGACCTCGGAGCCGTCGGAGAAGGTGACGGTGACCGCGGCGGCGCCGCGCACCACGTGATCGTTCGTGGCCACCAGCCCGATCGGATCGATCAGGAACCCGGTCCCGGCCCCGCCGCCGGTGCGCCCCGGGGGCGCTCCCACTTCACCGCGCCCGATACGGACCACGCTGGTCCTCAGCCGGTCGACGGTGTCGGTCAGCTCCCGTTCCATCGCCGCCAGCATGCGCATTCGCTCCGGAACCCCCGGGCTAGTCCCGGGGGTGGGGAAACGGTTGTGGGGGGGACGGCCCGCTAGGGAACGTCCCGGTCCCCGGATCCGTGGGGAACGGATCGGCCACGCCTACTCCGACAGGAGCTTGTCGATGCGGCCGAGCAGCTCCTCCTCGGTCTTCTCGGACTTCCGCCCGCCTTCCCAGCGAGCGTTGACGAGCTCCACGAGGGCCTGCGCGAGCTGATCCATCCACGGCCCTTCCTGGGCATCGAACCGCTTCTTGATCTTCTCGCGGAGGAGCTCATTGTACGCCCGATAGGCCGTCCAGACCCAGGGTCCGTATTCGCCGTGTGGCCCGCCGTCGTGCTCTCCGTATCCGCCCATGGTTGTGGTTCACCCTGCGGCACTGCCGCGGTAGACCCCAGGGCGCGGGGCCGGATATTGAGCGGACAATGGCGCACCCGGTCACACGGGTCGGTCAGTTGTTCCCGGCCACGGAAGGTGCCGGGGGCCGGGCGAACTCCGCCACGGCCACGGCGCTGGGTCGACGACCCCGACCGAGATGGCGGACCGCGTACACCACGAGGTCGTGGGCCGCGTCGCGCAGCGTCGGGGGCACCGGTTCGGCGAGGGTCTCCACGGCGACCGTCAGCCGGCCGTCCCGGACCGCGACCACGACGCGGCCCTCGACGCCGGGCACCGCCCAGACGAGCCGGGGATCCCCGGGGTCATCGAAGAGCCCGACCCACCGGAGCGGGCCGACCCATCGGCCCGCGAGCCCGCCCAGGAACTCTTCGACGGAGGCCCCGGGAGGAAGCTCGACGCGGGCCACTTCCCGGGAGGGCGTCCGGGCCGCTGGAGGGCCCGGTCGTCGGCCCATTCCGGCGAGAGAGTATCCGATCGGGTCCTTGCGGACCACGCCCCCGCGCTCTAACCGCCGGAGGGCCCTTTGGAGGGACTCGGGGTGGGCCTGGAGCGCCCGCCGGAGACCATTGAAGGCCAGATGTCCCGGGTTCGACTGAAGCAGCGCGACGATCCGATCGTCCAACCGGTCGGAGAGCCAGACGGGAGGATCGGGGTCGTCGCGAGCACCCACGCTCTCCGGACGGGGGAACACCCGGATAAAGGGGTGGTTACGTTCGGGTGAGATGGTAAAGGGGCCGGAAGGCCGGTCCCCGGATGTACGACCGGGAGGGGCCACCGGCCCGATGGAAACATCCCAAAGGTGTATCTGCCTCTTCGGGACAGGGTAGGGCAGAGATGGAGCGCCCCGAGGCATTCGCCCGCCCCCCGGTCGCCGGTCGACCGTGGGTCCGCCGTCCTAAGATCCCGCTCTCGACCCGTGCCTGGGTCTTGCTGATCCTCTCGATCCTGTACACCATGGTGCTGTTCCTTTCCGCGAACGGGGCGGGGGTACCGCACACGGCACTGATCCCGGCGGGGGCCTCCGGGGCGCCGTCGGCGACAATCCTGTACGAGAACGGGTCGGCCCTGGCCCAGGCATCCCCCGCCGCGGCGGCGGCTTCGGTCGCCGCGGCGGCCTCCGCGGCGCCGGCCGCGGCCACCACCCCCGCAGCCACCAGCTCGGCTCCGGCCCTCTCCCTCGAAGCCACCGCCGCGCCCGGGACCATCTGCGCGGCCAACTCCACGAGCTGTCCGGCCGGCGTCAATGAAGCGCGGGTGACCCTGAGCGCGCAGGCGGTCAACGCCCCGAAGCCCTACTGGCCCGACGTGCAGGTCGCGTTCATCGTCGAGACGACGGCGTACGACGGCGTCTTCGACCACTACAACAGCTACTACGGCACGGACCCCTGCGCCGAGGCGACCTCGGGCCAGGGGCCGGTCTGCGAGGAGTCGAACGGCGTGCCGTTCTTCATCGAGAACGGCGGGAACGTCGCCCAGGCGATCCAGCAGAACAACCCGCACAGCAACGTCAGCTTCGCCCTGGTCGACTTCTTCGGGACCGACTGCGGGGACTGGGACGATTGCGGGGACGGGTACAAGTACCACGTCGATATCTCCACGTTCATCTCGGCCGCCGAGTTCGGGCCGGCGATCCACTCCACCTTCCAGGCGGAGGTGCTCGGAGGGGGTTGGGACGGGATCTTCGGGCTGGACGACAACTTCCTCCACTCCCCCTCGATCACCGCGCTCTACGGCACCATCATCGGGAGCGGCCTCGACTGGTCCCCGAACAGCCACCATGTGATCGTGCTGATCGGCTCCACGGCCCCCCGGGACCCTTCCTACCCCGAGAACTACTACGCCTCCGCGTTCGACACCTGCTGTGCCGGCACTCAGGCCGATGGCTGGACGTGCGAGCCGGCGTACACCTTCGCCAACGGGGAGATGCCCAACTGCGAGGGGTGGGTGAACTCGCAGGACGGGAACCCGAACGACTCGATCTCGGCCCTCGCCCACACCGCCACCCAGTGCACGGAGTCGATCGGGCACGTCTGCACCATCGACATCATCGATCTGTACGATACCGCCACGGACCCGCTCTCGCAGGGTTGGCCTACGAGCTCGAGCTATCGCATCTCCAACTCCCAGATCGGCCCGGGCGGCCCAGCGGTCATCGCGAACACCAACCACGTGGTCCTCGCGGGCTGCGCCCTGGCGGCGGCGACGGGGGGGACCTGGGACGGCCCGGTCTTCGACACCTGCCCTAACGGGCAGGCCGGGACCCTCCAGTACGTCCCCCACGGGGCCCTCTCGAACCCGAACACCAACAATCCGACCCTGTACTCCGCCCTGAAAGGGATCGGATTCGGTCCGATCTACGCGAGCCTGGCCGCCAACGGCACGTCGAAGCCGATCTTCCAGTTCGTCCCGTTCGGCGGAATGCGCGTCTCCGCCACGCCCCAGTTCACCGCCGCGTGCACCCTCCCCACCGGATACCTGCGGACCTGCCAGACCGTCCCCCAGGAGTCGCTCGTCGGCGGCGTCACTGTGCTCTCGTGGAACTGGAGCACCAACGCCTCCGAGAACGCGATCTACACCGGCGACGTCTGGACCGCCTCGTTCAACGTCGTCAACGTGGCCCCCCCGTACGCCCTCGTTCCTGTCGATGCGTGCATCACCGCCGCGTGCGCGGCGGGTCACAGCGGGGCCCAGAACGGGGTCTACACGTGGGCCACGTATCGGGCCGGCAATAACGTGAGCGTGATCACCGAATCGTTCCCCCTCGCCATGGTCACGGTGCAGATCGCCCCGACGGTCCAGCCCCCGCCGGTCGCGCCGCCGCTGCCCCCGCTCGCCCCGCCCGGGATCCCCATCCTCACCGCGCCGGCGACCCCCCTGCCGATCCTGACGCCCACGCTCCAATCGCTGGGCATCGCGAACCTCTCCGCCCAACCGACCGCGGCCGGGCTCTTGGGCGCGGGCTTCACGGCGATCACGGTGAAGAACCGGCCCGTGGCCATGAAGGTCGCGGCCCTCTCGAAGAACCCCGCGAACTCGAAGTTCGACAAGGCCCTCGATGGCGGGGGCGCGGGGATCGGCCGGTTCGAGTGAGCGCCTAGAAATCGCCCAGGCGCCGCTGCACCTTCTTCGGTCGGTCCGGCGCCGGCCCAGCGGCTGGCGGGGGCGCTGGGGGCGCCCCCTCGGGCTCGGGAGCGGGCTCGGGGACGGAGGGTTCGGGGGGCTCCACCAGCTGCTGGGTCGCCTCCGAGTCCGGCTCGGTGCCGAGGAGGAACGCCACCTCCTCCTTGGTGAGCTGGAGCTCCCGGGCCACGGCGCGCTGCAGGCGCGCGACCCGGGTGGGATCGGCCCCCGGGGGGGCGTGGAACAGGAGGTCGAGGAACGGGAGCGAGGCCTCGATCGCCTTGCGACGGGAGTGATGGTAGCCGTGACCCGCCTTCTGGGCGAGCCCGTTCCGAAGGGCCCGCTGGGCCCGGGAGCGACCCATCTCCCCCAGGAACTGGGGGAACGAGAGGTCGGGGTTCCGGGCCGGCCCGGACGCGGAGAGCGCGGCCGACACGCCGCCGGTCATGGTCTCGCTCGCGAAGCTCCAGAGGGCGTAGACACGCCACCGCCGCGCCCAGGCGAGGAACTGCTCGGCCCGGCCGGCCACCTCGAACGCACGGAACCGGGCCGCGGCGTCCGGGGCTGCCCGCGGGAGGTTCTCTTCGATCCACGGGAACAGGTCGTCGGGGGTGGCGTCCAGGCGCTCGCGCACCTCGACCGACCGGTAGAACCGCGGATGGGTGAGGACGTCCCGGGTGAAGCCGTAGAAGTCCGAGGCGATGTCACGGGCCCCGAGCAGGGCCGAGGCCGAGGCGAGATCGGGTACCACGGAGACCGCTTCCAGGTCGGTCAACGCGGCCCGGAGGTCGCCTTGGCTCCTCTGGATCACCCGGTCGAGAAGGGGGGCCGGAAGCACGATCCGTTCCGTCGCGAGCACCCGGAGGAGCGCCGCCCGAAGGTCGGTCGGCGGAATGGGACCGAAGACGATCCGCTTCACCGATGACCGGAACACGGGTGAGTAGCGCACCAGGGGCTGTGGATCGTTGACGGTGAGGAGCAGCGGTTGCCGGGTGGAGCGGACCAGCCGCGCGATGGCCCCGAGCCCCCCACGGTCCGAAAGGTCGGCCGGCCGTCCCGCCCCGCGCCACTCCGACAGATCCCGCTGGGCGGCGGGGAGCCGGGTCCAGGCCCCCCGTCCGCCGGTGGTCGGGACGGCCTCCCAGCTCGCAAAGGCGGCGGGCGCGCCCGGGGCCCCGAGCCCCCACGCCTTGTTGAGGGCCTCCACGGCGCCGTACCGGCCGCGGAGGAACTCCCGGACCGTGGCGGGGGACGCCTTGGTCGACGACGACTCTTCCGTGATCCGTCCCGTGAGGCAGTCGGCCTCATCGAGGAGGATGAGGGTCCGGGCCCCTTCGCGGGCCGGCCGGTACGTGCCGTCCTCACCGAGGGTGTTCGTCACGGAGGCGCGGCCCGCGACCTGCTGGATCGCCTCTTGGTTGCGGGCATCCGACGCATTCATCTCGACGACCGACCAGTGGAACTCCTGCGCCAGGGCGAGGGCCGCGCTCGTCTTGCCAACCCCCGGGGGACCCTCGAGCAAGGCGGCCCGGAGCCGGGGCGCGCCGGCGCCGGCCGACTGCCACTCCGTGGCCCATCCCCGGAGGTCCCGGACCGCGCGGGCGTTCCCGACCACCTCGGCGAGCCGCTTCGGGCGCCACCGTTCCGCCATCGGACGGGGGTCCGGCGCGTCGGTGCGACCGGGAGCCGGCATCCCCCGGTCGAGGCGGTGGGAACGATAACTCCAACGACGCGACCTGGGTCGGGACCTCGGAGCATCCGTAAAGTGGGCCGGGGGGTCCCCTCGGGCGTGACCGAGAACCGATCGGCGCCCCTCGGCGTCATCCTCCCCGACCCGTTCGGCCTCCGGGACGAGGATCTCGAGCACCGGCTTCGCGCGCTGCTCCACCTCGCGCGCTCGTCCGGCATCTCGCTCCTACACGTCGGCGACGGTCCGGCGGCCGCCCGGACCGAACGGGCCCTCTGGCCCCTCCTAGAACCGCCGGGACCGTGGGCGGTCATCGTTCCCCGCCCCTGGGGGGGCTCTCCCGCGGTGGCGCCCGCGTCCAGCGGGGCCTCGGAACGTTGGCTGCGCGTGTCGATCGAGCTCGTCCCCTGGGCGAGCGGCGACGGCCGACTGCCGGGCCCGCCCCCCCGACCGGCGGACCTGGTGGCGCCCCGCACGGCGGCCCCGTGGGGCGTCGCGGCCGGCCGCGCGGATCTCCTGGCGCCGTCCCGCGACCGGCTCCGGACCCTGGGGGCGAGCTGGGTCCGCTTTCCGTTCCACCTCCTGAACGCCCCCGACCTGGCGGCTGTCGTGGACCAATGGGCCCGCGAGGGCATCCGGGTCGTCGCCGACGATCCGTTCGCCGGGGGCCTGCTGGACGGCGGGTGGCTCTCGGGTAGCCCGCTCGACGTCCCCGGCACGCCGCGCTCGCTGGAATGGGAGGCGACCCGCCAGCGGCTGGCCCCGGTGGCCGCGCTGGGATTCCTCACGGAGGGGCGTCGCCGGACCCTCCCCCAGGCGGCGCTCGGCTACCTCCGGGAGCGGGCCGGCATCTCCGGCGTCCTCGTCCGGGTCCGTTCGGCCGCGGACTTTGCGAAGCTCGCCCCGGGGGGAGCGCCCCTCGACGCGGCGGAGCGGGACCGGATCGAGTCCGCCCCGGCCTCCCCGCCGGGAGAGAACCGCGAGGGTCCCTCAAATACGCGGGCCGGCGTACGGGGATAGATGCTGGTGGCGGGGGACAGGGCCCCGGATTTCACGGCGAAGACGCAGGACGGCACGCCGTTCCGGCTCTCCGACCTTCGGGGCGTCCCGGTGATCCTCTACTTCTATCCGAAGGCGAGCAGCGCCGGATGCACCCGGGAGTCCGTCGAGTTCGCGAAGTTCCACGGGGAGTTCGCCGCCCAAGGCGTCCGGATCGTGGGGATCAGCGTCGATGACGTCGAGAAGCAGAAGGCGTTCGCGGAGGAATGCCACCTCCCGTTCCCGCTGCTCGCCGACACCACCCGAGAGATCGCCCGCGCCTACGGGGCCCTCGGCGCCTTCGGGCTCGCCAAGCGGGTGACGTTCCTGATCGACGGGTCCGGGCGGATCGACGACGTGATCGACACGCTCCTCCCGAAGGCCCACGTCGAGCGGGCCCGTCGACGGTGGGTTCCCGGCGGGCCTCGGCCGCCCTGACCAGTCGCGAACCGTATTATCGGCCGTCGAGCTCGCCCCGCTCCGAGCCATGAGCCGCGAGAAGATCCGCTCCGTGGAACCGATCGAAGTCGCCGCACCGGCCGGAGAGAGCTCCTCCCCCTGGAGCTCCACGGTGATCCTCGTCAAGGTCACCACCTCGGACGGCGCGGTGGGGTGGGGCGAGGCCCCGACGACGCTGATGACCCGGCCAGTGTTCGAGAGCGTCCGCGAGGTGGCGCGGTTCTACGAGGGTCGGCCTCTCTACGACCTCGCCCGCTCCTTCTCGGAGTTCCACCGGTACTCGTTCTATCGGTCCCGTTCGATGGAGGCCACCAGCGCCCTCAGCGCGGTGGACATCGCCTGCTGGGACCTGATGGGCCGATCGCTGGGGGTGGGGATCGCTCACCTGCTGGGCGGTCGCCGCCGCGACCGGGTCCGCGCCTACTCCAACGGATGGTACTCGGACTGCATCGAGCCGTCGGAGTTCGCCGCCAAGGCCAAGGACGGGGTCCGGTCCGGCCTGCGGGCGTTCAAGTTCGACCCGTTCGGCGACGAGTTCGGCACCCTGTCCCCGGAGGGGCTGGCGGCGGCCTCGGCCCGGGTCCGCGCGGTCCGGGAGGCGGTAGGACCGGAGGTCGACCTCCTGATCGAGTACCACGGCCGGTTCCTTCCGGAGGCCGCGATCCGGGCCGGCCGCGAGCTGGACCAGTACGCGCCGCGTTTCATGGAAGAGCCCGTGCACCCGGAGCTGTGCAACGCGCTGGGAGAGTTCCGCCGGGCCGTCCGGACCCCGGTCGCGCTCGGCGAGAGGCTCCTGACCCCGTCGGACTTCCTGAGCTTCCTCTCGCGCGGGCTGGTGGACATCCTGCAGCCGGACATCACCAACTCCGGGGGGTTCACGTCCGGCCGGGAGATCGCTGGCGTGGCGGCCGCCTTCGGGGCCCCGGTGGCGTACCACAACGCCTTCGGACCGATCCAGACCGCGGCGACGCTCCAGATGGACGCCGCGCTCCCGACCTTCTTCCTCCAGGAGAGCTTCGAGGCCAGCTGGCCTGCCTGGAAACGTTCGCTCGTCCGGGGCTACGGCCTGGACGGGGATGGGTTCCCGATCCCGGACGGCCCTGGCCTCGGTGTCCAGGTGGACGAGGCGGCTGTGGAGAGGTACCGCAGCGACGTCGTGGAGCCGATCAGCCCCGAACCTCCGTGGGTGATCGCGGGCACGTGGGTGCGGCGGAGCTCCGCCGGCCCGGCCGCCAAGGGAACGGGAAAGCGGAGCCGCTAGGGAGGATCGAACTCCCGACCTGCTGATTACAAATCAGCCGCTCTCCCGACTGAGCTATAGCGGCGCCTGCTCGGGAATCGGTCCCGGGTGCCATAAACCCAGCCCCCGCCCGGCACCCCCGGGCGTCCGGACCCGCCGTCACTCGGCGACGACACGGAGCGGGAGCGGGGAGGCGGTGGGAAGGGGCCCCGCGGGCCCCGGGCCGTCCCGGTGGGGGACCGCCCGAACGGTCGGAACGATCGCCACGCGGATCCGCGGATCGCTGCGGTGCCGGCCGCACAGCAGGAACGCCGCGGGTCGAGGTCGAACGGCCAGCAGGGGCTCGAGGAGCGGCGTGGCTTGAGGCAATACGGTGAAGGCGACGGCGCCCCGGAGCCGCACCGGCCGGGAGGGCGTGGCGTCGCAGGCCGCGAGGTCCATCGCCCCCGCGGCGGAGCCCCCGAGGACGAAGCGGAGCGCCTCCAGGGCCTGGCAATCCGGTCGCAGGGCGGGGACGGGTCCCATCATCATGGGACCCTGCGTGGGAGGGAGGGTTAATCGGTCCGTCAGGCCGAATCAAGTTCACTCGATCGGGGCCGTTGACACACGGGGGCGAACGGTCCCGGCGCCGTCCGGTCCCCTCGGGGACGCGGCCCCGGATCCCCTCGAAGGGACCCCACCTCCGCAAGGCTTCATACTCCGCGCTCCGTCCGCCTCCGGAGGAGGAAGGATGGAAGCGAAGGAGATCCACGCCCCGCGCGGTCCCACCCGGACCTGCCTCGGCTGGTCCCAGGAAGCGGCGCTCCGGCTCCTGATGAACAACCTCGACCCCGAGGTCGCCCGGGACCCGGCCCATCTGATCGTGTACGGAGGGCGGGGAAAGGCGGCCCGGGACTGGGCCTCGTACCAACGCATCGTGGACACCTTGCGGGTCCTCCCGAACGACCAGACCTTGCTGGTCCAATCGGGAAAGCCGATCGCGGTGTTCCCCACCCACCCCGAGGCGCCCCGGGTCCTGATCGTCAATGCCATGATCGTCCCGCGGTGGGCCACCGACCCGGTCTTCTGGGACCTGGAGGCGCGGGGGCTCACGATGTACGGACAGATGACGGCCGGCAGCTGGATCTACATCGGAACGCAGGGGATCCTGCAGGGAACGTACGAGACCCTCGCCTCCCTCGCTCGCCTGGACTTCGGGACCCAGGACCTGGCGGGCCGCTGGATGCTGAGCTCCGGCCTCGGGGAGATGGGAGGGGCCCAGCCTCTCGCGGTAACGATGCTCGGCGGGGTCGCCCTGATCGTCGATGTGGACCGACGCGCCATCGACCGGCGGCTGGGCAAGCAGTACCTGGACGAGGCGGCCACCGACCTCGACGACGCCCTCGCGCGCGTCCGGGCCGCCGTTCGGGACCGTCGTCCCCTGTCGGTCGGTCTCGAGGCGAACGCCGCGGACGTCTATCCGGAGCTCGTCCGCCGGAAGGTCGTGCCGGACATCGTCTCGGACCAGACCGCGGCCCACGACCTCAGCGTCGGGTACATCCCCCGGGGGTACTCGCTGGCCGAGGCCGCCCGGCTTCGCACGGACGACCCGGACCGGTATCGCCGCGAGGTCCTGACGTCGATCGCGCTCGAGGCCCGGGCCATCCTGGAGCTCCAGCAAGGCGGGGCGAAGGCCTTCGACTACGGGAACAACTTCCGCACCCAGGCCCGGGAGGGGGGCGTCGCCAACGCGTTCGACATCCCCGGATACGTTCCGCGGTACATCCGCCCCCTGTTCGCCGTGGGGAGCGGCCCGTTCCGGTGGGTCGCCCTCAGCGGGGCCCCCGGCGACATCGCGCGCATCGACACCATGATCCTCAAGGAGTTCCCGGAGAACCAGGGCCTCGTACGGTGGATCCGGCTCGCCGGCGAGAAGGTCCGTTTCCAGGGCCTGCCGGCCCGGATCTGCTACATGGGCTACGGGGAGCGGGAACGGTTCGGCCACCTGGTCAATGACCTGGTCGCCCGCGGGGACGTTACGGCCCCCATCGCGATCGGCCGCGACCATCACGACACCGGCAGCGTGGCGAGCCCGTTCCGGGAGACCGAGTCGATGGCCGACGGCTCCGATGCCATCGCCGACTGGCCGATCCTCAACGCCCTCCTGAACACCGCCGGCGGCGCCTCGTGGGTCTCGGTGCATCACGGGGGCGGGACGGGGATCGGGAACTCGATCCACGCCGGCCTGGTCATCGTGGCCGACGGGACGAAGGACGCCGATCGACGCATCGGGCGGGTCCTCCACAACGACCCCGGGATCGGGGTGGCACGCCACGCCGACGCTGGGTACGCGTCGTCGAAGGCCATCGCGGACACCGCCTCGTTCCGGTTGCCCGCGCGGCCGTAGGCCGCCCCTGCGACACCGTAGCATTCCGTCCAATCGCCGTCGCGAGCGTCGGAACGGGGGTTTATCCACCGATTCCGGGGTAGAACTCCCCAGCGCGGGGGACCGCGCGAAGGAACGGAAACGCATGGAAGGAATCGGACGAACGATGGGAACTTGGGCGGTCATCGGCGTCGCCGTGCTGGCGATGCTGGTGCTGCCGGGGCTCGCGTCGACCGCCTCGGCGTCCCCGGTCCCGCTCGGGAGCTCGACCTCCCAGCAGTGGGCGTACGGGGCGCAGAAGTGGCTCAACGAGAGCTTCACGACGCCGAACGGGACGTACGCCTCGGAGGCGTTCTTCGGGTGGCAGGTCGTCTACACCGCCACCAACACCTCCGCCACCACCGTGATGCTGGAGGCCCAGCGGACCATGGCCGGGAGCTTCACGGCCCAGCTCTGCGCGCCGACGTGCGCGAACGCGACGGCCCAGGGAACGCTCTCCATCGCGGGCCATGAGACCGACGCGGGCTTCGTGAACCTAACGACCGTCGCCTCGGTCTACCAGAACGGGAGCGCGGTCCCCGCCGTCGGGCTGCTCAACGCCCATAGCGAGTCCGTCGGGAACATTAGCGAGGCGCTTCAGTATAGCTACCAGGGCATCGGCACGACGTGGGCCGCGTCCCAGTCCCTGTACGTGAGCGGCAGCGCCCACGCCCAGGTGAACTTCACCACGGCGCTGGGCCTCGTGCCGTACAACCTCACCGTGGGCCAGGGCTGGAACAGCTCGGCCGCGTTCACGGCGGCCGGCGCCTGGGCGATCAACGCGACCTGGGCCCGGACCACCGTCTTTGGACAGCACCTGTCGGGAGCCCCCAGCGCCTCCAGCACGCTGACCGCCAGCGGCACCGTCGCGCTCTGGGGCTCGGACATCGGGTCCATCACCCTCGCCAACGGCCAGACGGTCCCCGTCATCGTCCTCGCCTGGACAGGCCCGTTCGATGACCTCGACGGGGTCATCCTGGTCCCCCACGCCTACGACCTGTTCGGCGCGGGCGAGGCGACGTACTCCCCGGACGCCCTGGGCGCCCAGACCGTCGCGACCGCGAACGTGGACCTCTACGTCGACGACCACCACCACCTCCACGTGGTGGCGGCCGCCGCCTCGTACCTCGCGGCCGACGACACCCTGGCGACCCAGTCGACCCCCGCTGCGGCCCCCGCCCCGGCGGCCTCGGCCTCGCCCACCACGGTGCAGGCGCAGCCGGAGTCCGTGGCGATGGCGCAGCAGTCCGCGGGCTGCCTCCTCGGGAACTGCGGTTCGGCCCCCGGCGGGGCGTCCGCCGGCCTGGGACCCCTCGGCGTGGCCGTCCTCGTGGGCCTGGTCGTCGCCGTGGTCGTGGGATCCGTGAGCGTGATCGAGTACCGGGTCTGGGCCCGCAAGCGCGCCCAGCTCGGCATCACCGGCACGCCCAGCCCCCTCCGGGCGATGCCCCCGCCGCCGCCCGGGGCCGTGTTCGGCGCCCCACCGACCGCCCCGCCCCCCACGGGCGCAGGGCCGAGGAGCCCACCCCGACCCCCGATGTAGGTCGGCGAGCCCTTCCGTCCCGCCGTCGCGAGTTCGCGGCGGCGGGCGAACCCCTTCCCGGCCCGGGCCGGGCCCTACGTTCGGGACCCTTTCCGGCGGTGGGGTCCCTTTCGGATACGACGCGCCGCCGCGTCCACCACGGCCCGGTCCTGCTCGTAGGAAACCAACCGTCGGGCCTGGGCCGGCGAGGCCCAGATGAACCGGTCGAACCCGGGCTCGAGGACCGGGTCCGACCGGCCGCACCGGCCCAGATAGTAGATCGAGGTCTTCACCACGCTGCGGTCCCGCCGGGGCTGGTAGAACCGGTAATGGATGGCGGCCAGCTCCTCTCGGAGCGAGAACACGGTGAGGCCGGTCTCCTCCTCCACCTCGCGGCGCGCCGCCTCCAGGGCGGACTCCCCGGGCTCGATGTGCCCCTTCGGGAAGCACCACCGGTCCTCGGACGCCTCGTGGATCAGAAGGATCTCGACGGGGGCCCGCCGGGTCACCAGCACGGCCCCGGCGGCGACCTCGGCGACCACGGGACGGTCCGGACGGAACGCGGGCGGGCGTCGCAGCATGGTCGGAGGGGACGCGCGCCGCGTTAATTCCCCTCCGGTTCCCACCAATCCTTAAGGCCCGACCCGCGTGCCGAGCGGGATGCTCGAGGCCGACGAGGAGTACCACGACCTCGCGACCCTGGTCCGCGCCAAGGCCCGGAAGAACTCGGACCGCCCGGCGATCCGGTTCGAACGCCGGAGCTTCAGCTACTCAGAGCTCGACCGGGAGAGCGACCGGGTCGCGGCCGGCCTCGCCCGGGCCGGCATCCAGCGAGGGGACCGGGTGGCCGCCCTCCTGTTCAACTGCCCCGAGTTCCTCACCCTCTGGTTCGGGGCGGCGAAGCTCGGCGCCGTGACGGTCCCCCTCAACACGGCCCTCAAGGGGGAGATCCTCCGCTACGAGCTCGACGATGCGGGCCCCTCGGCCCTCGTGATCGACCAGCGGCTCCTGGAGCCGTACGGCGCCGTCCGTTCCCACCTCGCGATCGCGCACGAGTGGGTCGTGGCCTCGGACCCCTCACCACCGGAGCTTCCGGACCGGATGCGGCCGTTCGACGACCTCCCCGCCTCGGAGACCCCCCCCGACCCCGGGCCGCTCCTCGGGTCGGATCCCGCCTCGATCCTCTACACCAGCGGAACGACCGGCCCGCCGAAGGGGGCCGTGATCCCCCACGAGAAGTGCCTCACGACGCCCCGAGAGATCGGGCTCCGCAGCCGCCTCGCCCCGGGGGCCGTCCTCTTCACCGCGCTCCCGCTGTTCCACTGCAACGCCCAGGAGATGACGACCCTCACGGCGCTCCTGAACGACCTCACCGCCGCGTTCGACGAGCGGTTCCATGCGAGCTCCTACTGGGAGACCGCGGCGAGGTTCGGGGCCACCCACGTCTCGCTGTTGATCGCCATGATCAACGTCCTGTTCAAGCAGCCCGAGCGGCCCACGGACGCCACCCACGGCGTCCACACCGCCCTCACGGCGGGTACCACCCGCCAGGTCTGGCCCGAGTTCGAACGGAGGTTCGGGCTGCGGATCGTCGAGCTGTACGGGATGACCGAGTGCGGCTGCACGACGTTGATGAATCCCCCCGACGCGATCCGGGTGGGCTCGGTGGGAACGCCCCTCGGGTTCGTGGAGGCGGAGGTCGTGGACGACCAGGACCGCCCCGTCGCCGACGGGGTCCGGGGCGAACTGGTGGTCCGGCCGCGGACGCCCTACACGATGTTCCTTCGATACCACCGGAAAGCGGAGCAGACCGTGGAGGCCTGGCGGAACGCCTGGTTCCATACGGGGGACTATGTCACCCGGGACCCGGACGGGTACTACTATTTCGTCGACCGGAAGAAGGACGTGATCCGGCGGAGGGGCGAGAACCTGGCCCCCTACGACGTGGAGTCGGTGCTGAACCGCCACCCCGCGGTGTTCGAGTCCGTGGTGGTCGGGGTCCCCTCGCCCCTGGGCGAGGAGGACGTCAAGGCGTTCGTGCAACTGAAGCCGGGAGCGACCCGGGACCCCCGGGGACTGTTCGAGTTCTGCGTCGAGCAGCTCCCGTTCTTCATGGTCCCCCGCTTCCTGGAGTTCGTCGACGAGATCCCCAAGACCGCGAACCAGAAGGCCCAGCGCTACCTCCTGAAGGGCCGGCGGGGAGGCGATGAGTTCGACCGGGAGAGCCTCGGGATCGCGCTCCGGCGCCCCTGACCGCCGTCGGGCCGGCCCCCAGCTCGTCCTGCTGGACGCCAACGCGCTGTTCCTCCCCGAGAGCGACGGGACCGACCTCCCCGCCGAGGTGGCCCGTCACGGGACGCCGGCGCGTCTGATGGTGCCGAGCTCGGTGCTCTCGGAGCTCGACCGCCTCTGCGACCGGAACATCCCGGGTGCCCGGACGGCGCGCGCCCTCGCCGACCGGTTCCCGGTCCTTCCCGCTCCCGGGCGGGGGGATGCGGCCATCGTGTCGGCCGCGGTCGGCGGCTCGGCGTGGGTGGTCACCGCGGACCACGACCTCGCCGAGCGGCTCGGGGCCCGCGGGGTGTCGGTGCTCGCGCCTCGGGCGGGCGGACGCCTCGTGCTGGTCCCCCCACCTCGCCCCGCCCCTCGGTCGCGACGTCCCTGAGGCCGGCCCGGGGCCCCCACGGACCGGGGGGCCCGACGTCCCGACCCGTCGGCCGCCGGCTCGGTCGGCTCCCGCCTGCCCCGGGAATGGGGCCTGTTGGGCGGCGACCCAACCCTTCAAAGGCGGGCCCGGGTTGCCTGGGGCGTGAACTCGGGCGAAGGAACGACGCCATGACCACGGAATGCGAGACCCCCGGCTGCCTCCATCAGCGACGCCTCCACGGGGAGGACGGCAAGTGCCGGGCCTGCGCGTGCACCTCCTACACGCGCACCGGACCGGGCCACCAGACCAAGGCCGCCCGCAAGCAGGTGGCCCAATCGCTGCGGAGCTGGTGAGCGGGACCGCGGGCCGTCGGCAACGGTTATGAAGCGCCCGCCGGTCGGTCGACCTCCAGGGAGGCGAGCCGATGCCGCGGGATGACGACCGGCTGCTGACCGATCCGAACCTCCAGTGGGGGAGCGGTGTCATCGGGGTGTGCGACGTCTGCGGCACCCGCCAGGCCGTCATCGTCCTCAACAAGGAGCGGTTCAAGCTCTGCGTCCTCGACTTCCTCAACAAGACCTGGACCCGGCCGGGCCTCACGCCGGGCGCGCCGCTGCCTCCGTACCGGAGCGAGCGGCTCTGGTACCCGACGGGCGCCAC
>Ga0209060_10002046_pt1 | contig 19823 bp, 18 predicted proteins | sample Coa_R1_8_FD_187155 | JGI IMG/M metagenome (GOLD analysis project Ga0209060, IMG submission 187155) | Surface soil microbial communities from Centralia Pennsylvania, which are recovering from an underground coalmine fire - Coalmine... | ecosystem: Environmental > Terrestrial > Soil >...
CGGGTCGAGCAGATCGCCGCCACCGACCGGCCCATCCTCCTCGCCGGGGAGACCGGGACCGGCAAGGAGACCATCGCGCGCCTCGTCCACGGCGCCAGCGAGCGCCGCGACGGACCGTTCGTCACGGTCAACCTGGCGGCGATCCCCGAGCAGCTGGCCGGTGTCTCGGGCGACCGTGAGTGGCCCCGCGCCGGCTGGATGGCGGCGGCCAAGGGAGGGACGATCTTCCTCGAGGAGATCGACGAGCTGCCGCTGCCGCTCCAGCGGCGCGTCGCGCGCTCGCTGCGCGAGCGGCGGGTCACCTCGCCCGAATGTGGCTCGGTCGGTTCGGTCGGGTCGGTCCCGCTCGAGGCGCGCATCGTCGGTGCCACCTGCGGCGACGCGGGCGCGCTGGTCGCCGCGGGCCGCCTCGACCACGAGCTCTACGAGCTGCTCGCCGAGACGACGATCGCGCTGCCGCCGCTGCGGGACCGGCGCGAGGACATCCCCGCGCTGGCCGAGCACTTCCGCCGCCTGGTGAACGTGCGCGAGGGACGGCGGGTCCCCGGGTTCGCGCTCGACGTCATGCGCCGGCTGTCCCAGCACGACTGGCCGGGGAACGTGCGCGAGCTCGAGCACCTGGTCGAGCGGCTGGTCGTCACCGCCGGAACGCGGATGGTCGTGATGAAGGACCTCCCCTCACACCTGCGCATCCAGGTGATCGACTTCGAGCGCGCGACGCGGCGCTTGCCGACGACCGGCCTCGATCTGCGGCTCCTGCTCACCGAGCTCGAAGAGCGCTTCATCGCCGAGGCGCTGGCCCGCACCGGCGGCAACCGGAATCGCGCCGCGGAGCTGCTGGGCCTCAACCGAACGACGCTGGTCGAGAAGTTACGCCGGCGATACGTCGCCTGAAGGAACACAAGGCACACACTGTCCGTCGGTGCGCGCGGCGCTCGCTCACCGCCGCCGACCGACGCTGTCGTCGGGATCCTGGCGACCGTCACCCGGTTGACGGCGTCAAGAACCTGGAACCGCCAATCCGTTGACGGTCGTCGATCTGCGACGCGCGAACTCCGCGCGCGATGCGGCCTCTGCCTGCCATGAACGTGGCACGCGATGTGCTCATGCAGTTCATCATGCCCACGTCGCCGAAGCGCAAGACTGCCGCCAAGAGCTCCTCGAAGAAGTCGGCCAAGAAGGACCTCACCGCCCGTCGCAACGAGTACGCGGCGAAGTTCTTTCCCTACATCGAGAAGGTCGCGCGGCGGCTGGCGCGGCGACTGCCGGCGCACGTCGAGATCGACGACCTGATCTCGTCGGGCGTGATCGGCTTGATGGAGGCCGCCGAGCGGTTCGACCCCTCGCGCGTCGACCGCTTCGAGGCCTTCGCCGAGTTCCGCATCCGCGGCGCCATGCTCGACGACCTCCGCTCGCGCGACACGCTCTCGCGCGACATGCGCCGCCTCTCGAACGAGCTGCGCGACGCCACCCGCCGCCTCGAGGCGCAGCTGGGCCGCACGCCCGACCACGAGGAGATCGCCAAGCGCCTCGGCGTCGGCGTGGAGGAGCTCTACGCGCGCCAGCAGAAGCTCTCCGGCTCGTCGGTGGTCGGGATCGACGACGCGGGCCCCGACCTGCTCGAGCGGACGGGCGATGCGACGGCCGACGATCCGTTCGAGATCGCCTCGCGCCGCGAGATGCTCGACCGCCTGGTGGCCGGGATCGGCGGCCTCCCCGAGAAGATGCAGCAGGTGCTGTCGCTCTACTACTGCGACAACCTGAACCTGAAGGAGATCGGCTCGGTCCTGGGCGTCACCGAGTCGCGCGTCTGCCAGATCCACGGCGAGGCGACGCGCCGGCTGCGCGATTCGTTGGGTGAGCTGGCGGCCGAAGCGGCGGCCTGAGCCCGATTCCGCGGCCTAAGCCAGCGAAACGTAAGCGCTTTGACGGCGGTCCCAGGGCGGACCGCCGTCGGCGTTTTTGGCCCTAAAGGCAAAAGCGACATCCGCCGATGGTGTAGGCATGAGCGACACCAACAGATACATGACGCACCGTCGGTCCGCTGTCCGTGCGTCTGGCGCTCCGGTCCAGTCGTCGACGGTCAATTCGCCCGCGCGCGTCGAGGCGCTGCGCCGGCTGGTGGCCGCCGGCCAGTACCAGGTGAGCCCGCGCTGGCTGGCGACCAAGATCTTCAACGCCGCCGGCGTCAAGCTGCCCGAATAGCCCTCGGGCGCGGCCCGCGTCAGGCCCCGGCTGTCAGCCGTTCGGGCCTTCGACCAATCCGATCACGTTTCCCTCGGGGTCGCGGAACTGTCCCATGACCACCATCCCGAGATCGGTGCGCGGCATGACCGCGTGGCCCCCCAGCGCCGCCGCCCTCTCCAGCGCGGCGTCGATGCTGGGCACCCAGACGTAGAACGTCGCGCGCGGCGCGTCCATCGTGCTGCCGATGCCGCCGCCGATGGAGGCGCCCCCGGCCCCCTTCACCATGCCGTATCCCATCGGGTTGCCGGCGTCGACGTCCCACCCGAAGAGCTCGCCGTAGAACCGCTGCTGCGCGGCCGCGTCGCGCGCCTGGATCTCCCAGTGAACGACGCCCGGACCGGTCAGCTTCGCGGGGGCGGCGGGCGTGGGCGCCGGAACGCGCTCGACCGCAGCGGCCTTCTTCCCCGACTTGGCCGACGGTCTCCGGGCGACCTTGGCTGCCTTGGCCCCGCTGGCAACCCTCGGCTTCCCCTTGGGCTTGCCCGCAGACTTGCTGTTGGACTTCCCCGCAGATTTGGCCTGGGACCTCGTCCGAGACTTCGCCTTCGCCATCGCCGTCTCCTCCCGTCGGTTTGACGGGAATCATCGGCCTTGGCCGGAGACGACGCTACTGGAAAGGGCTAGGGCTGGACGGCCGGCTCGCCCGGCCGGTGCGGAGCCGATTCGGCCGGCGCCATGGCGGCGTTGGCGATGGCCAGCTCCTTCGCCGGGGGGACCGCCGTGTTGAGGTAGTTGTTCAGGAAGCAGGTGAAAAGCGCGGTGAAGGCGCCTGCGATCCACAGCGCGCCGAAGGCGACGCCCGCGAACGGAAGTCCGAAGAGGGGCGGGCCCTTGGTGTCGGTGCTCATCGCCTCAAGTAGCTAGCACGAAAGCCGCGCCCAGACCAAGTCGTGATCGGAGCCCGGGGTGTCGACCTGACCGCGGCACAGCGCCGGGAGGTTGGTGCAGACGACGTCGTAGCGGCGCGGCAGATCGATCCCCAGCTTGCCGAGCACGACACCGATCTGGTGGGGGATCATCGGCTCGTCCTGGCGGGCGAAGCGGTGGGTGGGACCGGGCTCGGGATCGTCGGCCCCGAAGGCGGCCAGCGGCGCCAGCAGCGCGTCGAGCGCCCGGCGCCCGCGCCGCCAGGAGAAGGCGTTGGTGTCGCCGCAGGCGACCAGCCGGCGCTCGAGCCCGCGCCCGGAGAGCGCCGTGGCCAGTGCCGCCACCTGCATCGCGCGCTGGCGCTGCCCACCCGCGGTGTCGAGGTGGAACGAGAGCGCGGTGAACGGCTCGCCTCCGTCCAGCCGCAGCGCGGCCCACAGGGCGTGCTTCTGCTTGGTCTTGCCGCCGACGATGTAGCGCCGCTCGAACCAGGAGAGCGACGCCAGCCGGGGCAGCGGGATCAACCCCACCGCGTCGCAGGCGAGGCGCCGCCCGTCGACGATCAGCGCCAGTGCTGGAGAAGCCTCGTCGCGCACCACCCGGTAGGGCGGGCCGAGCGCGGCGGCGATCCGGGCGCTCGGGCGATCGTCCCCCGTCCCGCGCAGGAACCGGTCCTCCTGCAGGCAGAGCAGATCCAGCCCCTGGGCGTCGCGCAGCGCCAGGTGCTCCGCCACCAGCGCGTCGAGGTGGCGGCCGTGCATCAGGTTGTGGGTGGCGACGACGATCGCGGCTGCGGCGGGCACGGCGCCCGCCAATCTCTCACGAGGCGAGCCCGGCCAGATCGACGACCAGCACGTCGCCCTCGAGGTGGGTCGACGGCGCCGACAAGGGACGCGTGGCCGGCCCGGCGATCACGTGTCCGTCGGGGCCGAACTTCGATCCGTGGCAGGGGCACTGCCACTCGTCGGCCCCCGCGTTCCAGCCGACGACGCACCCCTTGTGCGTGCAGTGGGCGGTGATCGCCCGCCAGGCGCCGCCCGGCTGCGGAGCGAGCAGCAGGATGTCGGGATGGCCACCGCCGGGCTTCACCTCCCAGACCTCGCCGGCCTGCGCCCGAGACAGCGCGGACGCCGAGATGCTCAGGCGATCGCCGTCGAGGCGCTGGTCGGCCGGGCCCAGCAGCGGATGCTTGGCGCCGCCCTGGAGGACCGCGCACCCGGCCAGCGCGGCGCAGGTCACCCCGCTCTGCGCCAGCACCAAGAGCTCACGACGCGTGACCTTGGAGTCCATGGCCCGCGAACATGAGCATCGTTCGCGAACCTGAACAGGGAGGACGCGCGCCGCCGAGCTCGAGCTGCCGATGGGCGTCGATGGGATCGTCCCATCACCTTCCGGTAACCACGATGTCCGTCCGGCGGTTCAGGGCTCGGCCGCCCTCGGTTTCGTTGGAGGCGACGGGGTTTTCCTGGCCCAGCCCCGCCGTGGCGACGCGCGTGGGCTCGATCCCCTTGCCGCCGAGTAATCCCTTTACTGTCTCCGAACGGTCACGCGACAGGTCCAGGTTGGAGGCCGCGGTGCCGACGCTGTCGGTGTAGCTCTCCACGCGGATGGTCGCGGTCGGGTAGGCGCGCAGGATGGCCGCCACCTCGTCGAGCGTGGTCATCGACTCGGGCGTGAGCTGGGTCGAGCCGAACTCGAAGTTCAGCGGCGCCAGCGTGAAGCGCGCCGGCGTCGCCTGCGAGCCCGCCATGAAGGCCGCCAGATGCTGGGTCGGCGAGCCCTGCCGGACCGTCAGCCGCTGGCCGTTCGGCAGGCTGAGCGGTAGGGTGGCGCCGCGCATCGTCTCGGCGGGCAGACCGCCGATCGGCACCACCCGTACCACGGGCCGCCGCAGCGCCCGCATGAGGGGCAGCGCGATCAGGAACAGGGCGCCGAGGAGCACGAGCGGCGCCAGCCAGCCTCGGCGCTCGCCGCCCGCCACGCGGCGGATGGCGGGCTCCCCGGCCACGCGCGACCGCTCGACGATCTCCGGCCGCTCGACCACCTCGGGCCGCTCGACGGCGCGCGCCGGCTCGACCGCGCCAGGCCCGCCGGCGCGGGCGCCGTCGAACAGCGAGGCGACCGGCGCCGGCAACCGGCGGACGAACTCGCCGCGCTGCTCGCCCAGCATCGCCTGCAGCCCCCCGGGGTCGAGCCGTTCGGCGTTGCGCCCGATGGCCAGCAGGGCCGCGCCGGTCGCGCCGCCGAGCAGCTGGTGCGCCGAGTCGGCCTTGATACCGCTGGCGCGCGCGACCGCCTCGGCGATCTTCGAACCGCGGGTGCCGGTCTCGGTGTCGAACAGCGTGGTGCCCTGCTCGCGCCCGGAGGTCGAACCGAGGAGCGAGGAGACGCTGTCGGTCCCCGCCCGGTTGGCGTCGATCCCGCGGATCATCCGGGTGAGGTGCGCCGCCCCGCTGTCCGAGGAGGCCACGTCCGACAGCGCCGTGAGGGCCGACGGTACCGAGGTCGAGACCGCCGATCGGATGTGCTCGTCGCTCTCGCCGAGCTGCAGGGCCGCCCGGTGGATGACGTCGGGGGTGATTTCACGGTTCACGAGCCCGAGCAGATCGGGCGTCGACAGAGCTCCGTTCATGGGCGCACCTCGCTTTCGCCTTTGGCTCGTGCATCCGTCGGGCCGAGCGGAACGCGGCCGTACGGACGGCCCCCCGGTTGCAGCTTTTCACGATGTGAGGAGGTGACCGATGAGGTGGAGCCGAAACGAGGTACGCGCAGGAATGGCTGTCACCAGCACGAAGGGCGAGCGCCTCGGCAATGTCATCCGCACGGGCGCCGAGACCTTCGTGGTCGAGAAGGGGGTGTTCTTCCCGAAAGACTATGAGCTTCGCTACGACCACATCACGGCGCTGACCGGCGACGAGATCAGCTACTCGCTCTCCGACATCGACTCGCGCTACTCCAGCGCTGAAGCGCCGCGGGCGGCGGCCGGCGCTCCGCTGGCCGCCTCGGCCGCCTCGGCGGCGGCGACCGCCAGCGCGCGGACGGCGGCAGCCACCTCGGCCACCAAGGGGAGCAAGGAGGAGGTCCGCATCCCGCTGATGGAAGAAGAGATCGGCATCGAGAAGGTGGCCCGCGAGACGGGGCACGTCCGGATCAAGAAGACCGTCAAGACAGAGGAGAAGCACTTCAGCGTCCCGGTCACGCGCGAGGACGTGGTGATCGAGCGGGTGAGCGTCTCCGACGGCGACGGCGCGCTGGCGCCCGAGCTGGCCTTCCAGGAGCAGACGCTGGACCTGCCGCTGCACGAGGAGGACGTCCGGGTAACGAAGCGGTCCCACGTCCGCGAGCAGATCGTCGTGCACCCGGTCGTGCAGGCGATGGAGAAGGAGGCCACGGCCAGCCTGCGCCATGAAGAGGCCGAGATCGAAGACACGCGCGGTCGCGCGTTCCGGGGCGCGGACGGCTCGGTGACCCGACCGGGGTACGGCGCCCCGGGCAGCAGCAGCCGCTGATGGACGGCCGCATCGAAGACGCCCGTCGCCGAGAGCCGACCGGTTGATGGGCGTTCGCGCGTTGCGCCGACACGCGCGCGCCTGACACGGATGTCGCGCTCGCGCCCGCCCGGCAGGGCGCGCGCGCGGCGAGACCGCGTGATTCCGCGCTCCACCGCTGGCACGACGGTTGCCTCGGTGGTTGGGTCGCATGCGGATCTTTCTCGTCGCCCTCTTCGCGTGGGCGGTGACAGGGTGCTCGGGCCTCAAGTCGAGCTCCGGCAGCAGCCAGGTGCCCAGCGGGACGGGCGCCGGCAACGGCTTCGGCGGCTCGACTGGCTCGGGCGGCTCGGGCGCCTCGAGCGACGGCGGCGGCCCGACGCTCCCGCCGGAGACGGAGGTCGAGAGCTCTTACGAAGTGCCGGTCGCGACCGGCAGCTACATCTGGGTGGCCAACCCGGACAGCGGCCGCGTGGCCTACGTCTCGGGGGCCACGCTGGAGGTCCACACCGTCGAGGCCGGCAACGCGCCGACCTACATGAGCGCGATCCCCAGCACCACCGACGAGGCGGTGGTGGTGCTGAACGTGCTCTCGAACGACGCCACGATCCTGCGGGTGGCGCCCAGCGGCCAGCTGACCAAGGGCACGGTCAGCGGCGTCGCGGCCGGCGCGAACGCGCTGACCGTCTCGCCGGGCGGTCGCTGGGTCATGGCCTGGACCAACGTGCGCGCCATCGCCGCCCCCGATCCGCTGGCCGGCTACCAGGCGGTCACGCTGATCGATCTCGGCGCCGCGCCCCCGACCAAGACCATCCTCTCGGTCGGGTTCCGCCCGGTCGACGTCGCCTACGCCGCCGACGATTCGGCGGCCTTCGCGGTCACCGAGGACGGGGTGTCGGTGGTCGATCTCGCCTCGGCCAGCGCGCCGCGCGTCACCGGCAACGTCCCGCTGACCAATGATCCGACCGAGGACGCCGACACGCGCGACGTCTCGATCACGCCGGACGGGCGGCTGGCGGTCGTGCGACGCGAAGGGGACCCGGCCCTGGGGATCGTCGACCTCGCCAGCGGCGCGCTGGCCGCCATCACGCTGTCCGGTCCGATCACCGACGTCGACGTGACGGCCGACGGCGCCAGCGCGCTCGCCGTCGTGCGCGACACGGGCGAGGTGGCCGTCATCCCCCTCGCGGGTGGCATCCCCGATCCGTCGGTCGTCCAGCACATCACGATCGCCGGCGAGACGGTCGGCTCGGCCTCCATCGCCGCCGACGGCAAGACGGCCCTGCTCTACACCAACGCGGTGGCCGCCGATCGCCTGACGGTGCTGACGCTGGGGGCGTCGCCGAGCTACCGGGTGGTCAAGCTGCACGCGCCGGTCCTGGCGGTATTCGCCAGCGCCGACGCCTCCAACGCCGTCGTGCTCCACAGCGAGTCCGCCCCGGCCGTCCCCGACGGGGGCCTCGCGACCAGCGCGGACGGCGGAGCGCCGGGGTTCGACGCCGGCGTCCCCTCGCAGATCCCCACCCACGCCTTCAGCCTGGTGCCGCTCGGCGCCGGCCTGCCCGCCGCGATCCAGGAGACGGACGTCCCGCCCCAGGCGGTGGCGATCTCGGCGACCGGCGATCGCGTGCTGGTCACCGAGCGGGACGACGCCAAGCAGGTGTTCGGCGTCTACGTCGGGAAGTTCCCCTCGCTCGAGATCCAGAAGATCAGCCTGGCCAGCCCGCCCATCGCCGTCGGCGTCCTCGGAGCGGCCAACGAGGGCTACGTCGCGCAGAAGAACGCCGAGGGGCGAATCACCTTCGTGGCGCTCGACAGCGGGCAGGCGCGCACGCTGACCGGGTTCGAGATCGGCGCCGGCGTCGTGGACTGGGCCCAGGTCGCCGACGGAGGGGTGGCGCCATGAACCGGACCCGCGTCAGGATCCTCGTGGGGGCGGCCGCCCTGCTCGCCGGCTGCGGCGACCGGGCGGCGTTCTGGTCGAACCCCGTCGCCGCCGCCCCGCCCACCTTCGACCTCGGCGACCAGGTCGCCCTCGTCGACGCCAGCGCCAACCGGGTCGTGCTGCTCACCGTGGGCGACGGGCAGACGCTGGCCGAGAGCTCGATCCCGGTGGGCGTCGACATCCTCAACGCCACGACCTCGCCCGACGGCCAGACGCTGTTCGTGGTCTCCGGCGGCCACCGGGCCCAGCTGGGCGACGACCAGCCCGCCGAGCCGCCGTCGGTGACGGTCATCTCGGGCACCACCGTCCAGCGATACGACCTGACCAACCTCACCGACCCGCTGGCCGGGCTGGCGATCGATCCGGCCGGGCGCTGGGTGGTGCTCTACCCCAGCAGCGGGAACGGCCAGCCGTTCGTGCAGAACCCCAACGAGCTGGTCGTGGTCGACATCTCGCAGCCGCCGGGGCCCCAGAACGTCGCTGTTCCCCGCACGCTGATGAGCTTCGGGGGACACCCCCAGCGGTTCACCTTCACGCCGCCGCTGGCGCTGCCGATCGGCGTCCACCCGCTGCTGGTCGTCGAGTCCGACCAGGACCTGTCGCTGATCCGCCTCGACGATCCCAGCCAGCCCCCCGAGATCACCGTCCCTTTGACGAACCGGTCGGACACCCAGCTGCTGTCGCCGGCCGGCATCACGGTCTACCCGGGCGACTCGAGCACCGGCGCCGTCATCGGCGTCCGCCTGGCCAACGACAACGACGTCGTGACCCTGCAGTTCGTGGCCAACCTCGACGCCGGCGGGAACCCGATCGGGAACGGGTTTCTCCCCACGGTGAACCTGACCGACGTCGGGGGTATCGCCAGCGACGTCGCCTTCGTGCACACCGATGGCGGGCTGCGGCTGGCGGCGCTGGTCCCCACCGCGAGCAAGGCGACGCTCATCGATCCGGTCACCAGCCTCACCCAGGACGTCGCGTTGCCGGCGCCCTACCAGAACCTGTCGCTGGTGACCGATTCGCTGGGGAGCGCCAGCGGCTGCGACGGCGGCACCACCAGCGCGGGCGCCCCGACCGACGTGGCGCTGCTCTGGAACGGCACCTCCGTGCAGGGGCAGGAGGGGGTCGCCTTCTGGGAGCTCGGTCAGGCGGGCTGCCAGCCGTACCGCAGCATCGACACCATCGGCATCACCGACGTGGTGGCCGACGTGCTCGACGTCCCGATGCCCAACCGCTCGCTCAAGGTGCTGGCGACGAAGAGCGCCGACGCGTTTTACATCCTGAATCTGGCGAACCGGACCGCCGCGCCGCTCGAGACGACGAACAGCACCCTGGCGCTCAGCGTCTCGCCGCTGGGCGACCAGGTCTGGACCTACGTGCCGAGCGGGACCACGGTCTTCGCCACCGACTTCGCGCACGAGCTGCCCCGATCGTTGCTGGTCGAGCGGCCCGTCTCGGGCGTCTACGAGGTCTCGCGCGCGCCCGGCGCCAACCCGGCGGTGATCGTGCTGGACGACGAGGGCGGCGTCGGGGCGACGGTCTACGACGCGGCGACGCTCGACGACGCGACCCGCCGCCTCTACGGAGGCTTGCTGCTCGGAGGTGGCCCATGAAGCTCGGCGAATGCGCGCGGGTGGCGCTGGTGCTGGGGGTCTCGCTCCTCGGCGCCGGGCCGGCCCGCGCCCAGACCGCGATCGAGGAGGCGGCCCGTCCGCTGGTGCGTCCGCCCGTCTGGGAGGTCGAGGCTGGCGTCCGCACCATGTACGTCAAGAGCGCGGGCTACGACCCCTTCTCCACCGACGACGCGCTGGCGCAGTTCTCGCTGGCGGGAACGCGCGCGCTCCTGCGGAGGGGCGGGCTGGCCCTGGTCGCCGGGGTGGGGCTGGACGTGGGCGGCTCCAGCGCGACGGCGCGCGGCGCGCCTTCCAGCCTGACCCTCACGCGGGTCTCCGCCCTCGTCGAGGGGCGCTACCAGCCGGCCGCGCGCCTCTACCTCTTCGCGCGCCTGGCGCCCGGCCTCTTGCACGGCGCCGCCAGCATCGACGACGTCTCGACCCCGGGGGCCTCGAGCCTCTCCACCAGCTTCGACGCGTTCTCGCTCGACGCTGGAGGGGGCGCCGCGCTCTGCTTCGGCGACGTGGGAAGCATCCACCTCGGCGCCTGGCTCGTCGCCGACGGCGGGTACGGGTGGGTCGCCGCCCAGGACCTCGTGCTGGCGCCCAGCCTGGGGAGCGATCAGAGCAAGGCGGGGGCGCTCGACCTCGGCACGCTGGCCCCGCGCGGCGGGTTCTTCCGCCTCTCGCTCGCTCTCAGCTACTGAGCCGCAGACTCTAATCGGCCTTGCCGAGGGCCTTCACCAGCTGCGCGCGCGCCGTGTAGAGCTGGTACTGCGCCGAGACCTTGTTCGCGGCCGCGGTCGTGAGCGCGACCTGCGCGTCCCCCAGCTCGATGATGCTGCCCACGCCCGTCGTGTAGCGTCCCTCGGCGAGGCGCAGGCGGTCGCGCGTGTTGACCAGCGCGTCCTCGGCCGACTCGATCGCCGCCTTGGCGGCGCGGATGCCGAGCCGCGCCTGCTCGACGTCGAGCCGCACCTGCTGCCTCTCGGTCTCGAGCTGCGCCTGGGCCTGCACCAGCTGCCCCTGGGCCTGGTGAATCTGGGCGTCGATGGCCCCGCCCTGGAGCAACGGCACGCTAAGGCTGACCATGCCGCTGTAGTTCCAGCTGGTCCGATCGACGTAGGGGCCGCTGTCGTTCGCGCTCCCCGAGAGGCTCAGCGCCGGCCAGTACATGTCGCGCGCCGACAACAGGCCCAGCTGCTGGCTCTTGAGGTTGAACCGCAGGTTGGCCATCTCTGGCCGCTTCTGCTTGGCGTCGTCGACCAGCACCTCGACGTTGCCGTCCTCACCCACGACGGGCGGCATCTCCTCGTCGGCGAGGTCGTAGTCGACCGAGCGCTCGACCCCCATGGCCTGATTGAGCATCGCCTTGGCCACCGCGTAACTGTTCTCCGCGGTGATGAGCTGCAGCTGCGCGGTGGCACGATCGGCCTTGGCCTGCGACAGATCGATCGCCGGGTGGGTGCCGACCTCGACGAACCCCTGCACTTGGGCCAGGTGCTTCTCTTGGTTGGCCAGGTTGTCGCGCGCAACCCCGACCAGGTCCTTGGCCGCGCGCGCGGTGAAGAAGGCCGAGCGGGCGTTGTAGTCGACCTGCGCCGCGGTCGTGTAGAAGGAGGCGTCGACGGCGTCGGCCGCCGCGCGGGCCGACTTCCAGCGGTTGATCGACTCGCCGAAATCGTAGACCAGCTGGCTGCCCGAGAGCCGCGCCACCCACAGCGGGACGGTGGAGAAGGAGGAGACCTGCGCCTGCATTCCACTCGGCGTGGTTCCGCCCGGTTGCGGCACGAAGTTGGTGGTGGCGCGGGTGTAGGACACGCTGCCGTTGAGCTGCGGCAACAGCGCTCCCCGCGCCTGGTCGGCCAGACCGCGCGCGGTGACCGAGTTCCCGCGGGCCAGGTCCAACGCCGGCTGGTGCACCCGCGCCGCCCGCAGCGCCTCGGCGAGGGTCACGACTGGCGCGCCCGCGACCGGATCGGGGGGCGTATCGGCCGCGCGCGCCCCTGGCGCGGCAACGACCAGCGCGGCGGCCGCGACGAAGAGGAGCAACGCGAGAGCGGTCTTGGTCATCGTCTTCACTCGTAGCGGAGAGCGTCGATCGGATCGAGCTGAGAGGCCTTGCGCGCCGGGTAGAGCCCGAACACCACGCCGACCAGGCCGCTGAAGCAGACGGAGATGACCACGATGTCGGGGCGCACCAGCGTCGGCCAACCAAACTTGGCGGCCAGCCGCCCGGCGGTGAACACGCCCAGCGCGACCCCGACCATCCCGCCCGCCACCGCCAGCGTCAGCGCCTCGACCAGGAACTGCAAGAGGATGTTCCCCGGCGTGGCGCCCACCGCCATCCGCACGCCGATCTCGCGCGTCCGCTCGGTCACGCTGACCAGCATGATGTTCATGATCCCGATCCCGCCTACCAGCAGCGACACGCCGGCGATGCTGGCCAGCAGCGTGGTCAGCGTGCGCGTCCCCTCCGCCTGCGCGTTGGCCATCTCGGTCAGGTTGCGGATCGAGAAGTCGTCGTCGGTGCCGTTGTCGATGTGGTGGCGATCGCGCAGCAGGTTGGTCACCTGCGTCTCGGCGCGCGCGGTGGCGTCGGTCGAGGTGGCGCCCAGGAAGATCGTCCCCGAGATGAACTTCTGCAGCCCACCCTGAATCTTGGTCTGGAAGGTGGACTGCGGGACGAAGGCGCAGTCGTCATAGTCCTGCCCGATGGGCGACTGCCCCTTCTTCTCCATCACGCCGACCACCTCGAAGGGGATGTTCTTGATCCGCACCGTCTGACCGATCGGATCGACCGCCCCGTACAGCTTGTCGACGACGGTCTGTCCGAGCACCACCACCTTGGCCGACGACTCGACGTCCGAATCGAGCAGCAGGCGCCCGCGATCGGCCTTCCAGTTGCGGATGCGAAAATAGTCGGGCGCTGTCCCCATGACCTGGGTCGCCCAGTTCTGGTCGTCGCTCATGAGCTGGGAGTTCGAGCGCAGCTGCACGGCCGCGTAGCGGACCGCCGGCGCCTCGCGCTGGATGGCGCGCAGGTCGTCCCAGGTCAGCGTCGGCATGCTGCCGAAGCCGCCGCGCGCGCCGCCCGACGTCGTGCTCCCGGGCAACACGATGAGCAGGTTCGACCCCATCGAGGCGAACGAGGCCTCGACCTGCGCCTTGGCCCCCTCGCCGATGGCCACCATGGCGATGACCGCGCCGACGCCGATGATGATCCCGAGGACCGTCAGGAAAGATCGCATCTTGTTGCGCAGCAGCGCGCGCAAGGCGACCCGGAACGTCTCGAGCGGGATCACGTCGAGACCTCGCGCCGCGCCTCGACCGGCGCCGCCTCGTCGAGCGGCGGCGCCGCCTGGAGGTCGTCAGCCGCGCGCCGGCCGGCCTGCCGCGTGTCGGTGCGGACACGCCCGTCGCGCATCACCACCACACGCGAGGCGTAGGCGGCCACGTCGGGCTCGTGGGTGACCAGGAGGACGGTGATGCCGGTGGCGGCCAGCTCCTGGAACAGCGCCATGATCTCGACGGTGGTGCGCGAGTCGAGGTTGCCGGTCGGCTCGTCGGCCACGATGAGGCGCGGCCGCGTGACCAGGGCGCGCGCCACCGCCACGCGCTGCTGCTGCCCGCCCGACATCTGGTTCGAGTGGTGGTGGGCCCGCTCGGCCAGCCCGACGCGCGCGAGCGCCTCGCTGGCGCGCGCGTGCCGCTCGCGCGCCGGGACGCCGGCGTAGAGCAACGGCAGCTCGACGTTCTCCAGCGCCGAGGTGCGCGACAGGAGGTTGAAGCTCTGGAACACGAACCCCAGCGTCTGGTTGCGCACGCGGGCCAGCTCCCGCCGATCGAGCTTGGAGACCTCGCGCCCGTCGAGGTGGTAGCTGCCGGCGGTCGGCCGATCGAGGCAGCCGATGATGTTCATCAGCGTCGACTTTCCCGACCCGGAAGACCCCATCACGGCGACGAAGTCGCGCTCCTCGACGGCGAAGGACACCTCGCGCAGCGCGTGCACCTCGACGTCCCCCATCCGGTAGACCTTCGAGACCCCGCTGAGCTCGATGAGCGCCATCCGGTTGTCCGCCGCCGCGGCTAGAACAGCCTCCGCATGCCGCCCGGGCCGTTCGGCCCGCCGGCCGGCGCGTCGGGCGTCGAGGCGTCGATGATCAGCTGATCGCCCTCGTGGACCTCGCCCTCGACGACCTCGGTCGTGCTGCCGTCCGAGAGGCCGATGCGGAGGCTGATCTGCTGCGGCTGCCCGCCACGAAGCGCCCAGACCGTCCGCTTGTCGCTCGGCCCGTCGCCGCGCCCGCCGCCGGCGCGTGCGCGCCAGCTGCCGCCCGCGCCGGGCCCGCCGGTGTGCGCGCCGCCACCGGGAGCGCCGTGCGCGCCCCCGCCCGGGCCCGCGCCGTTGCCCGAACCACCGCCGTGGCTCCGGTCACCCGCCGGCTTGACCCCCTGGGGCACCGGCAGGCCCAGCGCCGCGAAGATCTCCGGCGCCGGCTTGTAGCGCAGCGCCGCGTTCGGCACCCGGATGACGTCGTCCTTCTCGGCCGACACGAACGTCACGTTGGCCGTCATCCCCGGCCGCAGCTTGAGGTCCCCGTTGTCGACGTCGATCACCGCGTCGTAGGTGACGACGTTCTGCACCGTCTGGGGCGAGTTGCGGATCTGCCGGACCTTCCCCTTGAACCGCTCGCCGGGGAACGCATCCACCGTGAACGTCGCCGGCATCCCGGCGCTGAGCTTGCCCACGTCCGCCTCGGCGACCGAGGTGTCGACCTGCATCTTCTGCAGGTCCTGGGCGATCACGAACAGCGTCGGCGCCGACAGCGAAGCAGCCACCGTCTGCCCGACGTCGACGCTGCGCGAGATGACGGTCCCGTCGGTGGGCGACATGATGCGCGTCATGTCCAGGTTCACCTTGGCCTGCGACAGCTGGGCCTTGGCCTGGGCCATCGCGCCGCGCGCGGCGGCCGAGGCACCCCGCGCCACCTCCAGGTTCGCCTGCGAGGTGTCATAGTCGGCCTGCGCCACCAGCTTGCGGTCGAGCATCGCCTTCTCGCGCTCGAACTGGCGGCCGGCGTCGCGCTCCTGCGCCTCGGCCTTGACGACGTTCCCCTCGGCCGCCTCGTAGTTGGCCTTGGCCTGCTCGAGCGACGCCTCGAACAGCTGGGGATCGATCTTGGCGATGAGCTGCCCTTTCCTGACCGGCGAGTTCCAGTCGACGAACAGCTTCTGGATCGTGCCCGAGATCTGCGTGCCGACCTGGACCGTCACCAGCGCCGACAGCGTCCCGGTGGCGGTCACCCGCGAGACGATCCGCCCGCGGTCGGCGGCCGCGGTGTCGAACTCGACCGGCGGTTTCCGGTGCGCGCTGCGCCAGCGCACGAACCCCATCCCCCCACCGGCCAGCAGAAGCAGAGCGAAGGCCGTGACCAGCGCCCGGCGCACGTTCGTCATCGAGGAGAGGAACCCCAAGGCGTCGAAAGATTAGATCGTTTCGGCGCTTTCCCCAGCAATTTCCGCTGGGCGGTCGACCCGATGACGCGAGCTCGGCGTTACGGCCAGAGGGCCTTGAGCGCGCCGAGGTCGAGGTGGGTGCTGGCCCACTCCTTGGCGGCCCGCGCCATGATCACCGCCTGGTCGCGGCGGCGGATCGAGGGCCGGTGCGCGAAGACGTCGTAGCCGGCGGCCTCGATCTTGTCGAGGATGGTGGTGCCCACCAGCCAGATGAGGGTCAGCTCCATGCGCAAATCCTTGCCCAGCTTCTCGAGCAGCGGACGGCCGCGCTCGTAGAGGCCGCGCGTGCGCGTCACCTGGAAGCGCAGCAGATCGCGCAGCGCCGGCGTCATCTTCAGCGCCTTGACGTCGGCCTCCGTGACGCCGAAGTGGTGCAGGTCCTCGGCCGGGAGGTAGATGTGGTCGCGCGCGGCGTCCGCGGCCACGTCCTGCCAGAAGTTGGTGAGCTGCAGCGCCGTCGAGAGCTCGTCGGCGAACCGGACCAGCGCCGGATCGCGGTAGCCGAACAGCGCCAGCAGGAGGCGCCCGACCGGATCCGCCGAGCGGACCGTGTAGCCGCGCAGCGCCTGGAAGGTCGCGTAGCGCCGGGTCTCCATGTCCATCCGGAAGGCGGTCAGCATGTCCTCGAGCGGCGGGACCGGCAGATCGCGCTTCTCGATGGTGTCGCACAGCGCGACGAAGACGGGGTGATCGGCCTCGCCGTGCGCGCAGCGGTGCAGCGCCTCTTCCCAGCGGTCGAGCGCCTCGATGCGGCGCCCTTCGTACTCCGGCTCGTCGGCGAAGTCGTCGGCGCTGCGCGCGAAGGCGTAGAGCGCGGTGAGGTGGGGGCGCAGCTCGGGCGGCACGAAGCGCGAGGCGACCGGGTAGCTCTCGGTGTGCGCGCGGACGAAGTCCTCGCAGTAACCGTACGACCGCTCGACGGTCCAGGGTCCGGGCGGCGGATCCAGCCAGCGGATCGGCGGCCTGTTCACCGGCGACAGCGTCGGGCCAGCACCCTCCCCCTCCCGGCCGCCGCGGAGGATCTGTCGAATCATCGCCCGCCTCCAACAGTGTGTGCCGGGCCCGACCGCGTGGGCGCGGACGAGCTCCGCTCGGCCGAGCCCGTCGCCGGGGGCACGGGACCCTCCCAGGGTCCCGTTTGAATAGACCGCGTGGGCGCGGACGAGCTCCGCTCGGCCGAGCCCGCCGCCGGGGGCACGGGACCCTCCCAGGGTCCCGTTTGAATTGACCGGCGGTGCAGGTTCATGTGTCCGCGTTGAATCCCTTCGGTGGCCAGCGCGCGCAGCGCGGCCAGGTTCGAGGCCAGGCCCGCGCTGGCCACGATCATCCCCAGCGTGGAGGCGTCCGTGGTGCCGAGCAGCTTGAGCGCCAGGCGGGCGCCGGCGTGCGCGTGCAACGTGCCCCCCACCGTGCCGAGCGCCATCGGCATCTCGAGCTGTCCGACCAGGTCGCCCCCCTCGGCGCGCCAGACGGCCAGCGGCCGGTAGCGCCCGCTCACGGCGGCGAAGGCGTGCGCGCCGGCCTCGACGCCGCGCCAGTCGTTGCCGGTGGCCATCACCACCGCGTCGACGCCGTTCATGATCCCCTTGTTGTGGGTGGCGGCGCGGTAGGGATCGTCCTCGGCGAAGCGCGAAGCGGCGACGATCCCGTCGCGCACCGTCGCGCCGCCCTGCGTCTGGGTCCCCAGCGCCGCGGCCGGCACGCGGGCCGAGACCCGCACGCAGCGGCGATCGCAGAGGTTGGTGAGGATGCGCAGCCCCGAGCGACCGCCCGCCAGCTCGGCCACCCGCGCGGCCAGCGCCTCAGCGACGGTGTTGACCATGTTGGCGCCCATCGCGTTCCGGCAGTCGACGTGAACGTGGACCACCACCCGGCGCGGGTGCGCGCGCACCTCGATCTCGCGCGCGCCGCCGCCCCGCTCGGTCAGGCGCGGAAGCGTGGCCTGCGCCAGCGCCAGCAGCTCGTCGGCGGCCGCCTCCAGCCGCGCCACCGAGGCCTCGGGATCGACGACGTCGACGATCTCGATCTGCGCCGTCATCAGCGGGTCGTCGGCCTCGGCGACGAACCCGCCCCCCTGGCGCACCATCTTGGCGGCGTTCGAGGCGGCGGCGATCACCGACGGCTCCTCGACCGCCATCGGCACCAGCACGTCGCGCCCGTTGACCCGGAAGTTGAGGCCGAGGCCCAGCGGCAGCGCGTAGACGCCGATCGCGTTCTCGACGATCCGATCGGCCGTCACGGTATCCAGGCCGCCCCGCTCGAAGGTCGACAGATCCTGCTCGGTCAGGTCGGCCCGGTGGCGCAGGACCTCACGCCGCTCGTCGACGGAGAGCTTGTAGAAGCCGGGAAGGCGCGAGCCGCCGTGAGACTCTTCGTTGGACATTGCGACAGCCTTCCCTTTCTACTGCCCGCGCCAGAGGCCGCGCGCGCCGGTATTTATACTAAGAATCCGGAGGCCGTGCCGGTCGGCGGCGGTCCGGAAGCGCTGCGCCGCATCGGGGTCCGAGAAAAAGGCGATCCCCACGTCGCCGCCGCCGGCGCCGGAGGGCTTGGCCGCCCCGCCGGCCTCGCGGGCCAGCGCGGCCGCGGCGTCGAGCGCGGGCGTCACGATCGCCAGATCGGCGTCGCGCCCCAGCGCCCCCAGCGCCTCGTGGGCCGCCCCCACCGCCGCCAGCAGCGCCGGAGGGTCGCCGGTCTCGTAGGCCTGGAGAAAGCCGTCGGCGGCCTGGCGGATGTCGCGCAGGCGCCGCGCGTGCGCCCCGGGGTCGCGCGCGGCCAGCCGCTCGACGGCGCGCACGTGGTCGACGGTCCCGCTCGGCGCGCCGGTCGAGACGACCACCGGGACCAGCGCCGCCGGAGGAACCAGCGCGCGCACCGTCGGGTCGCCCACCTCGGGGCGGGTGTACGCCACCACGCCGCCGAAGATCGCCGCCGCCACGTCGGCGCCCGAGCCGCGCCCGCCCTGCGCCGCGCGGTGGGCGCGGTCGGCGAGCCTGAAGATGAGCCAGCGCTGCGCCTCGACGTCGGCGCCGGCGGCGTCGAGCAGCGAGGCGACCGCGGCGGCGGCCACCGCGGCGCTCGATCCGAGGCCGAGCTTGCGGCCGTCCTCGGACAGCGAGGCGCTGTCGATCTGCGGCGCGCCGGCGGGCAGCGCGGCGCCCGTCGCGTCGGCGTGGGCGCGGACCGCCGCCAGCGCCTCGGCCACCACCGGCGAGGCGGGGGCCGCGCCGGCGGCGAAGTGGGCGACCACGCCGCGGTCGACCGCCGCCACCACCGCCGTCCCGCCGTGCAGCACGCCGTACTCGCCGGCGAAGAACAGCTTGCCCGCCGCCCCGACGATCGTCATCCCGCCTCCACCAGACGCGCGCCCGGTCCGGGCGCGGCCACCAGCGTCCGCAGGACCCCCGGCACCTCGGAGAGCGCGTCGGCGATCTCCTCGGCGTCGCGCGCGGGGCACAGCACCTTGACGTGTGGTCCGGCGTCGATGGTGAAGAAGGCGGGCGTCCCGGCAGCGCGGAGCGCCCGCACGCGCGCCATGGCGGCGACCGTGGCGCCGTTCCAGTAGAGGATGGCCGGCTCGGCGGCCAGAGCGCTGGCGTGCATGCGCAGCGCGCTCCGCTCGGCCACCGCCCCCAGCGCCGCCAGGTCGCGCCCCGCGATTGCCGCCCGCGCCGCCGCCAGGTCACCGTCGACGCCGCGCACCCAGGCGTCGTAGTAGGGCGACGTCTCGGCGGTTCGGCGCATGGCCGCCGTCGAGCCGAGCGCCTTCTCGCCGGCCGCGGTGATGGCCACCACCAGCCGCACGTCCCAGCCGTCGCCCTCGGAAAGCGGGTGGGCCGCGGCGTCGGTCCCGTCGGGGCGCGCCCCCCGCGCCATCTCCGCGAAGCCGCCGAAGATCGAGCGCGCCGCCGAGCCCGAGCCGAGGCGCGCCAGCACCGACAGCTCGGTCGGCGACAGCGCGAGCCCCGCCGCCTGCGACGCCGCCAGCGCCAGCGCCGCGAACCCCGAGGCCGACGAGGCCAGCCCCGACGCCGTCGGAACGCTGTTCTCGGTGGTGACGGTCGCGCGCGCCGCCAGCCCGGCGCGCGCCCGCACGCGATCGAGGAACGCCGTCACGCGCGCGGCGACCTTGTCGGCGGCCCGCGC
>Ga0209060_10002050_pt1 | contig 19800 bp, 19 predicted proteins | sample Coa_R1_8_FD_187155 | JGI IMG/M metagenome (GOLD analysis project Ga0209060, IMG submission 187155) | Surface soil microbial communities from Centralia Pennsylvania, which are recovering from an underground coalmine fire - Coalmine... | ecosystem: Environmental > Terrestrial > Soil >...
CCCGACCATCACGGAAAACACGCCGTCACGCTCAGCGGCACGTTGGTCGTCGTGTAGTAGAAGTTGAGCCCGTAAGTGAGCGTGCCGACCACTTGGTAGCCGCAGGACGGTTTCGTTGCCGTGAACGTCGGCGAACCGGAACCGTAATAGCTGTTCGTCGCGTAGGTCTGGGCTGCACTCGAGCTGGTGCAACTCGTGTTGTTGATGGCCCAGCACCGTGCGGCCGCTTCGGCCGCGAGCTGCATGCTGCCTTCCGAGAACAGGACGAGGCACATGTAGAAGCCGCCGATCACCATCGCGAGGAAGACAGGTCCGACGATCGCGAATTCGATGGCCGACGTGCCATGGCAATCGCGGAGGAACCGCTCGCGCCGTCGCATCGTCCGCTGACTCCTATTGTTCATGGCAAACCCCTCATGTGACCAGAAAACCGCGCATGGCCACTTGCGCGGACGGCATGTTGAGCCCCGCGGCATCGCAGCCACCGGTTTCCTGAATGTCGCCGGTGCCGTTGACGGTGATGTCGCCGACGACCATGGCAAAACAGGAAGCGCCGAAACTCGACTTGTTGACCGCGCCGCTGAAGGTGACGTTCGCGTTCGGCAGATAGACCAGACCCGTGATGTCCCAGGTCGGACTGTTGCCGGCGGCTGAGATATCGACACCGGACGAGAGTGTCGGGTCTTGATAGATCGCCACGCCAGACCACGGACCGGAGGAGGGGGCCTGGATGTTCAGCGTCCCGCCGCCGGTTGGTGCATGGGTATAAGAACCGTCGACGCCCGTGAATACGACCGTGATGGACGAGCCGCTTGCCGTGCTGAGCGTGTGGCCGTTGGTATCGAGCTGGCCATTCTCAATGACGAGGACGGCGCCAGAGGACGCATTGATCGTGGCATCGCCCGTCAACTGCAGGTCACCGCAGACAATCACGTTCCCGCTCAACGATTTGCTGCCCGACCATTGATTGCTCGAAGGCAGCGCCGGATCCCCGTGCCTCGATGGCTCCTGCGGATAGGAGCCATTGCACGTGTCATCCGGGATGTTGCTCGCCAGCCCCGAATAGGGATCGGGGACGATCGGCATGTTGGAATCCTGGACGTTTCCGCAGCCACTGTTGGTGAGATGCGCGTCGCCATAGTCGGCGCCCATGTCATGGCCATGACAGGTCATGGACGAATCCGACATGATGCTGCAGCCGGCGAAATTCGTGTTCGGCACGCCATTGCCGAGAATGCCGCTGCCGATCGTGTGCAGCGAGAGAAGACAGTATTTCCGCGTGGTGCCTTGGCGTTCGGCAATCGCTGTCGCGCTGAGTGTCTGCGCCGGCCAGCCATTGATGGTCGTGTTGCCGGAAAATCCGACGAGGTTCGCGAGATATATCTGCACGGTTTGCGAAACCGTCACGCTGTAGCAACTGCTCGAGCCATCGGGACAGCTCACGGCATTGGCGGCGCTGACGCTCACATGGTTGGAGCCGTTCGTGTAGCCGTAATTCGCGGTCGTCGCCTGGGCTTCGCTGGCGTAGCTCGCCGTACCATTGGTGGCGGCGGCAACCGCGGCTTCATCGGCCGCGTTCTGCAAACTTCTTTGCGTCTGGTACCAGTAGGCGCTTTCCATGCCGAGGCCGAGCGCACCGACGAGAAACGGCGAGATGAGCGCCGCCATCATGGCGATATTCCCCTGCGGGCTTCGAAGGAAGCGCAGAAGCGTACGTTGCATGCGCATGAACCTCTTCGTCGCCCGGGACATGTCTGACCGCTCGGAAGAACGCCCCATTTAAGCCTGCAACTGCTTTCTGCAGCGTTTCCCCGGTCTGCGCGGTTTGCGCGCAATTTGAAGGAGCGACGCAAGGTGTCGGTCACGGTGTCGTGCGTGCCGATGGTTTGTCCCGAATGGCCTGTCCACCCCATTCACTATCGTCGAGGCGAAGCCGCCGCTTAGCTCAGGCGCATGTAGGCGGTGGACGTGATCGCGGTGTTGAAAACCGACGCCACCGTGAAATTGAAGATAGGCGCGTAGGTATAGGTGGTCTGAACCTCGACCCAGTCGCCGGGCGTATAGGTGGACTCGCCCGCGGCCGAACAATTCGCCGGCTTTGCAGACGAGGTCGCGTTCATGAACTGAAGGGCGCCTGCCGAGTTCAGGCAATAATAGCCTTCGGTTGGCGACCCGTTCTGCAGGCTCACGGAATTGCCGAGCGAGGTGGAGTGCACCGCGGTCGTGACATAAGTCGTCCAATTGTTGCAGCCCGTTGCCGCCGGCAGCTGGTTGTAGGCGCAATTGGCCGCAACGGCCTGCGCCCCCATCTCCGTCGCGTTCTGCACTTCGAGCTCGTCGAAGAGGTAAAGCGCGATGTCGGCAACATTGCAGAGGCTGACGGCAAGAACGAGCGCGATCAGCGAGAACTCGATCGCGGCGAGCCCGCGCGAGTCCTTGCGCAGGCTGCGCCATTTGCCGGAAAGGGCGCGCACGAGCGGCATCATACGACCGTACACGTCTTATCTCCTCAGGTGACGAGTGTTCCGGCCCCGGGAACCGAACTCGCCGGCATGGTCAGACCCGCCTGGGGACAACCGTCATGTTCGAGAATCGCGCCGGTGCCGCTGATGTCGACGGTGTAGACCACCATCACGAAGCAGGATGCGCCATTGTTGAACTTGTTCACCGCGCCGTTGAACGTGACGTTCGATTTCGGCAGGTAGACAAGGCCCGTGATATTCCAGGTCGGGCTGTTGCCTGCAGAGGATATGTCGACACCGCTTGTGAGACTGGGGTCCTGGTAGAGCGCAACGCCCGACCAGGTGCCGGACGTCGGCGCCTGATAACTCAACGTGCCGCCGCCCGTCGGTGCATGCGTGTAGCTGCCGTTTGTTGTTCCTGAGAAGATGATCGTCAGATAGGACGTGCTTGCGGTCTGGAACGTGTGGCCATTGGTGTCGAGCTGTCCGTTTTCAATGACCAGCACGGCCCCGGACGTTGCGTTGATCGTCACATCTCCCGTGAGTTGCACGTCGCCGCAGTATTCCACGGTCCCGCTCCAGGTATAGGAGCCGGAAAGCTTGTTGCTATTGGGAAGAGCCGGATCGTTATGATGAGCAGGCTCTTGGGGGTAGGACGCACAATTGTTGGCCGGGATGTTGCTTGCGAGCCCGGAATAGGGGTCCGGGACGCTCGGCATGTTCGAGTTCTGGATGACGCCGCATCCGCTGTTGCTGAGACGCGCGTCGCCGATATTTGCGCCCGTATCGTGACCGTTACAATTTGCTGCCGAGTCCGACATGATGTTGCAGCCGGCAAGATTGGCGTTCGGTACGCCGTTGCCGATGATTCCGGTCCCGATCGTCGAGAGCGAAAGAAGACAATATTGCCGCGGCTGCGTGCCTTGCTTGGCAATGGCCGTCGCGCTGATCGTGACGGCGGGCGATCCATTGAGCGTGGTATTGCCCTGATAGCCGATCACCGGCATCAGGTAGAGCTGAACTTTTTGCGAGACCGTCACGCTGTAACAGTTGTTGCCGCCGCTCGGGCACGCAGCCGTATTCGACGTGGTCACCGTGACGTTGTTGGTGCCGTCGGTGTAGCCATACTGCGCCGTCGTCGCGAGCGCCTCGGTGCTGTAGGTGGCACTGGCATTTGTCGCAGCTGCAACGGCGGCTTCGTCCGCTGCGTTCTGCAGATTGCGCTGCGTCTGGTACCAGTTCGCCGATTCCATCCCGAGACCGAGGCTGGCAATGAGTGCAGGCGCAAGCAGGCCGAACATGATCGCGATGTTCGCGCGCTTGTCGCGCCGGTAGCGCTCGATCAGAGCGCCCGCTCGGATGAGTTGCACGCGCATGGCGGAAAAGATGCGAGGCATGGTTTCCCGGTCCCTCATTGGCAAGACCATCCTGACTTAGGGCGGGTTGCGTCCCGGTTTCACGCAAGCCTCTTATTTGCGTGCAGTTCTACGCTTTCCGGTAACGATGTCGCTTCGCGGATGCCGCTGTTTTCAGATCGCAGCGATAGGGTGGCGGTTAACGCCTCAGTGCCCCTCGTTCGGCGTGGCGCTCTGGGCCCCGTCGGCTTCGCGGCGCTCGTCTTCCGCCATCGTGTCGTCGTGATAGGTCCGCTGGTCTCCCGGCGCGGCGGCGCTTTCGCAGCGCGCCGAAGCGCAGGCAAACGTATACTGGGAGCTTCCGCGATCGAGCGTCACCAGGTGCGAGCTGCCCGTGACCGTGACGTGCTCGGTGCTGACGGGATTTCCCTTGGCATCCAGCGCAATCATGTTCGTGGCGCCAAAGGCTTTTCCAAGCACGAAGGCATGCGTCGGATCGATCACGTTGATGTCGGCGACCGACGGATTCGCCACGAAGACGGTGGCGACCGGTTTGGTGAACGTGACGATCCGGACTTCGTCTTCAGGCACAGCGATGCCGCTCGCCTGGGCGGCGGCGGTGCCGAGGAGGAAAACGCCGAAGGAAAGGGCGAAAGAGCGATTCATGGCGGAAACCCTTGCTGTTGCGCGCGGCTGCAATTTAGGCGCGGCGTCTGAAGGAAGGCTTAAGCCTGTCTGTGCAAGCTTCGCGAATGTTGCTCACGCCGTGAGAGAGATCGGGAGGACGGAAAAAGCGGAATGCACCATCGCGGTAAATTTTCGCTCAACGCCAATCGTGCCGATCCGCTATTTCGGCGGATTTGTGTTCCGGCCCGGAACAGAGTGCGTATTTTTGCCTGCGTTTCTGCTTAAGCCGCCATTAAATCCCTGCCGCTAGTGTTGCGCTCGTGTCGGGCAAGGAACGGGTGATGCCGTCCGGCCAGACCGTTCCTTGGGTGTTTTCAAACTGGAGGCATAAACATGAATCTCTTTTCTCGTTTCGTGCGCGACGAGTCTGGCGCAACGGCCATCGAATACGGCCTGATCGCCGCTCTGATCGCGGTCGTGATTATCGGCGCCGTGACGACCGTCGGCACCAACCTGTCGACGACGTTCAGCACCGTCGCTGGCAAGATCCTCTAAGCCAGTCACGGCATCTTCTGGCGACGGCCGCTCGATCGCGAGCGGCCGTTCGCTTTTTGTGGGGGCAGAAGAATGGCCGCTGAACTCCTCGTCCTGGTTTTCCTTCCCGCCGTGCTGGCGCTGGCCGCAGGCTGGGATGTCGCGAGCCTCACCATCCCGAACTTCCTCTCGCTCGCGCTTCTTGTCGCATTCGCGCTCTTCTGTCTTTTCACGCGTCTACCCGCGCAGATGGTTGTCGGGCACCTCCTGGCCGGCCTCCTCGGCCTTGTTGTCGGCTTTGCGCTGTTCGTTCCGGGATTTGTGGGCGGCGGAGATGCCAAGCTCTTTGCCTGCACGCTGGTGTGGATGGGGCTTCACTCGGCGCTGCAATATGCGCTCGCCGCTTCGCTGTTCGGCGGCGGATTGGCAATTGTCTTTCTCTCGCTGCGCGCGCTGCCTTTGCCGGAAGCGGCGGCGCGCCTGCCCTGGGTCGCGCGCTTGCATGATCCCAAGGGCGGTCTCCCCTACGGCGTTGCGCTGGCGCTTGGCGGCGCCGTGACTCTTCCGTATACGGATGTCTTTCGCGTCGCAGCCGCTGTTTAGACAATCTCCGAAGCATCCTGTTAAGCATTCTCTAAAGGGTTTCGTGCTCCGATACGCATCGAAGGAGCCTCCCTCATGAACATGCAGCGAATTCTCGTGCTCGGACTCGCGGCGATCGCGGCCGGCGCCGCGGCGCTCATCGTGCGCGGACTGATCGGTGGATCGACGCCGAAAGTGCAGGCGGCGCTCCCGCCGATGATGCCGATGACCGAAGTGCTTGTCGCGTCGACGGACTTGCAGCCCGGCCAGCATCTCTCCGGTGCCCAGGTGCGTTGGCAGAACTGGCCGAAGAAATACGTCGATCAGAAATTCATCACCCAGCAGAGCGCGCCGAGCATCACGGCCGCTGTGGAAGGCACCGTCACGCGCGCGCCGATCGTCGCCGGACAACCGATCACGAACGAAAATATTCTGCACAGCGATGCCGCCGGAATCATGGCTGCCAACCTGACGCCTGGCATGCGTGCGATGGCGATCGCCGTGACTTCTGACACTGGTGCTGGCGGTTTCATCCTCCCGAATGATCGCGTCGACCTGATCGCGACCGTCGTCGTTTCCGAATCGCCCAAACGCTACAAGACCGGAACGCTCCTCCAGAACCTGCGCGTGCTGGCGATGGACCAGACCTACAAGGAGGACGCGAACCAGAAGGTGGTGCTGGCGAAAACCGCGACGCTCGAGGTGACGCCGGCGCAGGCGGAGCTCGTCCAGGCGGCCGCGACCTCGGGACAGTTGTCGCTCTCGCTTCGCAGTCTCGCCGATTCGACCGCATCCGCGTTGGCCGCGTCGGCCCTCGGTGACAGCCAATCTTCCGGCAAGGAGCCGGTTTCGATCATGCGTTACGGACTGCCGCGTTCCGGCGGCGAAGCCAAAGGGGAATAGACTCGATGCGCGGAATTCTTTTCGTCTGCGCCGCTGCGGCGTTTTCGCTCATGCTCGGCGGCGCGACCGCCGAGACGCGCGCCGATCGCGGCGGCGATGGTTCGGAGCGCGTGCTCAGAGTCGACACTCGCGGCGGCGGACCGGTGCACAAGCGCCTTACGCTCGCGCTCGACAAGGCGGCGATCATCGAGCTCGATGCGGATGCGCGCGACGTGCTCGTCTCCGATCCAGCAGTCGTCGACGCTGTCATTCGCGCGCCGCGTCGCATTTTCCTCCTCGCACAGAAGATCGGCGAGGCAAATGCTTTCTTCTTCGATGCGCAGGGCCGGCAACTTCTTTCGGTCGACGTCCGGGTCGAAAAGGACGTTGGCGATCTCGCCGGCATGCTCCGCGAAGAAATTCCCGGCTCCAACGTCACCGTCGACTCGCTCAACGGCAATGTCGTTCTGTCAGGCACGGTCAAGAGCGAGCATGACGCGTCCCGCGCCGCCGACATTGCGGCGCGCTTCGCCGAAGATCCGGACAAACCGGGTGGGGCGCCAAAGCTCGTGAACATGCTGCGTGTGAAAGGCAGCGAGCAGGTGATGCTCAAGGTGAAGATCGCCGAAGTGCAGCGCCAGATCGCAAAACAGCTTGGTCTGAACTTCGCGTCCAGCGGCGTCATCAACGGCATCCCGATGGCGATCGCCACAGACAACCAGTTTGCGCTGCTTGGCAAGGCCATCAGCGACATTTCCGGAGCCCAGGTGGGCGAAGCCTGCAAGTTCGGGCTGCCGAAATCGGTCTCGCAGGTGAACTGCAACCAGGCGCAGGAAACTCTGAAGGCGATCGAGCAGGTCGGCCTGATGCACACGCTGGCCGAGCCGAACCTCACGGCCGTTTCCGGTGAGACCGCGAAATTCCTGGCGGGCGGCGAATTCCCCGTGCCGACGGCGCGCGATCTGCAGGGAAACATCACGATTACCTTCAAGCAATTCGGCGTCGGGCTCTCCTTCACGCCGGTGGTGATCAGCCCGGGCCGGATCTCGATCCAGATTTCAACGGAAGTGAGCGAGCTATCCAATACGGGGGCGTTCACCGAGAACGGATTTACGATTCCGGCGCTCGACGTGCGCCGTGCGGAGACGACGGTGGAGCTTCCTTCAGGTGGCAGTTTCGCGATCGCAGGCCTTCTGCAGCATACGACCAAGCAGGTGATCCAGGCGTTTCCGGGATTGAAGGAAATGCCGGTACTGGGCGCGCTGTTCAGGAGCCGAGACTTCGAGAATGACGAGACTGAACTCGTGGTTCTCGTGAGCGCCTACCTCGTCTCGCCGTCCGCTGAAGGCAAGTTCGCAATGCCGACCGACGGTTTCCACACTCCAAGCGACATCAGCACGATCCTGAACGGAAACCTCAACCAGGTACGGCCGAGGCCATCTACGCCCGGCATGGCGCTGAGCCAGGGCCCGACCGGATACATCGTGCGATAGAGATGAGAAGGAAATTCCCCATGGCGAATGCACATTACGGCCTCAGGATTGCTGCTCTCGCAGCGACCCTTCTCGCAGGCAGCTGCTCGACGGAAGAAGGCGTCGGCGGGTTTTCCAATCCCGACGGAGAACAAAACCACCCGATCGTTGTCGAACCTTCGGATCAATCGCTGATGTTGCCGTTCTCGGCAACCGAAGCAGGACTCATGCCCGAGGATGCGGCGCGGCTCGAAAAATTCGTCGGTGACTATCTGAGTGATGGCAGCGGCGCCATTTCTGTTTCGGCTCCAGCCGGACCCGGCGCGCAGGAAGCGCTTTCGTATTTCGGCGAGAAACTTGCGCTCCTCGGTGTCCCGCGGTCGCGCATCCTGGTTGGCACGCGCGACGTTGCGGATCGCGAGGCACGCGTCGAACTCCATTTCATCAGTTATTCGGCACGCACGGACAGGTGCGGCGACTGGTCTGTCGACCTGGACGAGACCTGGGCGAACAAAACAGCGCCCAATTTCGGCTGCGCGACCCAGCATAACCTCGCGGCTTCGATCACCGATCCGCGCGATCTCGTGACGCCGGAAGCCGAGGGTCCGCCGGATGCGACCCGTCGCGCGGCACTTCTCGGCCATTACGAGCAGGGCGAAATCACGAGCTCGGCGAAGAGCAGCCAACAGTCCGGAAGCGTTTCGGATGTCGGCAATTCGGGCGGAAAATAATCGGAGGCGGGAATGGACAGGGAAGTGGGTGAGGGAAACATGTTCGGCGCGGCGCCGCACGAGCGGCCCGTGCCGCGCATTTCGATTCACGCCTTTTGCGAGCTTCCCGAGACGGGAGAGGCGCTCAAGAAGGCGAGCGAGGACAGGCGTCTGTCGAAGGCGCAGCTTACCGTTCAATCAGGCGGTATCAACGGTGCGGTCGAACATTTTCGCGGTCAGGTTACGCCGAACCTCCTGGTGGTCGAAACGCAGCTGAGCGGCAAGGATGCACTCGCAGAACTCGACAAGCTAGCCGAGGTCTGTGATCCCTCGACCAAGGTCGTCGTCGTCGGACAGCACAATGACGTCGAGCTCTATCGCGAACTGATGCGCCGCGGCGCAAGCGAATATCTCGTCGCGCCGCTCAATCCTCTGCACGTCATCGAAGTGGTGTCCGGACTCTATTGCGAGCCGGGTGCCGCGCCGATCGGCCGCGTGGTGAGTTTCGTCGCCGCGCGCGGCGGCGCAGGCTCCTCGACGCTGGCCCACAATGTCGGCTGGTGCATTGCCGAAGGTCTCGACATCTCCACCACGATCGTCGATTTCGATCTTCCGTTCGGAACAGCGGCGCTCAATTTCAACGAAGAAGGTGGCCAGGGCGTGGCGGACGCGCTTCTCTCGCCTGAGCGGCTCGATGACGTTCTTCTCGACCGCCTGGTGACGAAGCGCGGCGACCGGCTGTCTCTGTTCACCGCGCCGGCATCGCTCGAGCGCGATATCGACACCGCGATCGAGGCTTACGAGACCGTCATCGATGTCGTGCGTGCAACGACGCCCTGCGTGATCGTGGACGTGCCGCACATCTGGACGCCCTGGGTCCGGGCGACGCTGGTCGGATCCGACGAAATCGTGATCGTGGCGACACCGGAGCTCGCGTCCCTGCGCAACACGAAAAACCTCATAGATCTCCTGAAGACGGCAAGACCGAATGACGCCCCACCGCGGCTGGTACTGAACCAGGTCGGACAACCGAAGCGGCCCGAGATTCCGACGAAGGATTTCGCGGAAACGATCGGAGTCGAACCCTCAGTCGTGGTCCCGTTTGACCCGGCGCTCTTCGGCGCGGCTTCGAACAACGGCCAGATGCTGATCGAATTGCAGCCGAAATCGCCTTCTGCCGACGGCGTACGTCGACTGGCCGAGATGGTGACCGGCCGCTCGGTGCCTGTGGCGGCGAAGCAGGATCTTCCGATCATTTCCATGCTGATGGGAAAGAAGCGGGCATAAGTGATGTTCGGCAAGCGTGGTCCACTTGCCGAGGCGCCTGTGCGCACGGCGCCCAAGGCTCCTTCGATGCCGCTTCCGCCGCGCGCCGCGGCGCAGGAGCCGCCCCAGGTCACGATCGCCGATAACCGGTCGGAGGATTACTACCAGGTCAAGTCGACCGTCTTTAATGCCCTGATCGACACGATCGATCTCGCGCAGCTCGCGCAACTCGATCCCGAATCCGCGCGTGACGAGATTCGCGACATCGTCAACGAGATCATCTCGATCAAAGCGGTCGTGATGTCGATCGCGGAGCAGGAACAGCTTCTCCAGGACATCTGCAACGACGTGCTCGGCTACGGTCCGCTCGAGCCGCTGCTCGCGCGCGACGACATCGCCGATATCATGGTCAACGGTGCGGGCCGGGTCTTCATCGAAGTGAGCGGCAAGGTTCAGCTCACCAACATCCGCTTTCGCGACAACGCGCAGCTGATGAACATCTGCCAGCGCATCGTGAGCCAGGTCGGCCGCCGTGTCGACGAAAGCTCGCCGATCTGCGACGCGCGCCTGCTCGACGGCTCTCGCGTCAACGTCATCGGGCCGCCGCTCTCGCTCGATGGGCCCACGCTCACCATCCGCAAATTCCGCAAGGACAAGCTGAAGCTGGAGGACCTCGTCCGCTTCGGCTCGATCAACCCGGCCGGCGCGCGCGTGCTGCAGGTGATCGGCCGGTCGCGCTGCAACGTGCTGATCTCCGGCGGCACGGGCTCGGGCAAGACCACGCTGCTCAACACGCTCACCGCCTTCATCGATGCCGAGGAACGCATCATTACCTGCGAAGACGCGGCCGAACTCCAGCTGCAACAGCCGCACGTGGTCAGGCTCGAGACGCGCCCACCCAACCTCGAAGGCCAGGGCCAGATCACGATGCGCGATCTCGTCCGCAACTGCCTGCGCATGCGCCCGGAGCGGATCATCGTCGGCGAGGTGCGCGGACCCGAAGCCTTCGACCTTCTCCAGGCGATGAACACCGGCCATGACGGCTCGATGGGCACGCTTCACGCAAACAGCCCCCGCGAAGCGATGTCGCGTCTCGAATCCATGATCACCATGGGCGGCTTCCAGCTTCCCGTGCGCACGATCCGCGAAATGATCGTGGGTTCGATCGATGTGATCATCCAGGCCGAGCGCCTGCGGGACGGCTCGCGCCGGATCACACAGATTACGGAAGTGGTGGGAACAGAAGGCGATGTGGTCATCACCCAGGATCTTCTGAATTTCGAGATTTCGGGCGAAGACGAGAACGGCCGCATTCGCGGACGCCATCGCGGTACCGGAATCGTGAGACCACGATTCTGGGATCGTGCGAGTTATTTCGGCATGGAACGCGAGCTCGCCGAGGCGCTCGATCAGCTGCAGCAATGAGGTCGCCATGCTGATTGCACTTGCTGTTTCGATCATGGTCCTGGCCCTTGGCGGGGTCGCCTTTGCCTGGTCCGGCGGGCGCGGGGTTTCGAAGAAGCGTCTCGAAGCTTATGCGGCGGCGCCGACAGCCTCGGGCCGCTCTCTCGTGCGCAACGCCGACTCGGGCACGCAGCGCCGGCGCAGCATGCAGGCGATGCTGAAGGAGATGGACGAGAAGCGCGCGCAGACCGAGGCACAGGCCAAGGAAAAGTTGACGACGCGCCGCCGCCTCGAGATGGCAGGTTTTCCCAATACCGAACCGCGCACCTTCTGGATGATCTCCGGCGGTCTTGGCGCCGCGATGTTCCTGGCCTGTCTTCTGACCGGTCAATCCTTGTTTGTGGCGCTGGCCGGCAGCGCAAGCCTCGCGCTTGGGCTGCCACGCTGGGTGCTCGGCTTCCTCAAGAATCGTCGCGAAAAGGCGTTCACCAACGAATTTGCCAATGCGATTGACGTCATCGTGCGCAGCGTCCGTTCGGGCCTGCCGACAAGCGAAGCGCTCAAGATCGTGGCCAATGAAATTCCCGATCCGGTGGGGCACGAGTTCAACCGGCTGGTCGAAGGCATGAAGGTTGGCGTCACGCTCGAGCAGGGGCTGAAGCGAATGTACGAGGCGATGCCCACGGCCGAAGTGAGCTTCTTCTCGATCGTGATGGCGATCCAGCAGAAGTCAGGCGGCAATCTCTCCGAAGCGCTGAGCAATCTCGCCGGCGTTTTGCGCGATCGCAAACGCCTCCAGGGAAAAATCAAGGCGATGTCGTCGGAGGCCAAGGCATCGGCGATGATCATCGGCTCGTTGCCGCCGGGCGTGATGGCCATCGTCTATGTCACCACACCGGCTTATATGTCGCTTCTGTTCACCGAGCGCGCCGGCAATCTGATGCTGGCGGGTTGCGCCTTCTGGATGGCGACGGGCATTTTCGTCATGCGCCAGATGATCAACTTCAAGCACTGAGACCGCCGCCATGCTCGATGTCGGAATCCTGAATATCCTCTTCGACAAGCAGTTCCTTGCGGTCTCTGCGGCTGCAATTCTTGCCTTCGCCACGATCGCCACGCTGGGCTTGCCGCTTCTCCAACAAGACTCTCTCGGAAAGCGCCTCAAAGCCGTCGCGGCACGGCGCGAAGAATTGCGCGCCAAGCATCACGCGGCCCTCAACAAGAAGACATCGATCCGCGGCGTAGAGCCTGTCGGCTTCATGAAGAATACGCTCGACCAGTTCAAGGTCGCCAATTTGCTCGAGTCGCCGGACACACGCGACAAGCTCGTGCGCGCGGGCTTGCGCGGTCAGGCTCCGCTCGTCGCCTTTCTGTTTTTCCGCTTTGTCATGCCCGGCATCGTCTTCCTGATTGCGCTTCTTTATTTGTTCGTGCTGGCGCACCTCACCTGGTCGCCGATGATGAAAGTGATCGCCGCGTTTGCAAGCGCGCTGGTCGGCTATTACCTGCCCGATGTCTTCGTTTCGAACCTGACCTCGCGGCGGCAGGCCTCGATCATGAAGGCCTTTCCCGATGCGCTCGATCTGATGCTGATCTGCGTCGAATCCGGCATGTCGATCGAAGGCGCTTTTCAGCGCGTTGCCGCGGAAATTGGCCAGCAGTCGATCGAACTCGCCGAGGAGCTTGGCCTCACCACCGCCGAACTCTCCTATCTTGCCGACCGGCGCCAGGCGTTCGAGAATCTCGCCAAACGCTGCGGCCATTCGGGCGTCAAGGCGGTGGCGACAGCGCTCAACCAGGCCGAACGCTACGGTACGCCGCTGGGACAGGCCTTGCGCGTCACCGCACATGAAAATCGCGAAATGCGCATGATGGCTGCGGAGAAGAAGGCTGCAGCGCTGCCTGCCAAACTTACCGTGCCCATGATCCTGTTTTTCCTGCCCTGCCTTTTCGTCGTCATCATGGGGCCGGCGATCATGAAGATCCTGCACATGACACATCATCACTGAGCACATCTTCACGGGCGCTCTAACCCGTTACTAATCTTCTCCCGCCTATTTTTGCCTATGCGCTCTTCGGCCTTCTCCGATTTCATTCCCGAATGGGCAGCGCTGGTTTCTTTGGCGCTCATCGACGTCGCTCTCGCGCGCGCTCTCCATTTTCACCTGCTGTTCACAACGCATGACGGCCTGCTCATCGGTCTTGGTCTCGGAGCAGCGTGCGTCCTCAGGCTCTTGGCCTCACACGAGGTGATCGGAGCGCGCTGGGGAATGATGGCCGAGTATTTTGCGCTCACGGCGGCGGCCACCCTGGTTGCCGCTGTGCTCTCCTACTTGTGCCTCGCGGCGTCGGGCGTTCCGATCGACAATATCCTCGAGGACATCGATCGCCATCTGGGTTTCGACTGGATGGCAGGATATCGGTTCCTGGTTGCCCATCCGCTCGCCGCTGCCGCGCTGCAACTCGCTTACAACAGCCTCGTCTACCAAGGCCTCTATTTCTGCGTTCTGTTTTCCCTGATGGATGACAAGCAGAGCTTGCGCGAGATGTTCTGGCTGGTGTTCGTTGCGGCCCTTCTCACCTCGGCCGGCGCCATGCTCTGGCCGGCTTTCGGGCCGTACAAGCTGTTCGGCGTTGCGCCGGCGCAGAGCTTTCTTCCCGAGATGGAGCATCTGAAGAGCGGGCGTGATCTGTCCTTCGTGGTTTCGAAGATGACGGGAGTCGTGAGCTTTCCTTCATTTCACACCTCAATGGCGCTCATTTACGCCTGGGGTTTTCGCCGCGCTGCCTTGATCGGCAGGATGGTCTTCCTCCTCAACCTGACAATGCTGATTGCAATCCCCTGGTATGGCGGCCACTACGCCGTGGACATGGTAGCGGGTGCCGCCGTGATGCTGATCTCGCTTGCGATCGTGCGGAGCGTCGCTGCCTTGAGCGGCGCGGCTCATGCGGCTGCATGGCAGCCGTTTCCAAACTCAGTGTCATAGGCCGGCCGTCGTTAGCCGATGGCTGCCGGTGAACGACTACGCGTTGGCGCTTGCGCCAGGCGTTGCTTGCCAGGGGTTGGAGAAGACGGATTCGCGAAGGACGAGCGCCAGAAATGCGACCAGCAGCAGTGGCACCAAGCGCCCGGGAGCGGCTGTTAGAGGCGGGCTCACGAGCGGCATGAGCCAGAAGCCGCTGACGATCAGCCAGCGCCAGCTCTCAGATCCCGCACGCGCGATCCAAAGCAGACCCGCAATGACAAGAAGGACGCCGTCATACGCGCCCGAATGGAGTGCGGCCAGTATCGTTGCGACGAGCAGCACGGAAAGGCGCAGATCAGCGGAAACTGCTGGTGACCGGAATGTTTTCCACACCACGATGGCGCCTGCCGCAATCGAAGCGAGCTGGAGCATCGATGCGGCCGCTGGCGACGCGCCGAGCAGGACGGCGCAGGTGTAGACACTGTTGCCCCACATGCGGCCGAACATCACCCAGTGGGAATCGGTGCCGGCGAGGCTCGCGGTCACCTGGTTGAGCCAGAGGGCCCACGGAGAAAGGCCGAACAGCGCAACGCTCACCAGCGCGAGCAGAGAAGCGCAGAGCAACATTGCGCAAAGTGTGCGCCAAGCGCCTGACGCGATGAGCGCAACGGGGACCAGAAACGCGAATTGAGGCTTCACGCTCAAGAGCCCGAGCATGCAGCCGGCGAGAAGGGGACGCGAGCGCACGAGGCCAAAACCACCAACCAAAACGGCGCCGACGAAGAACGCGAGCTGGCCGTCGATCGCGTTGATGGCGGCGGCCGGGCAGAGAAGCGCGCAGGCCAAAAGGGCGGGTGCGTGCTTGCGGTCCCGATCGAGCAGCAGGGCTCCCGCAAGTGCGGCTGCGCTGAGGAGCTGAAAGAGCAGGTAAGACGGAAGATAGGAAAGCAAGCCGAAGGGCGCGATCAAGACCAGAAAGCTCGGCGGATAGACCCAGGGGCGAAACGGCAGGGGCGCGCTCAGCCACGACCCGAACTGCGCATTGATAGAGTGCGTCAACGCGTTGCCATCGAAGATGGTCGCCAGATCACCCTTGAGCGCGGATCGCGCGGCCGCTTCGAACACCATCCAGTCGGTGCCGAGCCCGTTGAAATTGGGACCGATGGAGCCCGGCGCGAAAAGCGTCGAGATGGCGATGGCCCAGCCGTAGAGCGCGGAAGCCACCAGGATGACGGCATAGGGAAGCGGCGGCCCGAGCCGGGCGGGAAGAGGGCGCATGCCGAAGTCTGTCAAAACGCGGTTAGCGCTGGATTAAGAGGGCCGACTCGATCGGGTGTCATCCCGGGCGCGCGAAGCACGACCCGGGACCCATCCGGCGCGCGTCGGCGTGCCGCAAAGAGTCATTCGCTCGCTATCGCTGGCGCGCAGCTCTCGCCGCTAAAGCGGCGCGGCCGGGATGACGCCACGCAGGAAAACAGCCTGCCGCCCTAATCTTCGTCTGCGCTAGTCCGCCCGCATCAGCGCCACGATGTGCCGTTCGATCTCTGGCACGGGTTGATCGACGAGATCTTTCGGAAAGGCGCGCCTGAGGTGCTCGCCCGCGCGACCGAGATGATCGCGCAACGTCCCGAGCGCGCGCGGGGGCGCAGCAATGACGAGATCGCCGAGCTTGCCCTCGAGGGCGCGGCGGTCGAGCTGTTCGGCGAAGGCCTTCACGAACGCGCGTTCGGCCTCGTCCTGCCAATCGGCATTTTCCATGGCGCTGCGACGATTACCGACGGATGCAAAACCACGGCCCGGCTTGTCCGTCCCCAGTTCCCGCGTGGGCGGATCGGGATGCTTGCGCACTTCGCGCGTTTCGAACTTCGGAGAAGCAGCATCGCCAGTGTTTTCGAAGAGCAACGCCTTTCGTCCGTCGCAAACCGCGACGTAAACGCCGTGCCTCAGAGCGTGCTGGTCTCCGGTCTCCATCCTTCAGAGAACGAAGGGGTCAGACGCGGGTTCCTGTTCAGGACGCGCGGCGAAGGAACGGATAGAGGAGTTGCGTTCCAAGGCTCGCCGGAAACGCACTGTCGCTGACGCCGTAACGGGAGGGAAGCTGGCCTTCCGGCATGTAGAACGTGCCGAAGATCACATCGAAGAGCGAAAAGGTGCCGGCAAAATTCTTCTCGCCGCCCTCATCGGGAAGCGTGTGGTGCCAGCGATGAAATACGGGACTTGCGAAAACGTATTTGAGTGGCCCGAACGTCCAGTTGAGATTGGCGTGCACCATGCCCGACAGGAAGACATTGAGCGGGCCCATGACCAGAAAGATTGTCGGTGAGATTCCTGCCATCAACAGAAGGACGTCGATCGCGACCGCATCGAGCAGCTGGTTTACCGGGTGAAAGCGCGCGGCGGAGATCCATTCCAGCGATTCCGACGAATGATGAACGGCGTGGTAGCGCCAGAGCCCGGGGGCATGAAAGGCGCGATGCAGCCAGTAATGCAGAAAATCCGAAACCACGAGGTAGAAGACGCACTGGAGCCAGTAGGGCATCGCGGCGAGCGGGCCGTGCCCGTGCGCAAAAAAGGCGGCAATCGCGTTGCCATCCCGAATCCCCAGGAGATAGACGGTAAGAAGAACCGCAAGCCCGATGCGCGCGAATCGCGCGAAGACAGGAATGAAAAACCAGTAGCAGACGTCAGTAACGAGCTCCGGCTTTTTCCACCATGGAGCGCCCGGATTGCAGGGCGTGAATTGGCTTAAGGCGGCAAAGCAGATTGCAAGTCCCGCCGTGATCGGCAGGACGCCGATCAGCGTATGTGCGATCTGACCGAGGACTTCGCCTGCAGGTCCCATTGGAGCTTGGCGCCGGAGCGAAGACTCAGGACGCGTCGGCGCTCATTCTGAGCGCAGGAACGGCAGGCTTCTTACCGGTTCCTTCGCTCGCGACCGCCTGGGCCGGTGTTGCGACGGGAGCATGCTGCGCAGGAGTTAGCCGCGCCGCGCGATGGATGTGTCTCACCGATCTTCCAGACGAGGCAGGCCCTGCGAGCGGATCGGCCGGAACCGGCTGCATGACAATGTTGCTCAAAACGCGCGGCGCGCCGGCCGCTGCGGGCACGTTTGCGGGCTCGCGGGATGCAAGTGTCGTCGGCATGGGCGCTGGTTCATTCGAAACGGTGACGGAAGGTTCTGTCCGCAGCACCGGCACGGGAAGCGAGGCAGCGGCCGCGGTTGAATTTTCATGCTGAGGCGCGCGCGCGGGCAGTCGCACGTGAGCGACCGCGGCGACCACAGGTTTGACCGGTTCTATCGAGGAGACGGCCTTCTGCTGCGGCATGCGGCTTTCGACCAGTTCGACATTGCGAGCGATTTTCTCGTCGCTGCCGTCGGCTGCCCTCGCCTGGAGGATCATTGCGTGCGCGCCCGTATAGTCACCGCTCAGCATGCGCGACAGCGCCATGTTGTTGAGCACCGAGGCATCGCCCGGCTTCAGCATCAGCGCATGCTTGTAGGCGAGCTGCGCGTCCTTCAATTTTCCGAGCCCGTCATAAGCGACGCCGAGCGCGGAGAAATAGCTCCATTCGTTGGGGTTGATCTCGATCGCGCGCTCGAGGAAAGCCGCGGCGTCCTCGGAACGCCCTTCTTCGACAAGAGTCTTTCCGTATTCGCCGACGACGCGGGCGTCGTCTGGAGCAGCCAGCACCAGCTGCGCAAAGGCGTGCGCGGCATCCGTCAGCTTGCCGTCGGTCCTAAGACCCTCGGCTCGCTGAATCTCACCATCGAGATTGGCGGGAAGATTGGCCAGTTCAGCGCTCACACTTTCCGGCGCATCCGCTGTCGAATCCTTCGTATCCTTGTCGGCCGCCATTGCGGGCGCCGTGGCGATTGCGAGGGTGGTTGCGAGCAGGGAAGCGAGAAGGATGTTCCGACGCATGGTTTTCCCGAAGCTTGACGGTAGGCGTGAGCATGCATCGCCCCGGGTCAACAAACCCTTAAGCATGTAGAAGCAGAACAAAGCAAAGTCGGAAGCAAGTTCGGCCGGCGCGATAACCGTCCGTTAATCGCGAGAGGCCTCGCGATCGGCCATGTCCGCGCGTTCGTGCACGACGGCCCAGCGATCGGCGTAGACGCGCTTCCAGCCGGGCAGATTGTCCATCGTTCGCGCCAGAGGATTTGCGGGCGAGAAAATCGTCCACGCCGCGTTCTGCGCGACGAGCGTGTTCAGCACGAAAGATGCTGATCCGCGCTCGAGAGCGGCATAGTGTCCAAGCCAATCATGTCCGTAGAGTTCTGCCCGGGAGTCGATGAATGGCCGCACGTTTTTGAAGATGAGAAAGCCGCCGAAAGCATAATCGTTCAGCACCCGTTCGCTGCGCAGATTTGCTGGAAGGCGCGCGAATGCCGTCACGGGGCTCGCATTTCCGTCGCGCAACGGAAGCGGAATAGCGAGACGTGCAGCGGCAATGGCAACCACGGCAATGGCGGGCATGAACGCGAGTGCCCGGGACGGGCGCACGGAGAAGGACTCGTTATTATGCCTGAGGGCTGCGCCGAGCGGTTCGGCCAGCAGGAGAGGCGATACCGCTGCGAGAAGCATTTGGTGACGCGCGTGCTGGAACGCGAGAATGGTCATCGCCAGGAGCAGCGCGGCACGAACGATGCCGACCTGCACGCGCCGCGTGATCACAACGTAGAGCACTACTGCGGCGCCGACCTCGAATGGTGCGAGCTTCGTGAGGTCGGTTGGCTGCCATTCGCCGACAAAACTGAGTTCGGGCCGGGACGCAAAATCGAGCGGAAAGAGCAGGCCCGACAGTCCGTGCGGCGTTGCCAATGTGGCGAGAAGCGAGGCGAGGATGAAAACACCCCATTGCTGGACTCTTGCTATGGCCTGTTCGTCTTCGATCAGGGCTTCGAAACCGAGTGCCAGCGCGAGCGCCAATCCTGCGACGAAACTCGCGTGCACATTGGCCCAGAGACACATCAGCGGAACGAGCCACAGCGAGGGCGCACGCCTGCGCGCGCGTGCATCCGCGAGTGCGCCCGTCCAGAAAACCAGAAGCGGCAAGGCGAGCATATGCGGACGCGCAAGCAGGCTTGCGCTCATGCTCGCGAGCCCGAGCAGGGAAATAAGAAGCGTGGCGGGCCGGGAGACGTATTTCGTCAGCGTCCAGGCAAGACCCACACCGGCTGCAGCGAAGGCAGAAGCCGCCAGGAGCACGACCCCGGCCCAGCCCGCCAGCCGGTAGATCCCGGCGAACGCGATCTCGGCCAGCCACTCATGCGTCTGCCACGGTTTTCCAGCGAAGGTGTAGGAGAAGGGATCCGTGCGAAGGATGCTCCGATGGTCCAGCATCCACGCGCCTGCGCGTATATGCCAGAACGTGTCGCCGTCGTTCAGAAGCTGGGGCGCAAAGACTATCGCGGCGAGCGCGAGACAGGCGACCGAAAGTGCGACCAGAAGATCGCCCTTGAGCGGCTCCTTCCGCGCGTGCCTCCAGTTCCACATCGCGCCAGAGTACCGGTGCGCGGGTGACGAATTGGTTGAAGG
>Ga0209060_10002051_pt1 | contig 19799 bp, 20 predicted proteins | sample Coa_R1_8_FD_187155 | JGI IMG/M metagenome (GOLD analysis project Ga0209060, IMG submission 187155) | Surface soil microbial communities from Centralia Pennsylvania, which are recovering from an underground coalmine fire - Coalmine... | ecosystem: Environmental > Terrestrial > Soil >...
CTTTCATCATCGACATGACGCCGCCACCGCCGGGCGCGCCGGTGTGATCGGTGCGCGACCATGATGTCCGCTCGAACCGGCCCGCGTTGCCGCCGTAAAGCGAGGCCGGCGCTTCAGCTTCGAGCCGTTCGAATGCGGCGCAAATATCGTCGCGCAACGCCTCGAACCAGGCTTTCGCGCGCGCTTTGCGTCCCTCGATCTGGCCTGCGTCCATGTTGCCCAACCTTATGTAAGCTGCGGTCCGATCTGGCCAATCCGTCGCAATGACGGCGTAGCGTCTTCGGCGGGCTTGACCCACGCAGCCATCCGGCAATGATTGCAATTCCACGCGATGAATGGTGGGGTCAAGTCCGCAAACGCATTGGTCATGCCGGTGCGGCCGGGTGAGGGGCGTCACACCCGTGAAACATTGTTGGGGTCGAAGGGCACCATGACGCCTCCGTTCGTGAGGTCATTGCCAATGTCTTTTCGGATATTGCCGGGCGCGAGCAACTCTCCCCGCTTCAACCTCTGCCGCCGCCGGCTGATCGGCGGACTTGCCGCGAGTTGCCTCGGCTTGACTGTGGCTCCGGTCATCATCGCGCGTGCGCACGCGCAAGCTCCGCGCTGGACGGCCGATCCGTTCAGTCTCGGCGTCGCCTCGGGCGCGCCCCGACCGGACGGATTCGTGCTGTGGACGCGGCTCGCACCTAATCCGCTTTCCGCAAATCCGGCGACCCCCGGCGGCATGACTGGCGGCGACATCGAGGTCGCCTACGAGATCGCGTCCGACGAGGCCATGCGCGACATCGTGCGGCGCGGCGTCAGCGTGGCCGAAGCGGCTTTCGCCTGGTCGGTTCATGCCGACGTGTCCGGCCTGCAGCCCGGGCGGCCATATTGGTACCGCTTCCTGTGCGGGGACGCGGCGAGTCGGGTAGGGCGCGCCATGACGGCAGTCGCGGCCGGAACGCCAGTCGAACACATGCGGTTCGGCTTCGTCTCGTGCGCCCATTACGAGCACGGCTACTTTGCCGCCTACCGCCATCTCGCCGAAGAAAACCCCGATATGGTGCTGTTCCTCGGTGATTATTTCTACGAATACATCGAGGAGGTGCGGCCGACCGTCCGCCGCCATAGCGATGGCATCGAGGCTGCAACACTGCCGACCTACCGCAACCGTTATGCGCAATACCGGCTCGATGCCGATCTGCAGGGGCTGCACGCGCGGGCGCCGGCGCTCGTCACCTGGGACGATCACGAAGTCGCCAACGACTACGCCGACCGATGGTCGCAGTTCAACGATGATCCGGACCTGTTCCTGCGCCGTCGTGCCGCCGCCTATCAGGCTTTCTACGAGCACATGCCGGTGCGGCCGATCCTGTCGCGTCCCGACGGGCCGGTGATGCGCATCTACGACCGCTTCAGCTTCGGCGACCTCCTCGAAGTCTCGATGATCGACGGCCGGCAATATCGCTCCCGACCGGCCTGCTACGCGCCGCCCGACCGGTTGCGCGGTCACCTCGAAACGGATGCGAACTGTCCGGAACGCCGCGCCGAAGGCCGCACGATGATCGGCCTTGCGCAGGAAAACTGGCTCGGCCTCGGCCTTGCGCGATCAAAGGCCAGATGGAACTTGATCGCCCAGGATGTGCTGATGGCGCAGCTGCGCCAGAAAATGCCCAGCGGCGATTTCGGCTTCTGGACCGACGACTGGGACGGCTTTCCGGCGAGCCGGCGGCGACTATTGCAGCGGATCGTCCAAACCCGGGTCGCCAACCCGGTGGTGATCGGCGGCGACATCCATGCCTTCTTCGCCAACGACCTGCGGGTCGATTTCGATGATCCGAAATCGCCCGTGGTGGCGACGGAGTTCGTGGGTACCTCGATTTCGTCGGCGGGGCCGCCCTACGACCTCATTGCCGCGACCCTGCCGGACAATCCGCACGTCCGGTTCTTCGAAAGCCGCAAGCGCGGCTATGTGAGCGTCGACGTGGACGCGAAGCAGATGTCGGTGCGGCTGCGCGCGATTTCCGATGTCACCGATCCGAACGCGAGCATTACGACGCTAAAAGCTTTCGCGGTCGAGAACGGCAGACCAGGCGTGGCGGAAGCGTGAGCGTATTCCGTGCCGTGGGGCGGTCCGCTAATGTCAAAACCATCGCCGCCGCGCTACCGCAATTCAGGCTGCGCGGAGCAGACTTGCTACTGAGACATCCTCATCGATCTCGGGCCAATGGATGCCCTGTCCGCGTCCGATAGGTCGCCATCTTCGACGCTGCGCGTCGGTGGCCTCCAGCAGCCGCGGAAACCACGCTAACAGTGCCGATAACTCCCGACCATCAGCAAGAATGACGGTCAGCTGTTCGTCCGTGACCCTCACGTCGACGGCGGTTGCATCGACTTTAACGGCCGAAATGGGCATTCCAGGCCTCTACGAGAGCTGCGCGATGCTCAATTACGAGCGCCCGCAAACGGTTGATTTCATGGGCCCGAAAGCCGTGGGACTCCGCAAGGCTGATCGGCTCCAGCCAGAATTTCCCGACGCCATCATCACCTTCAACATGTATGTGCGCAGGCTCGGATCCCTCAAGACTGTAAGAGAAGAAGCGAAAGCCGGATATACGCAGCACAGTTGGCATTAGTTACCTGAAACATACGAATTTGGCCGGCGCGCATCAACGTCCCTGAACTCAAATGTCATCGTCTAAATCATCACGTGCAGCCTCTCTTGCCTCAACGCCTCGCCCACCGCCATGGCGCACGTCATCGCGACATTGAGCGACCGCATTCCGGCGCGAATCGGGATGCGCAATCTTACCTCGGCGGAGTCGTGGACGTAATCTGGAACCCCCGCGGATTCCCGGCCGAACAGGAGAATGTCCTTCGGCTCATAACGATAATCGAGATAGGACGTGGCCGCCTTGGTGGTGAACAACACCAGGCGCAGGCCATGGGCCTCGCGCCAGCGCGCGAAATCCGGCCAGGATGGGTGCCGTATCAATGTGACCTGGTCGAGATAGTCCATGCCCGCCCGCCGGAAGGCGCGGTCGCTGACCGGAAATCCCGCCGGCTCGATGAGGTGAGCCTCCAGCCCCAGGCAGGCGGCGAGGCGAAGAATCGTGCCGGTGTTCTGCGGGATGTCGGGTTCGAACAGCGCGATTCGCATCGTTCACGGCGGGTGTGCCATCGTGCCACGGTGGCAAGGTGCCCGGATAGGCCAGGGCCTATCATCACTTGGTACAAATCTCTGCAACGGCCGCATTAGCGGGCTTGCGCTCTGCCGGCAAGGGTGCCAATAAGCCGGCGCGATGGTGCAGTGCCGCATATTCACCCCCATCCTCCCGCCTGTGAAGAGGGTAAGGGGTGGGGGTGGCCGCAGTCGTCGCCATCGCGAGTGTCGCTGAAGGGGGGCGGGGCGCTCGAGCAGGTCCGCCGCGCGGATGGACCGAATGCGAGACTGAAAGGACTTGAAACCGTGACGACCATGTCTGCGGCGGAGCCGACGCGCCGCGATTTCCTCTTTGTAGCGACCGGGGCCGTGGGCGCCATCGGTACCGCGGCCACCTTGGTGCCGCTGATCGCGCAAATGAACCCCGATGCCTCGACGGTTGCGGCCGGCGCACCCATCGAAGTTGACCTCGCCCCGATCGCGGAGGGCCAGATCATCAAGGTGTTCTGGCGTGGCAAGCCGATCTACATCAGTCACCGCACCAAAAAGGAAATCGAGGAAGCGCAGAACGTGCCGCTCTCGAGCCTTCCGGATCCGCAAGCCGACAAGGATCGCGTCAAGGACGGCCACGAGCAGTGGCTCGTGGTAATCGGCATCTGCACCCACTTGGGGTGCATCCCGCTGGCTCATCAGGGCAACTACGACGGCTGGTTCTGCCCCTGCCACGGCTCTCAATATGACACTTCGGGCCGCATTCGTCAGGGACCGGCGCCCGCGAACCTGCCGCTGCCGCCCTATGCCTTCCTGTCCGACAGCAAAATCCAAATCGGCTGACGCCCGCGAGAAACAGCATGAGCGGATCTCCAACCGAAAAGACCCACACTGCGGGGCTGAAGACGTGGCCGCACAATCTCAAGCGCGCGGACGGCACTCCGTATGAGCCGCCGCCCTACAAGCCGCGCACCGCCGTGCTGCGGTGGCTTGAAGACCGGCTGCCGATCATCGGCCTCGCTCACAGCACGGCAGTATCCTACCCGACGCCGCGAAACCTCAACTACTGGTGGACGTTCGGCGCGATCCTGACCTTCATGCTGGTGGTGCAGATCGTGACCGGGGTCGTGCTGGTAATGCACTATACGCCCGAGGCCACGATGGCGTTCAATTCCGTCGAGCACATCATGCGCGACGTGAACTACGGCTGGCTGTTGCGCTACCTGCATTCGAACGGCGCGGCCATGTTTTTCCTCGCCGGCTACGTCCACATGTTTCGCGGCATGTATTACGGGTCCTACAAGGCGCCGCGGGAAGTATTGTGGATCGTCGGCGTCATCATCTATCTCCTGATGATGGCCACCGGCTTCATGGGCTATGTGCTTCCGTGGGGCCAGATGAGCTACTGGGCCGCCACCGTCATTACCAACCTGTTCTCCGCCGTTCCGGTCGTCGGCGATTCTATCGTGACCTGGCTATGGGGCGGATATTCGGTCGGCAGCCCCACGCTCAGCCGCTTCTTCTCCCTGCACTACCTCCTGCCGTTCGCGATCGCGGGCGTGGTCGTGCTGCACGTGTGGGCGCTTCACGTGGTGGGCCAGAACAATCCGGCCGGCGTCGATCCGAAGACCGAGAAGGAGACGGTGGCATTCACCCCCTATGCGACCATCAAGGACGTGTTCTTCGTGGTGTTGTTCATGATCCTCTATGCGTGGTTCGTGTTCTATATCCCGAACTTTCTCGGCCACGCCGACAATTACATTCCGGCCAATCCGGCGGTGACGCCTTCGCATATCGTACCCGAATGGTACTATCTGCCGTTCTACGCGATCCTGCGCTCGATCCCAAACAAGCTTTTGGGCGTCATTGCGCTGTTCTCCTCGATCATCATCCTGGCATTCCTGCCATGGCTCGACACTTCTCGAGTGAAGTCTGCAACTTATCGGCCGCTTTACAAGCAGTTCTTCTGGCTGTTTGTGCTCACCTGCATTCTGCTGGGCTGGCTCGGCTCCAAGCCGCCCGAGGGCGGTTATGTCATCATGTCCCGCCTGCTGACGGCATGGTATTTCATTCATTTTCTCGTCGTCCTGCCGCTGCTTGGCGTGATCGAGACGCCGCGAGCGGTGCCTGAATCGATTTCCGCGGCCGGGAAGGTGGGTAAGAAAGCCGCAAAGGCGGCGATCGTCGCGCTCGCGTTGGGGCTCGGCGCCGGTCTCGCAGGCGCACCGCAGCCCGCGGCGGCCCAGGAGCATGGCGATCTGCAGCCGCCGCGCAACACATGGTCGTTTGCGGGGCCGTTCGGTAAATTCGACCGTGGCCAGCTTCAGCGTGGCTTCAAGATCTATCATGACGTTTGCCAGACCTGCCACGGCCTGACGCTGCTCTCGTTTCGCAATCTCGGCGAGGAAGGCGGACCCGAATTCTCCGCCGCGGAAGTTGCGGCGATCGCGGCCGAGTACAAGGTCAAAGACGGCCCCAACGATCAGGGCGACATGTTCGAGCGGCCGGGGCGGCCTGCAGACCATTTCCCGCCGCCGTTTCCCAACGAGCAGGCAGCCCGTTTCGTCAATGGAGGCACGCTCCCGCCTGACATGTCGGTCCTGGCCAAGGCGCGTCAGTTCGAACGCGGATTCCCGTGGTTCGTAATCGACATGATCATTCCGTATCAGGAGCTCGGCGTCGACTATATCGTGGCGCTGCTCAAGGGATACGCACCCAAGCCGGCTGACGTGACCATGCCGGCCGGCATGCAGTACAATACGTACTTCCCGGGGCACGCCATCGGAATGCCGCCACCCTTGTCGGACGGCGTCGTTACCTATACGGACGGCGCGCCGCAGACGGTCGACCAGTACGCCAAGGACGTCGCGGCCTTCCTGATGTGGGCGGCCGAGCCTACGCTCGAAGCCCGCAAGCGGATCGGCTTCCAGGTGATGATCTTCCTCGTCGTCCTGGCAGGCCTCCTGTATTTCACGAAAAAGAAGATCTGGTACGAGATCGAAAGGCCGCAGGAGATCGCGCGCGGCCAGGATCCGAAAGCCACGACGATTTAGAGCGCGTTGGCACCGGTAGGGCGGGTTCGCTTAATCCGCCATGGCGAGGGACGGCGGGGTGAAAGTAAACCCGCCCTGCAACTGGCGGGCCGCAATCATGACCCGATCTGTGCTCGGCATTATCGGCGGCTCGGGTATCTACGATCTGCCGGGACTGGAGAAAGCGGTCGAGAAAACGATCGCGAGCCCTTGGGGCGTGCCGTCCGCCCCGCCGCGGATCGGCGAAATCGCCGGCCTTCCAGTGGTGTTCCTGCCACGTCATGACAAGGGCCACCGCCTCTCGCCATCCGATATCAACTACCGGGCCAATATCGACGTGCTAAAGCGCGCCGGGGTGACGGATTTGGTGTCATTGTCCGCGTGTGGCTCATTCAAGGAAGAGCTGCCACCCGGCACGTTCGTGCTGGTCGACCAATTCGTCGACCGCACGCACAAACGTGAAAGCTCCTTTTTCGGCAAAGGCTGCGTCGCCCACGTGTCGATGGCACACCCGGTGTCGCCGCGCCTGCGCATCCACCTCGCTGCCGCCGCCGAGGCCGAAGGCATCACTGTGGTGCGCGGCGGCACCTACGTGTGCATGGAAGGCCCGCAGTTTTCTTCACTCGCCGAGAGCCTCACCTACAAGCAACTCGGCTATTCGGTGATCGGCATGACCAACATGCCCGAGGCGAAGCTGGCGCGCGAAGCCGAGATCTGCTACTCGACGGTCGCCATGGTGACGGATTTTGATTGCTGGCATCCCGACCATGATGCCGTGACGGTGCAGGACATCATTAAGGTGCTCACCGCCAACGCCGAGAAGGCGAAACGTCTGGTGGCGCGCCTGGCACACGATTTTCCGCGTGAGCACGAACCCTGCCCGATCGGCTCCGACCGTGCGCTCGACAATGCCATCATTACGGCGCCGGAGGCGCGTGACCCAGCCCTGATGGCAAGGCTCGACGCCGTGGCAGGGCGCCTGTTCGGGGCTTGACGAGCGGTCTCGTCAAAGGGAAAAGCGCAAGCAGCCGTTTGGGGGCCGTGTCCTGCGGTCTGCCGACCCCAGGAGTCCAGCCCGAGGAAAAGCCATGATGTCGACGCCGGAACTCGAACTCGACCTCCGCGCCTCGATCCGGACGATCCCGGATTACCCTTCGCCCGGCATCATGTTCCGCGATATTACGACCCTGCTCGGCAATGCACGGGCGTTCCGCCGCGCCGTCGACGAGCTGGTACAGCCCTGGGCGGGCAACAAGATCGACAAGGTCGCCGGCGTAGAGGCGCGCGGCTTCATCCTGGGCGGCGCGGTCGCGCACCAATGTTCGGCCGGCTTCGTGCCGATCCGCAAAAAGGGCAAACTGCCCTACAAGCGCGTCAGCATCGGGTATTCGCTGGAATACGGCATCGACGAGATGGAGATGCATGAAGATGCGGTGGCGAAGGGGGAGCGGGTGGTCCTGGTCGACGACCTCGTCGCCACCGGCGGCACCGCCCAGGCGGCCGTCAAGCTGCTGCGCCAGCTTGGCGCCGAGGTGCTGGCCGCCTGCTTCATCATCGACCTGCCGGATCTCGGCGGCGCCGCCAAGCTGCGCACGCTCAACGTGCCGGTGCGCACGCTGATCTCATTCGAGGGGCATTAAGCCGATTGCAGCCGTTTCACCTTTATGCGGTCGGCGCGCACTTGCGCAAGATCGTAATGCGCCTGCTGCGTCAGCCAGCTCTCGGCGCTGCCGCCAAAAGCCTTCGACAGTCGCACGGCCATTTCGGGCGAAATGCCGCGCCGGCCGTTGACGAGTTCCGACAGCCTGGTGCGTGTCACGCCTAGCGCGGCCGCAGCATCCGTGATGCTCAAGCCCAAAGGTTCAATGCATTGGCGGAATACGAAGCCGCCGGGGTGGGGGGGATTCTTCATCGCCACGGCCGACATCCTTTCAGTGATAGTCCAGATAATCAACATCGAACGCTTCGCGATCGGCAAAGCGAAAGATCACTCGCCAGTTCGCGCGGACTGTGACAGCCCAGAAGCCTCGGAGCCTTCCCTTAAGAGCGTGCAATCGAAAGCCGGGCAAATCCATGTCAGAGGCCGCATTGGCAGCGTCCAGACGTGCAAGAATATCGCGCAACTTTTCCACGTGCTCGGCCATCACGCCGCGCGGGTCGTCGTCCTCGTGAAGCCGCCTGAGCCCCCTGTGGCGGATCGACCGGATCATTTCTCACTATCAGCCGAGGACAGTATTGCGTAACGTTTTGGACGTCAAAATTGAGCCAGTCCATTCTTGATTGGACCTTGATGGACGGTCCTCTACGCCCGAAACCGCACGATTTTCTGGGTCTGCTCGCCCAGCCCCGTAATCCCAAGCTTCACCACGTCGCCGGCCTTGAGGTATTTCGGCTCGGGCTTCATGCCGAGCGCGACGCCCGGCGGCGTGCCGGTGATGATCACGTCGCCGGGCTCCAGCACCATGAACTGCGAGCAGTACCAGACAAGGTGCGCAACGCCGAAGATCATCGTCTTGGTGGAGCCCTTCTGGCGCGTCTCGCCGTTCACCGTCAGCCACATGTCGAGCTTCTGCGGATTGGGGATCTCATCCTTGGTGACGAGCCACGGGCCGAGCGGGCCGAAGGTCTCCGAGCCCTTGCCCTTGGTCCACTGGCCGCCGCGCTCGATCTGGAATTCGCGCTCTGACACGTCGTTGGCAACGCAATAGCCGGCGACGGCATCCATCGCGGCGCTCTTGCCGAGGTAGCGGGCACGGATGCCGATCACGACCCCGAGCTCGACCTCGTAGTCAAGCTTGGTCGAGCCCTTGGGCAGCATGGTGTCATCATTTGGTCCGCAGATGCAGCTCGGCGCCTTGTTGAAGATGATCGGCTCCTTCGGCACCTGCAGGCCCGCCTCCGCGGCATGGTCCGCGTAGTTCAATCCAATCGCGATGAAGTTGCCAACGCTGCCGACACAGGGACCGATCCGGGGATTTCCGCGCACCAGCGGCAGCTTGTCAGCCTTGACCTTGGCGAGCTTGGTGAGGCTCTTCGGCGACAGCGCCTCGCCTGCAATATCCGGCACAAGACCGGACAGGTCGCGAATCCGGCCCTCCCCATCGACAATGCCGGGCTTTTCGCGCCCGGCCGCTCCATAGCGTACAAGCTTCATCGTACTTTCCTTCCGGCAATAAGGAGCTTATCGGGGAGGGGCTCAGTGTCATGCATCGGCCGCAACGAGAACACAAGACGTTCTGTCACGGAATTGCAACAGGCGATGGAAATTCAATCAGCGCATCGGTGAATTTGCGATTTTTTCAACCAAGCCCATTGCCGCCCTGGCCCGTTTCACCTCCAATGAGGCCGTGGGTGAGTGCGTCGGACGCTGAAAAATAAGGAAAGCACGTCCGACAGTGAGTTGGGGGCGTACCATGGGAGCGAGCACGTTCAGGCCCGGCTGGTTGAGGCTATTGGCGGGTACGGCAGTTTTCATTCAAATGATGGCCGCGCAGGCGAACGCCGGCGCGTTCGGCTTGCACGAACAGAGCACCGTCGGGCAGGGAGACGCCTTCGCGGGCGTTGCTGCGGGCGGTGCGTTGTCCTCGATGTTCTGGAATCCGGCGACCATGACGCAAACGCCGGGTCGCGGGTTCGAACTGAACGGGACCGGGATTCTTTCCACTGTTGACCAACATCCTTTGCCCGGTTCGATTCTGCTCGGTTTGGGCGGCGCGAGTGACACGGGGAGTCCGGCGTTGTTGGTGTCGGGTTACACCACTTGGCAAATCAATCCTAACCTATGGCTCGGGTTGTCTACGAACTCGCCGTTTGGTCTATCGACGAATTTCAACGACCCTTGGGCGGGGCGGAATTACGCCCTGAGCTCGAGCCTGATGACCTACAACGCCACCCCCAGTCTGGCGCTGCGCATCAATGAATGGTTGAGCATCGGGCTTGGCGTGCAGGTCGAGTTTGGCCGGGCAGACGTGAACCTCGGGCTGCCCGCTGCGCCTCCGGCACACCTCAATCTCAACGGCAGCGGCTGGGGGTTCGGCTGGACCGCAGGGATCACCGTGACGCCGGGACCGAATACGACGATCGGCGTTGGCTGGCGCTCGGCCGTCGACCAGAAAATCGACGGCAGCCTGAACGTGGGTGCCCCAATTCCGTTTTCCACGCCTGGGGCCGTCAACACGACGCTGGATCTGCCCGACATCGTGAATGTCGGCGTCAGGCATCGCTTCGATGACCGCTGGACCGTGATGGCCACGGCGGAATGGACGAACTGGAGCCGCATCGGCACCTCGATCGTCAGTCAGGCGGTCGGCGGTCCGGCGCTTGTCGGCGGCACGCCGGTGGCGCTGCCGTTTCAATTCCGCGATGGTTGGTTCTACTCGGCCGGCGCGGAGTATGTGTGGGATGCCAAGACCACGCTGCGTGGCGGCGTGGCCTACGAAGTCTCGCCGATCACCGACCGCGTGCGGATGCCGCTCTTGCCTGACAATGACCGGGTCTGGCTGTCCGTAGGCGCCAGTTATAAGATGCTGCCGAACTTCATCATGGATGTCGGCTACTCCCACATCTGGGTCAAGGATTCCAACATCAACATCTCGTCGGGGAATCCGTGGTTCAATCCCGCGGTACCGATACCCTACGTCGGCACCGCATCGGCCGGCATCAACATCTATTCGGTCGGCTTCCGATACATGTTTGATGCCCCGCCGCCGCCGGTCGCGCCACTCATGACCAAAGGCTGACGCCCGGCAAACGCGCTATATGATTTGATGGCGATCGCTTGTGGGGTGGGCAAAATCGCGTTCTGCGGCGATCGTCGTTTTTGCTCAATCATCGCCCGCGGTTTGGCCCACGCGGTCACATTGAGGTCGGATTGCGTGGGCAACGCGCCGGCATGCCTGGCTGGCAGAGGCCGCGCTGGTGCGGCCTGTTGCCCAGGCTACAGCGCTCGCCGGAATACGCCGCAGCTAAAACGCCCCCGGGAAGGTGCCGCCGTCGAGCAGCAGATTCTGGCCGGTGATGTAACCAGCGTGGACTGAGCAAAGAAACGCGCAGGCCGCGCCGAACTCGTCGGGGTTGCCCAGCCGCTTTGCTGGAATCGTTGCAATTCGCTCCTTCACGGCCTGCTCGACCGTGATCCCGCGCTTGGCGGCCGTCATTTCCATGTTGGACTGCAGGCGATCTGTCGCGAAAGGGCCCGGCTGCATGAAATTGATGGTGACGTTGGCGCTTGCAACCGAGCGCGCCACGCCCGCCATGAAGGCCGTCAGGCCGGCTCGCGCGCCCGATGAAAGGTCGAGCCCGAAGAGCGGTGCCTTTACGGTGCCGGAGGTGATGTTGATGATCCGGCCGAAGTTTCGCTTCACCATCGGGTCGATCGCCTTCTGCGTGATCTCGATTGCCACCACCATATTGGCGACCACGCCATCGATAATCTGCTGACGCGTGAGGTCCCGAAAGTCGCGGAATGGCGGGCCGGCGTTGTTGTTGATGAGGATGTCGGGCTCCGGACAGGAGGCAAACAGCGCCTTCTGACCTTCTGCGGTCGCGACATCGGCCGCAACCGCAATCACCTTCGCCCCGGTTGCCTTGCGAATGTCGGCAGCGGCGGCTTCGACCGCATCCTGATTGCGGCCGTTGACCACCACTTCACATCCGGCCTCCGCAAGATTTTTGGCGCAAGCACGGCCCAGTCCCTTGCTGGAGGCGCAGACGATGGCCTTGCGGCCAGCAATGCCCAGATCCATGGCGTACTCCCAATTCTGCTATGTGGAAACGCGAGGTGCGATGCGGCGTCTTGCTTGGCGGCGCAGCGCCGCGATGTCAACCAGCCGATGTCTGCTGGCGGGCTTCGGTCAGGTTTGTTAGGAGCAGAGCTTCGGGGGCATGTGGGGTGGACCCTCCTGGTCGCCCTCTTGCCGGGGGCTCCGGGCATGCCAAGGGGGCGACCACAAGGCGCGCCACTACACCAGGGCAGAGCGGACGATGATCGGCCGTTACCACGACAGGGCAGCCATAGAGGCGGAGGTGAGGGCTGGTCGGCATCGTGAAGCCGTCGGCGGCCTCTGGGACGATGTTGGCCGGCTCCAAATCGACTTTCTGATTTCGCAAGGACTCATGCCGCACCACCGCTTGCTCGACATCGGTTGCGGCAGCCTTCGCGGCGGGGTGAAGCTCATAGAATATCTTCATGCCGGCCATTATGCCGGCGTCGATCTGCACGAATCATTGCTCAATGCCGGATACGAAATCGAACTCGCGAAGGCGGGACTGACTCACAAGTTGCCGAGATCCAATCTGGTCGCCGAGAGCGAATTCGATTTCTCATGGTGTCCGATGCAGGTCGATTTTGCCCTGGCGCAGTCGGTGTTCACCGCGCTGCCGCTCAACTCACTGCGCATCTGCCTGGAACGACTCCCGCATTTTATGGCGCAGGGGGGCAGGTTTTTCGTCTCAATCTTTGAAATTCCTGACGAGCACCCAACCCATAAGCCCTACCTTCATCCGTCCGGCTTCGTGTCGCATGGCGGCAGGGAGCCCTATCACTACCGATTCGCCGATATGGAGTTCTGCTGCCGCGGTTTGCCGTGGCGCGCCCTCAGGGTTGGCGACTGGGGGCACCCGCTGTCTGTGCGGATGATTCAATTTGATAAGACGAGCCAGACTTGATTTTTCCGGCGAGGTGGTCGCCGAGCCGGTTTCAGCACCTCGATTATTTTAATGGCGCCAGAAGTGCGGGGCGCGGAATGTCCAAATCGCTTCATTTCTCGTTAACGCTAAGGGGTTAACGCCGATCCATGTCGACGGTCTTTAAGTGATTACACGCGATCCCCGATAAAACATGTCGAAAATCGTACTGAGGGGCGCGTCAGCTGCGTCCACGTCGATTCAGACACGAGGCGATCATGGCTATCGGCTCATGGGATGTCGAATGGCAGGCGGTCACGGACCTGGTGCCTGGCGTGCAACTGGCGTTGACGGCGATCATTGTGGTGGTCGTCGCTGCCGCATGGGCGGGCTGGCGTCACATCGTCCGCCTCAAGGCCGCCAATCTCGCGCTCGATGAGAGATTACGCTTGGCGCAAAACAGCCAGGCCGAAGCCATCCAGAAGCTGACGATCGCGGAAGCGCGATTCCAGGAGCTGTATGCCAGGATAAAGGCCAGCGAGGGGTTCATGTCGCTTAATTCACCGGCCAAGATCGTGGCGCACTCGATCTCCGAACTCGGCCGGGCTCAAAATCAGCTGGCGGCGGCGCTCGCAATGGAACCAATGGGGCCCGTCGGGGCTTGACCGGCGTCCCGAGAGCCACAGCAGGCGCGCCCCGACTCAAGAAAACCGGTCACGCGCTTTCGCCTTGCGCAGGCCGCCCCGGCGGCGTTACGTTTGCGCATGGCAAGTTCCAGGAATCCGTCGCCGAGGCTGCCTACGGCAGCCGACGTAGATGCGGCCGCCGAACGGCTCGCAGGGGTTGCGCTGCGAACGCCGTTGATTTCGTCGCCGACACTCGACGCCCTCACTGGCGGCCGCGTCTTTCTCAAAGCCGAAACGCTGCAGCGGACGGGATCGTTCAAGTTTCGCGGCGCCTACAACAAGCTGTCTTCGCTCGCGCCGGACGTGCGCCGCGGCGGCGTGGTGGCATTTTCTTCCGGCAATCATGCGCAGGGCGTGGCGGCGGCCGCGAAGCTCCTTGATATGCCGGCCGTCATCGTCATGCCGCGCGACGCACCACGGCCGAAGCGCGAACGCACCGCGGCGCTTGGCGCCGAGGTGGTGCTGTACGATCGTGAACGCGAGGACCGAGAGGCGATCGCGCGTAGGATCGCGGTGTCGCGCCGCGCCGTGCTCGTGCCCCCCTATGATGATCCGTTCGTCATCGCCGGGCAGGGCACGGCAGGCCGCGAGATCGCCGAGGACATGGTGCGCCTCGGCCATGCAATCGACTGCGTGATCGTCAATGCCTCGGGCGGCGGGCTGACGGCCGGCGTCGCGCTCGCCGTCAAGGCGCGGGCGCCGGCCGCATGCATCTACACGGCAGAGCCCGAGGGCTTCGACGATCATGCGCGCTCGTTCCGCAGCGGCCGCCGTGAACGCAATGCAGTCCGGAGCGGAACGATTTGCGATGCCCTGATGTCGCAAATGCCCGGAGAGCTTACATTCGAGGTCAATCGCGCCCTTGTGGCGGACGGAGTCACAGCAACTGAAGCGGAAGTCGCGCGTGCGGTCGGCTTTGCGTTCCACGAACTGAAGCTCGTCGTCGAGCCGGGAGGCGCTGTCGCGCTGGCAGCGCTTCTCGCCGGCAAGCTCGACATTGCAGGAAAGACCGCGGTCGTCGTGCTGTCCGGCGGTAACATAGAGCCTGAGCTGCTGGTGAGGCTCGTCGCATAGGTCCGCTGCAGCTCAAGTGAACAGCGCGATCCGCTCTTCGTCGGTTAGCGCCATAACGTCTGCGAACAAGTCCTCCACGATATCTGATTTTCCGGCTTCCTTACGCTCCGCTGCACGGGAGGGAGGGGCTGCCGGGTCCATGGACGGTGGCGGCGTGGGGCGTTGCGGCAGGCTGCCAAGCGGAGGCGCAACCGCAAGCGGCAAGACGATTTCGGGCTGAGCGCTGCAGGTCGGCTTCGTCGCGACAGGGACTGGTGCAGGGAGCGGCGTTGCGGTTGGTGCCTGGACGCCGGTGGTCCGCAGGTAGTTCTCTGAGGCGACCGCTCCCTTTCGGTACTCGGACATGAGATTTGCCGCGAAGGCGCGCAACCCGACCGCGAGCGGGTCGAGTTCTATGTGAGATGGGTCTCCGGCGTCCGATCGCGGGAGGCGCCGCTCGGGCTCGACTTTATTTGCGACCCGGATCGAGGATGATCCTACCTCGATTACGGGCGTCGGCTTTGTCGCTTCCTTTGGTGCCGCGCCTGCCAAGGCATGCGACTTGCCGGGCGTGTCCGCAACCCATTCTGTGGTTCGTGCGGCCGCTGTCGGCGTATCCCGGGGAGCGGGCACAGGCCATATCAAGCGATCGAGGTCACTCTGGCTGAGATCGCGATCGGGGGACGCCGAGGCCGCTGCAGCGCTCGCTGGCAGTGGCCAGGTCGAGCCGGCTGCAGCGCTCGCAGACGGTGTGGTTTGGGCCGGGGCGCTGCACATACCACTCATGACTTCGATGCGGCCTTCCAGATACCGCAGAACCTGGATGATTTTCCGAGTCCGCTGGCCGGTCAGATCCTGAAGCGAACAAGCCGTGGAGATTTCGGTCGCATATCCATCGAGCCGATCGGAAAATTCCGATTCCATGCCCTGTTCGCGCATGGTCCAGGCAACTTCCTGAACGCGCTGTGCTGCCGCCAAGATGTCGCAGGTGGCGCGCTCGGTGGTCCGCACTACGGAATCAAGCTGCTCGGTCGCCTCCGAAATGCTGCCGCCTTGAATCGCATCAGGGCGAAGCGAGGCGATTTCCTTCTTGGTGCGGGCGATCGCGTCCGCCATGTCGGCAAGCTCAGTGCGCAGGCGATCGATGTCGCCTCCGAACCCATCGCGCTGGGCTTTGTCCGAATGCGGGTTGGCGAGGGTAGGGCGTATTGCAGCGGCGAGACGGTCGATCGCCGTCAGGACCTGGACGGTGTCGGCCTGGCGGTTATGGCGCGCATATTCAGCGAGAAACCAGCGACCACGCTCGGTCTCCATGACGGCCGCCAAAATCGCCTCGTAATCCGCCGCACCGGGTACAGCCGGGGGGCGAGCATGTTCGATGGAAGGTGACGGTTCAGCGATCATGAGCGGGCAGCGGCAGTGGGAGGATGATATGGCGAGCCATGGGGGATGGATAAGTGATTCGCACTTTTCTCAGGATAACGCGCATCGACGATTTCGCACTCCGAATGGCGCTCCTCTATGCGGCGCTCTTTGCATTTAACGGTATTCAGCTGCCATACCTGCCTGTCTGGCTCGAAGCTAAGGAACTCACGCCCCGCGAAATCGGTATCGTGCTTGCCGTCCCCATGCTGGTCCGCATCATCGCGATGCCGTTCGCGACGCGTCTGATTGATCGCCGCTTGATCCACAAACCGGCGTTGACGGTAGCGGCCGCGCTCAGCGCGCTCGGATACGCGGTTATGGCATTTACGCAAGGTTTTCTGGCAATCATCGCGACGTATGCGGTAATCGCGGTGGCGTCCGCACCGCTGCTGCCGCTCACCGATTCCTTTGCGTTGCGCGGTCTCAATGCACGCAAGCTCGCGTACGGTCCGGTGCGGCTATGGGGCTCGATCACTTTCATTCTCGCCAACGCAGTTGGCGGCGTTTTCTTCGCCATGCGGGGCGCAGCCGAGCTTGTTTGGATGCTTACGGCCGCGATGGCGGCAACTGCGGCCACGACGCTGGCGTTGCCGCTGGCGCCCGATGACACGAAGACCGCCGCCTTCGGCGATGCCGGCCGCAGTCTGTGGCGTTCGGGTCTGTTCGCGACGACGGTGCTCGGGGCAAGCCTGATCCAGGCAAGTCACGCTGTGATGTATGGCTTCGCCACTGTGCAGTGGAGCGCGAAAGGCTTTGGTGGAACCGCCATCGGCCTGCTGTGGGCGATCGGCGTGATCGCCGAAATTCTGTTGTTCGCCATGTCGCGTGTCGCGGTCGCGCGGATCGGCGATGTCAACATGATCCTGTTGGGCGGTTCCGGTGCCCTACTGCGGTGGACCATGATGGCGTTCGATTCACCGACGGCGCTGTTGCCGATACTGCAATGTTTCCACGGATTGTCATTCGGCGCCACGCATCTCGGCGCCATGCATGTTCTCGCGCGGATTGCAGATCGGGGCAGCCCGGCGGCCGCGCAGGGCGATTTCTCCGCCCTGCAGGCCGTAACGTTTGCGGCCGCCATGGGGGTGTCCGGCGTCCTCGTGGAAACGCTGGGCACCCTCGCCTATCTGGCAATGGCAGCCGTGGCCGCTGTCGGCCTCGTCACTGCAGCCGGTGGACGGCGAATCTGGCGCGGGGCTGACCGGGCCTGATAGCAGCGAAATCGCCTTCGCGACCTCCCCCGGCCGGTCTGCGGCTTACGCGGGTGAGAACAGGCCCGCCTCCGCAACTCGGCACCATCGCGGCAAGCTCACGGCCGCGGAGAAAGATCATTCTCGGCGTAAGGCCGCCGTGGCGAGTGATCCAGCCCCGCACATCCGCCGGATAAAGATCCCACATGGCTTGCGTCGCCATGGAACTTGTGGCCTTGCCTCCGTCGGGCGTTGGACGCCATGCGGCGTGGAACCCCAGTACAGCCCGCGGCGTCATGCAGACTTGCTGGCGTGGCAACATAGCGATTGCCAAAGTGCAAGCCGACAGGCATGCTCCATCAATGACAACCGGCTCGCCGCTGGCGCGAGCCTGAAGGAATCGCTGTGTGTATTCGGCGATGAGGCCGCCCGGGTCGCCGGTGATCCGAATAGTCGCCTGGGCGGCGGGGGACGATATCAAAGTGGCCGCAACTGCGGCCGTGAACAAGACTGGCACACGCATTAGAACCTCCCTACGCGCGACGACATCGAAGTAACATCCGTGGCGTAAAAGGTAGAATTGAGGCAAAAAATTAGTATTTTCGCGTTTTGCGGCGATTAGTTTAACTTTTTTGGCTTAGCGTCAGGTAAAACGAAGCGCCTGACCCGCCGGTGGTCCATTAACCTAAGTACAATACTTCCACTTTGTTATCTGCACAACATTTTCTTGGATTCCGCATGAATACTTGTTCCCCGACCGCCGCGGAACCCGCAGTTCCACGGGCGTGACTTTCCGGTAGATCTTGCAGGCGCAACGCACCATGGAGCTTCAGTGGTTCCATCAGCCCCAGAGCGCCGCGGTCGCAGGATAGAGGATGCTGCCTTCGTAGCGCAGACCATGGGGGCGGTCTCGCTCCAGCAGTAGCGGACCATCGAGATCAATCACGCGGGCACAGGCCGCCACTAGCAGTGCGGGTGCAATCGCCAGCGAGGTCGCAACCATGCAACCAACCATAAGATCAAATCCAAGTCGCCGCGCCTCGGCGGCCAGCGCAAGCGCCTCGGTCAGCCCGCCTGTCTTGTCGAGCTTGATGTTCACGAGGTCGTATTTGCCGACCAGTTTGCCGAGCGTGGCCCGGTCATGCACGCTCTCGTCCGCACAGACCGGCACGGTTCGGCCGATGGTCGCCAGCGCCCCGTCCTCCGCCGCTGGAAGCGGCTGTTCGATCAAGGTTACGCCCGCGGCTGCGCATGCCGCCAGATTGGCGGCCAAATTCTCGGGCCGCCATCCCTCGTTGGCATCCACAATCAATTCGGAGGTGGGCGCCGCCCTGCGTACAGCGGCAATGCGTTCCGGATCGCCAGGGCCGCCGAGTTTGATTTTCAGCAAGGGGCGGGCGGCTGCGCCCGCTGCGGCCTGCGCCATTTGCTCGGGCGGGCCAAATGAAACCGTATAGGCCGTGACTCGAGGTCGGGGAGGGGCCACTTCGAGCAGTTCGTGTGCCGGGCGGCGGGCACGCTTGGCTTCGAGATCGATGAATGCGCAGTCGAGCGCATTCCGTGCCGCGCCGGCCGGAAGGGCGTGTTGCAAGGCGACGCGGTCGAAGCCGCTCCGGATGTCCTCCGCGAGGCCCGCAATGGTGGCCGCAACGCTCGTTACGGTCTCGCCGTAACGGGCGTAGGGTGTACATTCTCCGCGGCCCGTGAAGCTGCCGTCGGTGAGTTCCGCAACCACCACCTCGGCTTCGGTCTTCGAGCCGCGGCTGATGGTAAAGGCGCCGGCAATCGGCCAGCGCTCGCACCGTACGGAGAGCACAACGGACACTGAAGAGGCCGTGCTAGCCCGTAAGGCGCAATGAGCGGAGCGCATTGCGCCGTTCCGGGGCAATAAAGGGAGCCGACGTCTCGACCACGGCGATCTTCGGCGAGCGCGTTTGAGATGGATGCAGTGGCGCAATGCGCTCCGCTTATTGCGCCCTACGAGTGGTCAATATGAACCGAACCCGCTCACTCGAACCGGTCGGCCGCATGGGCCAGCATGGTATAAACCTTTCCGGTCTCCGACGTGAGATAGGTGCGTGCTACCATCTGGCCGCGGTCATCGCGCGTCACTTCGCCGAGGAGCCGTTCGAACTCGCCGATGTAGCGGTCGACGGTCTGGCGAAATTCGCGATCGGACCTGTACCGTTTGCGCACCTCGTCGAACGCCTTTCGGCCCTGCATAGTGTAGAGCCGCCGCGTAAAGACGTTGCGCTCGCCGCGATTGTAGCGTTCCCAAAGGTCGGCGGCCGCCTCATGATCGATCATGCGGGCGATATCCACCGACAGCGAGTCGAGCGATTCGATCGTATGCCGGACGTTGTGTTCGTCGGAGCGGGTGGCGCGCGGTTCCTTTGCGGTGGTTAAGCGCGACGACGCGAAGGCGCCACGATCGTCGTTGCGTGCGCGATCCTCCCCGTCGCGCGACGCGCGGGTCAGCAGATCAGAGAGCCAACCGCCGCGAGTCGGGTCGTCAGAACCTGCGGCGTTCTGGCCCGCGGGTGCGACCGGCGGCGCTTCGACCCGGCTGCGCTGTGGCGCGCTTTGGTCGGCCGGTGGGGGACCTTGCCGGACCGGTTCGGGCCGCACCGGGGCGCTTGCGGCGGCGGGC